>OGQE01002349.1_pt1 | contig 14512 bp, 10 predicted proteins | sample 1553131 | NCBI WGS metagenome assembly OGQE01 (sample SAMEA2579929, study PRJEB22360) | human gut metagenome | biome: human gut; feature: human-associated habitat; material: faeces | place: Denmark | collected 2008/2010
TGCAATCCGCAAGCTCTGCGCGGCTGGCAGGAAGGGCAGAGGGCTGTAAACGCCGCCTTGCTGGAGAGCCTTGGAAAGGTGTTGCGATAGCCCGAGGCTTCTACCCGCGTTTCCCCAATCCTCCGCCGCTTCTCCTAGAAACCGATAAAAAGAATGAGACCGAGACAAGAGTATCGTGCCGTCCCTTGGGGCGTATGCATAGACTGAACAAGCCCCCTTCCAGCATTCTCAAACAGCCTTTCTCTACGAGAGAGAAATTTTCCGCCGTTGCATCGGGAAAACCTTTATGCTAGAGTACTTATAGATTAAAGTTTATCTTGTTATTTCAGTTGATTGTATTTTGCAAATAGAGGTGATTCGTATGCTCTCTCTCTCTCTCTCTCTCTCTCTCAGCGTGTAATTAGCTTATTTTATAGTATAAAAGAAAAACGTTCCAGAGCCGTTTCATCTCGGTTCCGGAACGTTTTTTATTTTTTGAACCCACTCACCGAAGTCGGGAAAGGGAACTAAAAATGGTTTCTTTTTTCAGAGATGGGGGAGCGGGGAGTTTTGTGCCCTTTGCCGGGGATACCCTCAAAAAGCAGGCGGAGTCGCTTTGGCACATGGCGGAAGATTTGGATGACTCATTCGACGAGGTCATCCGTTGTCTTTTGTCCATTTCCGGGCGCATCGCGGTCACGGGCATGGGGAAGAGCGGGCATGTAGCCCGTAAAGTGGCCGCGACCCTCGCTTCCACTGGCTCGCCCGCCTATTTCATCCATCCCGCTGAGGCCAGCCACGGGGATCTGGGCATGGTGTCGCGGCATGACGCCGTCATCGCCTTTTCCAATTCCGGTGAAACGGCCGAACTGAGCGATATCATTTTGTTCGCGTCGCGGCATGGAGTCCCGATTACGGGTGTGACGAAGCGGGGCGATAGTTTTTTGGCCCGTCACGCCGATCATGTCCTTTTACTCCCCAATGAGCCGGAAGCGTGCCCTATCGGATGCGCTCCCACTACGTCGACGACGCTTCAAATGGCGCTCGGGGATGCCATTGCCCTTTCCCTCCTCAAGGCAAGGGGATTCGGCGCGGAGGATTTCCATCGGTTCCATCCGGGGGGAAGGCTTGGCAGAAAGCTCATGACCGTGCGCGAGATCATGCACGTTGGCGAGGCTCTCCCTTTAGCGTCCCTCGACAGTCCGATGACGGAAATCCTCTGCATCATGACAGGCAAAGGGTTCGGCTGTGTCGGCATTATGGAGAAAGGCATCCTTGTCGGCATCATTACCGATGGAGACCTGAGGCGGCATATGGACGGCGGTCTGTTGGGGCTGACCGCCGAACGGGTCATGAGCCGGAATCCGATCACGGTCGATGAACATTGCCTTGCCGCCAAGGCGCTGGGGATCATGCAGTCCAGCAAAATCACGAGCTTGTATGTCGTGCGGAGCGGAGAGCCCGTCGGCATTTTGAATGTTCATGACTGCCTGCGGGCGGGGGTTAATTGATGTCTACGATGTTGCGTTGCCTGATGGTGGGATGCCTGACGGTCGTTTGCGGATGCGCTGTGCAGCAGGGCGGACGCGGGGAAAAGAGCGGGGTTGCGGCGCAGGAAACCAGGTATGCCGGATTCGCCAGCCAGCTTGGGGAACAGATGGAAGGAACCATTGTTTCCGTCGAGAAAACGCCTTTTGGAGGGCCCGCTGAGGTTTCAGTGGGACGCCCGTATGTTTCCGGGCTCCGGATGCTGTGCCGCAGGGCCACATTGACGGATCCTCACAGGGAAATGACGGTTGCCGTTTGCCGCCGGCCTTCGGAAGAGTGGGCGCTTGTGGAACCGATTTTTGAGCCGCTGCCGAGGTAATCCATGTCGTCGGGTTGGATTGTGCAGGGAAGGGTGATTATGGCCCTGATCCTCCGTGAAGTGCATACGCTCTATGGCTCGTCGCGGCTCGGGTATCTGTGGGCTGTGATCCAGACGATGTTCGGCATCGGGATATTCTGGGGGATACGGGAGATAGCCGGGGCGCGGGCTCCGCACGGCATGTCCGTTTTGATGTTCCTGCTTGCGGGGTTTGGCCTCTGGGCCACATTCAGCGAAACGCTTACCAAATGTATGACTGCGGTCAATGGCAACAAGGCGCTTTTGACCTTTCCGCAGGTAACGCCGCTTGATTTGATGCGGACCGTTGTCGTGTGGGGGACGCAGCTTTCTTCCGGATGCGTGATTGCAGGCATTGCGGCCTTTTGCGGCACCTCCCTTTATGTTTCCGACTGGACGGGGCTTTTCGCCGCGTTCCTTCTGACGCCTCTGCTCGGGCTCGGCTGCGGGATGCTGTGCGCTTCACTGGCGGTCTTTTGGCCGACGCTGGAGAAAATCGTGCCCATGATACTGCGCATCCTGTTCTTTGCATCGGGCCTTTTCTTTTCCGTTTCGATGTTTCCAAAGAATATCGCGGACATCCTGCTGCTCAACCCGGTCATGCAGCTCATTGAATTGCTGCGTCAGAGCTTATCGCGCGGATACGTGGCTCCTACCTACGATTACCTCTATATTGTGGCGTTCTGCGTGGTTTCGTTGTGCCTTGGCGGGTTGTTGGAGCGGTATGCGCGCAAGAGGGCCGAGCAATGATTGCGTTGCATAACATTGCCAAGTCCTATCCCCTCCCCCGAGGGAAAAAGGTTGTGCTCGATGATGTGAACATAACCTTCCGTCCCGGCGAGAACATGGGGATTCTCGGCCTCAATGGGGCTGGAAAGTCGACGCTCATGCGGATCATCGGCGGCGCGGAACTCCCCGACAGCGGAAAGGTCGTGCGCAAGAGCCGGGTGTCTTGGCCCATCGGCTTTGCGGGAGGTTTCCACGGGAGCCTCACGGGTCGGGAGAATTTGCGCTTCACTTCCCGCATCTATGGTTCCGATATCCGGAAAGTAACTGAGTTCGTGGAAGATTTTTCGGAACTGGGGCCATATATGGATATGCCGGTGCGCACGTACTCGTCAGGTATGAAATCCAAGCTGGCGTTCGGCCTCAGCATGGCCATCGGTTTCGATTTTTATCTCATCGATGAAGCCTATTCCGTGGGCGACGCCGCCTTTCAAGCCAAAGGCGAGCGCGTTTTTCAGGAACGCAAAGCCAGTTCAACACTCATCGTTGTTTCACATAGCGTTTCAACAATACGTAAAAACTGCGATAACGCTGCGGTTCTCTTTGAGGGCAAGCTGATGTGCTTTGCCAATCTGGAGGACGCGCTTACCCGCTATCAGGAAATTTGTGATGCTCAAAAGCGATAATCCGCCGCCTCTCACCCTGGCCGTACAGTCAGGCCGTCGATCTTTTTCCAGTGTGCGTGCCTACTGGGGCAGGCTGCCGCGAAAAGGGAAGATTTTTGCGTGTGTTGTACTGCTGCCCACAGTAGCGGTGTTCCTTTATTACCTGCTGTGGGCTTCGCCCATGTACGTTTCCCAGACGCGTTTCGCTATTCGCAGCGCGGATTCGTCTGGAGGCGGGTTGGATATCGCTTCCGCACTGCTCCGTTCCTCGTCTTCGACGGGGGCGGACGCGCATATCGTAGTTGAATATATTCAATCGCTAGATATCATTCATGATATTGATAAAGAACTCGGCGTTGATCTGCATTTTTCCGACAAGGGCCACGACGTCTTTTCCCGCCTGACGAATAATCCGACTCAGGATGAGCAGCTCCGGTATTGGAAATGGGCGGTCATTCCCGCCCTCGATCAGGATACGGGCATCATCACCTTGGAAACGAAAGCCTACTCCCCGGAAATGGCGCAGAAGATCGCCGCCGCGGTACTGGCCCGCAGCGAAGCCCTTGTGAATACCATGAACCTCCGTGCCCGGGAGGACGCCGTTTCACTGGCGCAATCGGAAGTCCAGAGGGCGGAGGCGCGCGTCAGGAAGGCACAGGAAGCTATGCGTAACTTCCGGGATGCGCATACCCTCCTCGACCCCAGGGTGACGGCCGCTGGTCTGCAGGGGGTGGTGACGGAACTGGAAGGTGAAGCCGTCAAACTGCGTGCGCAGCTGGCGGAAGCCCAGTCGTTCATGCGTTCCAGCGCTCCGGCGACAAAAGCGCTGCAAACGCGGTTGAAAGCTGTGGAGAGCCAACTGGATCAGGAAAAGCAGCGATTGGCGGGCCTCCGCTCGCAGGAGGGCAATCTCAACGCTGTGGTAGGCGAGTATGAGGATCTCACCATCGAAGCCGAGTTCGCCCAGAAACAGCTTGTAACAGCCATGTCCGCGCTTGAGTCCGCAAGAGTCCACGAAGTGGCCAAATCCCGATATGTCGTCGCGTTCCAGCAGCCTACGTTGCCGGATGAGTCCCTCTATCCGCGTCCTTTCCTTTTCACGGCCTATGTCTTTATCGGCGCCCTGCTCCTTCTCGGGCTGGGTTCGCTCATCACCGCTTCTATCCGAGAACACGCAGGATTTTAATCGATGAATCATATGATGCACTGGAAAACATACCTGGCTTTTGCGACCGGAAGCCTTCTTTTGCTAAGCCTTCCGCCGTATGCGGCGGGAGCGCAGAATACCGTCCAGCAAACAGGCGGAAGTGCTTACGGACAGCCGCTCGGCCGATCTTCCAATCCCCTTCCGGCGAGTTCAGGAGGGATTCCCGGTGTCCCTTCTTCCATGCCCTCGCAGCAGGCTCCAGGGACATACCGTCTTCCCTCACAGGATTCAGTATGGGGCAGCCGCGAAAGTTCACCGGTCCCCACCGTACTCGATGCGCCGCCGGCGTGGGCGCAATCGGCCTTGAGGGGGCCGGCCTCGGCAACGTTGCCTCCCTTTGGAGCGAATCTGTTTCAGGGGAATTTTGCTTCCACCTATTCGGAAAGTGTGAACGCCGATTACGTCATCCTTCCGGGAGACCGCATTGTGGTCCGTATTTGGGGAGCCAAGACGTATGACGATGTCCTGATGGTCGATCAGCAGGGGAATGTCTTTTTACCGGAAGTAGGCCCGATCCGGGTGGCCGGACTGAAGCAGGGGCAGCTTTTAGGAGCCGTCCGCTCAAGCCTTTCCTCTGTTTTCACCGATAACGTCAATATTTACGTCAATCTCCAGAGTTCCCAGCCTGTAGCCGTCTATGTAGCCGGTTTTGTGAACCATCCCGGAAGATACGCGGGTGGCCCGATGGATTCCGTCATGTCGTATCTGGACAGGGCGGGCGGCATCACGCCTGAGCGGGGAAGTTATCGGCACATCAAGGTGATGCGGGGAAAATCCCTTATCGGGACGGTCGATTTGTATGATTTCGCCCTGCGCGGGGAAATGCCTTCCATCCGGCTCAAGGATGGGGACGTGATTTTGGTGGATGAACGTGGGAGCAGTGTCGCCGCTCTTGGTCTGCTTCGCCAGCAGGCCCGTTATGAATTCATGGGCACGGCGACCGGGGCGCACCTTCTCGATCTCGCTACGCCGTTGAACAGCGCTTCGCACGTCAGCATCAGCGGGATACGCAACCGTGCGCCGTTCAACGTATACATCCCCATTGCCGAATTCGCGCAGTTTCAGCTTGCGGACGGGGATACTGTCGATTTCGTGGCCGATAAGCGTGGGCGCACCATCATGGCCGCAGTTACAGGGGCCATTCAGGGAGCTTCCCGGTTCCCCGTCCGCAAAGACACGACCCTCAAATCGTTGTTGCAATACGTGGAAATTGAGCCGGCCATTGCTGATACGTCCGCGATCTATATCCGCCGCCAAAGTGTAGCCGCACAGCAAAAGGCGATTATTGCCGATTCGCTGCGCAGGCTTGAGCAAAGCGCGCTTACGTCAACGTCTTCGTCCGTGGATGAAGCCAACATCCGGGTTCGGGAAGCGGAGCTGATTCAGGATTTTGTGCGTCGTGCCGCAACGCTGGAGCCTGACGGCGTAGTCGTCGTTTCGCGCGGGGGCACAGTCAAGGATCTCCTGCTTGAGGACAACGACGTCATTGTTATCCCGCAGAAAACGGATGTCGTCCATGTATCGGGGGAAGTCTTGATACCCAAGGCCATCACCTATGAAAAGGGCATGTCCCTTCACGAATATCTAGAGAGTGCGGGCGGCCTTTCGGATCGTGCGGACAAGGACAATATCCTTGTCGCCAAGCAGAATGGTGAAGTGGGCAAAGTCCAAAATATGGGCATAGCGCCGGGCGACCGCATCTTGGTCATGCCCCGGTTTGATTCCAAGAATATGCAGCTGGCTAAGGATTTCACCCAGATTTTGTACCAGATTGCCGTGGCGACGAAGGTTGCTGTGGGGTTGTAGCATGGAGACTCCTGCCATCAGTGTGATCATCCCTCTGTATAATTGTGCTCCTTGGCTTCGGGAATGTCTGGACAGTGTCGTTCTACAGACCTTGAAAGATATAGAGATTCTCATCGTGGATGATAAATCTACAGATAACTCTGTCAGTATAGCCGAAGAATACGCGGCACAGGATAGGCGCATCCGGATATTCCGCAGCACGGAGAATCTTGGTCCTGGACCCTGCCGGAATACAGCTATAGCACAGGCTTGTGGGGAATATATTGCCTTTATGGATGGGGACGATTTTTATCCTTCTTTAGATGTGCTGGAAGTTTTATATCACAATGCCGTGGAACATCAGGCAAAAGTGTGTGGAGGTTCCCTACGCTATGTGAACGCCGATGGTAGTACACGAGAGAAACAGTTATCGGAATATGTGTTTACAGAAGAGAGATTCTATACCTTCCGTGAATATCAGCATGAGGGGGGATATTATCGTTTTCTGTATAATAACGAATTATTACAAATAAACAGATTGGAGTTTCCACCACTACGGCGTTTTCAAGATGCGCTTTTTTGTGTGAAGACCATGCTCGCCACAGAAGTTTTCTACGCTATACCCATGATAAGCTATGCGTACAGAAAAGAACATAAACAAGTAAAATGGACAGAGCAAAGTATAAACGATTATTTTATAGGAATATTAGAACTATTGAATATATCAAAACTGTATAAATTAGATGTTTTGCATTATTGTATGGCAAAAAATTTATACGATCATATTTATTTATTTATAAAAATAAGAAAATATAGCATTTTAAAAATTTTATGTAATATAGATTACAGTCTGATAAAATATCAGAATACTGTATGTAAGGTGAAAATATCAAGATTAAAATTTTTATTAAAATTGATGCAATACAAATATTTTTTGAGGATATCCGTAGATTAATAAAATTGCCTCCGTGTTCATGATTTTTTATGCTTATGAATATAATTAACACATATGGAGAAAATATGAAGATTTACCAAAAAATTATAGAAGGATCTAAGACACATATATATATTTTCGGATTTCCTGTATATTATGAAAACATAAAAGATAATGAAACTAAAAAACGTTTTTTATGGATGCATTCTGTAAAAAAAAGGGAAGTTGGTATTGTTCAAAATGGAGATAAAAAATCCATTTTTGGAAAAATAATCAATGCTATAGAATCAGATACTAAAAACAATATATCTTACAGCATGAATTTGACATCACGCAAAAGCGTGGAGGAAATGTTTGAAATAGTGAAAAAATTTGATGTCATATCGTTTGACATATTCGATACGGCATTATTGCGAAAAGTAGAGTTTCCGAGTGATATATTTGATATCATGGCTCTTGAAATGCATTGGCCGGATTTTACTTCGGCCAGAAAAAGAGCTGAGGATTATGCACGCGTTCAAAAAGAAAAAGCTGAGGGGCACAGGGAAGTCACCATCGACGAAATTTACAGTGTTCTGCGCGAACGCTATAATATTGAGATGATATGGATGCAGCGTGAAATAGAGCTAGAAAAGCAAAGTTCCATACAGAATTCCTATATATTTGCATTATATGAACGTCTTATTCATGTCGGCAAAACCGTGGTGTTCACCACAGATATGTATCTACCCAAAGACACCCTAAAGGAGATGTTGGAAGCCAGCGGCTACCACGATTTTTGTGATATATATGTCTCGAACGTCTATCAATTACGAAAGGGAGATGGGTCGCTCCAGAAAAAGCTTATAGAAAAGTATCCTCTGAAAAAAATTATCCATATTGGTGACAACAAAGCCGCCGATGTGGATAAGTCAGAAAAAAGCGGCATGGCCGCGCTGTGGTATCCTGACTGTCGTTTACAAAAGCGCGAAGTCTTCCTCAATAATCTTTCTGGCAGTATATATAGGGCTATTGTTAACAATACGCTTAACACTGGATTGTGGGAGCACGGACTGCATTACACACACGGTTTCCGGGTGGGTGGTATTCTTACCGCCGGATACTGTGAACATATCAACGAAGTGGCACAACAAAAGCGGGCCGAAAAAATCCTATTTTGTGCAAGGGACTGCTATATTATACAAAAAGTATATAATGCATTTTACCGCAAGGTTGACAACTCGTATATAGAAATATCCCGTTATGCGGTGATGAATCTATCTCCTGAACGGTATGCCAACGATATTTTAGATAGATTTATTTTTCGATACTGGGACGAAAATAAGAATGCCAAGACGTTGGAGCAGTTGTTACACGATACGGGCTATAATTTTCTTGTTCCGTATCTAGAAGATAATGATCTAGACCGATTTATATATTGTAGTAGTGCTAGCAAGGAATTATTCGAAGAGTTTTTTCTTTCACATATTGATGTGTTGAAGGAGCACAGTAAAGCATCCAGAGAAGCGGCAACGGCCTACTTTGGTGGGCTTATAGGTACTTCCAAATCCATACTTATTGTCGATGTGGGATGGAGCGGAACGTGTATAAGTGCACTAGAATATTTCATACACGATGCTATTTCTCCAGACATCCATGTATCAGGTACGCTGATATGTTCCAGTAATACAAAAAATATGTGTAATCAGATCCTGGGAAAATACATTGTACCCTATGTGTGTGGTCCGTGCCGCAACAATGATTTCAATAATTTTATGATGCCTTCTGGAAAGAAGAGTGTACGCGAAATAGATATGCTACATATGCCATTGGAGTATATGTTTACGTCTGAAACGGCTTCACTTGTTGAATATTTTAAGGATAATGATGCTACAGTTGATTTTGTGCGGGATGTGAATACACCAAAAAATATCAATGAAATACGTGAAATGCAGAACGGTATATACGCATTTAATGAGAAATACATAGAATATACAAAACACTTCCTCATTGATGTTACTGTATCTCCATATGTTGCATTTATAGCGTTGAAAGAAAGCATAACTGATAAAAATTATACTTATAGTATATATAAAAATTTTTTGTATGATGCGTGCACAGCTCCAGGTAATGCACAGCGCCGAGAGGTACCGTTTTCCTCTTTTTTTCCTGATAAGATTACTCCAGCGATAATTTCTCCAGGTAAGGGTAAAAGAATTCTCTTCGTTTCTCCTGAATTAATATACACAGGGGCACCACGCTCTCTGCTGCGTGTTTGTCGCCTAGCCAGAGAACTTGGTTATGAACCCATAGTTTGGTCGGCCAAGGATGGTCCTTTCCGGGAGGAATTCCTTAAGGAAAATATTGCCCTTCAAATAGTACAGGCGCAGGATATTTCTCAAAACCAATATATGGATATAGTTTCTTCCTGCGAATCGGCCTATTGTAATACAATTGTAACTGATGATTATGTACGGATACTAAGTCGATATCTACCAACGGTATGGTTCATAAGAGAGGCTACAAATATACCCGATTTCTGCCGCAATAAGCCGGAGCGTCTTGCTCTGCTACAAAGCTATGACAAAATTTTCTGTGTGAGTGAGTATGCGGCAACGGCGCTCAGCCAGTATACCAATCAGCAGATCCATATTATTCATAACTGTGTGGAGGATGAAAGTCAGTGGGCAGAAAACTATAGACCAGGCAGTGGGCCGACAGTCAAATTTGTACAATTCGGTACTATGGAGTACCGTAAGGGTTATGATATATTGGTTGCCGCATACAAGGCTATGCCTATTGAATATCAGCGTCTCTGTGAAATGTATTTTGCAGGAGGCTTTATTAACTCAGGAACTCCATATTGTGATTATCTGTTTTCTGAAATGGATAATGTACCATCTTTACATTACCTTGGTATTATAGAGGGAACTGAAAACAAGATAAGGACACTCTCCCAAATGGATGTTGTGGTTGTGGCTTCTCGTGACGAATCGTGTTCATTAGTGGCACTGGAAGGGGCGATGCTTTCTAAACCCCTTATTCTCACTGAGTCTGTAGGTGCAAAGTACATAGTTGATAGTGAAAATGGTCTGATTGTCACCTCTGGCGATGTGGAAGCCATGAAGCAGGCCCTTATGCAGATGATTGACAATAAGAATGCATTGCATGTTATGGGCATTGCCTCCAGAAAAATATATGAGTCTCGAGCGGGTATGTCCATACACAAGGCCGCCTTTGAAAGATTGTTTAATGAATTGTCCGCAAAAGGAAAGGATAGGACAAAGTTGGCTGTCATTTCGGATTTTGATGAAACTGAGGTGGTAATTTCTCTGACCTCACATCCCGGCAGAATGGCGTGCATCCATACCTGTCTAGAAAGCCTTATAAAGCAGGACTATCGTAACCGTAAAATTATACTTTGGCTATCTTTGGAGCAGTTTGTGCACAAGGAGAAGGATCTTCCCGCTGCATTGCTCAACCTTAACAGGCAAAATGCTTTTGAGATTCGCTGGGTTGCGGACGATATTAAGCCCCATAAAAAATATTATTATGCCTGCCAAGAGTTTAGAAAAACACCTATCATCGTGGTGGACGACGATGTTGTATATGATCCTAGCATGGTGAGGGCACTGGTAGCCTCGTATAAAAAGCATCCTCACTGCATATCCTGTCACAGGGCAAATTTGATGCTCCTTCGTGCGGATAAGACATTCCGTGCCTATCAGACTTGGCCTATGGGGTACACACTTCTCTCCGATACGCCGTCGTACCAGCTACTTCCCACCGGCGTTGGTGGGGTATTGTACCCACCGAATTCCTTACCCGAATATACATTTAACACCGATGTGATCAAAAGGTATTGCCTATTATGTGATGACCTTTGGCTGAAAATGATGACTGTCTTGAATGAATACCCTACGGTGGTCGTAAAAAACCATCGTCCCTACAAGCTGATAGACGGTAGCCAAGATGTGGCTCTGTGGAAGGAGAACGTTAAAGGATCAAACAACGACATTACACTTCATGCCATTTGTGAATATATATATAAATCTATTCCGCACGGGAGTATATGTATGGAAAGAATACGGAAGGACAGATTTTGCTAAAAGGGAGTCGATACTGTGGAGTACTTTGATTTTTCAAGAGCGCTTGAGGCTATACCAGATGATCATTGCCGTCAGACAACATTCAGGGAATTCATGCTGGAAACTATACCAAGAGAAAATGAAACTAAAGGTAAAATAGTAGATCTTGGTTGTGGAACTGGTCATTTTTATGACTATGTTCATAGTCATTTTAATTCATTAGAATATATAGGGGTGGATATAGAGGGCTCTCCTGAAGCCAGACAGCGTACTCGATCTGATTTTTCTTTTATACCTTATGATGGAGTTTCTCTTCCCTTTGAGGATTCAAGTGTTGAAGTTATATTTATGAATCAAGTACTTGAACATATACGTGCTCCTCATTTGCTCTTTCCAGAAATTAAAAGATGTCTTGTAGATGATGGCTTACTGATTGGTTCTGTATCGCAGCTTGAGCCATACCATAGTTATAGCGTGATGAATTACACTTTTTATGGGTTATGTAGTTTTTTGGATCTGTTTGGTTTGCATGTTTTCAAACTGAGACCTGGAATAGATTCCAATACACTTATATCTAGAACAGTTAATAAATTTTTATTGGAACGTGAAGCAGATTTTGAACAATGTTTTTTTACAGAAGAGTCCGTTCTTAATTATGCGATCGAAACATATTTTCGTAAAAAAAAATTTACGATACAACAAATAAATCTTCAAAAATTAAAAATTGCAGGGCAATTCTCATTTGCAGTAAAAAATAGATAATACATAAATTAATATAAAAGCATTATAATTATAAAGAGAGAATATTCATTTGTTCTCAATGTCGCTTGAAAATGGATTTAATTTTTATTAGTCGGAGAACACTAATGAATATCGCCGTTGCCGGAACCGGATATGTTGGTCTGAGTCTTGCCGTTCTGCTCGCTCAGCATAACAGCGTGAAGGCCATGGATATTGTTCCTGCCAAAGTAGAACTCATTAATCGAAGGAAATCCCCCATTATAGACAAAGAGATAGAGGAGTATCTGGCTGAAAAGCCACTCGACTTAGTTGCTTCCACGGATGGGGAGGCGGTCTATCGAGATGCTGAGTTCGTCATTATCGCCACTCCCACTAATTACGATGTGGAGCGGAATTACTTTGATACATCATCTATTGATGCTGTACTGAAACTGGTGGAAAAGGTGAATCCAGAGGCTACTATCGTCATCAAATCTACCGTGCCTGTGGGCTATCTGGAAGCTCAGAGAAGTGCTTATCCAACACTACCTAATTTATTGTTTTCACCAGAATTTTTGCGTGAAGGCAGAGCTCTTTATGATAACCTGTATCCATCGCGCATCGTCGTAGGTGTGCCGAATTGCTGCTCACCAAATCTGCGGGCCCGTGCAGAGCAGTTTGCTGCCTTGCTTCAGGAAGGAGCGCTAGAGGACGAAACGCCTACACTCATCGTCCATTCCACGGAAGCAGAATGCATTAAGCTTTTTGCTAATACTTATCTTGCCATGCGTGTAGCATACTTTAACGAGCTTGATACTTATGCCGAGTTGCATGGGCTGGACTCTGCACAGATTATCAAGGGGATGGGACTCGATCCCCGCATCGGGCTTTTCTACAACAATCCTTCTTTTGGGTATGGGGGCTACTGCTTGCCCAAGGATTCTTGTCAGCTTCTCGCCAATTTTGCTGGTACGCCTAACAGCATTATGAAAGCTATTGTGGAAGCCAATAATACTCGCATGAATTTTATTGCTAGCCAGATCATAGCCCGCCAGCCACGTATTGTGGGCATCTACCGCCTTACCATGAAAACAGGCAGTGACAACTTTCGCGCTTCAGCCATTCAGGGTGTCATGCGCCGTCTTAGTGACAGCGGGGTCAAACTAGTCATTTACGAGCCCACATTGACACAGGATATTTTTATGGACTGGACTGTCATTCATGAACTGGATGAATTCAAAAAGATGGTCGATCTCATCGTAGTGAATCGCATGTCTAGAGAGCTGAAGGATTCAGTAGATAAGATCTATACTCGGGATCTTTTTGGAAGAGATTAATTTTCTGTCAACACCAAGTCGGGGAAGCTGAGAACGTAGTCCACGATGAATGAAACAAACACGATCTTTAAGCAGGAATGCATGTTTCTTGTTTTCTCCTGTACGCTCTCTCGGATATCTCATCTTTATGTTTTTCTTGGTATCCCTGTATGGCTATTAGGAAAAAGAAGGGAAGGGGAGTCTTCTGCTGTCATCGGCTGGGGCCATAAGCCCACAGCTGACAAAGCCCGTGATTATGCGGCAAAGCAAAACCTTCCCTATATCGCGCTTGAAGACGGCTTCCTGCGCTCCCTTGATCTTGGATGCAAGGGGGCGCAGCCTCTTTCCCTTGTAGTTGACCATACCGGCATTTACTACGATGCCACTGAGCCATCCGATTTGGAGAATCTGCTGAACGGCTCCGGATGGGAATCGGAAGAGCAGTTGCAGTCCGCCCAGCATGCCATTGAAGCTATCAAGCGTCACGATCTGAGCAAGTATAATCATGCGCCGCGTGCTGCTGAAAGATTGCTTGGTGATGCTTCGTGCCCGCGTGTTCTTGTCCTTGATCAGACAAAGGGGGATACCAGCGTTACGCTTGGCCGTGCCGATGCTGAAAGTTTCACAGCTATGCTGGACGATGCGCAGATGCGGTTTCCCAACGCCCGTTTGTTCGTCAAGACGCATCCCGATGTGCTTGCGGGGAAAAAGCAGGGCTATCTGACCGAGGCGGCGAAGCGAAGAGGCATTGCGATCATCGCACAGGATGTTTCGCCGCTTTCCCTTCTTGCTCAAGCTGATGTTGTGTACACAGTCACCTCGCAAATGGGTTTTGAAGCCTTGCTGCTCGCAAAGGAAGTACATTGTTTTGGTATGCCGTTCTATGCAGGGTGGGGAGTAACGCATGATCGGCTGACTTGTCCGAGACGGATAAAACGCCGTACGGTGGAAGAGATCTTTGCCGCGGCGTATATGTTGTATGCGCGTTATGTGAATCCTGTGACCGCCAAGCGTTGTGACATTCATGAAACCATTCGGCTCTTGGCTGCCCAACATTTTCAGAATGAGCGGAATAAGGGGTTCCACGCATGTGTTGGCTTTTCCAGATGGAAACGTCCTCATGCCCGGGCCTTTTTGCAATCGACCACGGGAACCATCCGTTTTTTTTCTGATTGGTGGAAAGCCATCAAATGGGCGCAAGCAAACGGCGGCGATGTCGTGGTATGGG
>OGQE01002388.1_pt1 | contig 14253 bp, 13 predicted proteins | sample 1553131 | NCBI WGS metagenome assembly OGQE01 (sample SAMEA2579929, study PRJEB22360) | human gut metagenome | biome: human gut; feature: human-associated habitat; material: faeces | place: Denmark | collected 2008/2010
GAAATATCTTCCAAAGCAGGGATATAGCTACCGTATTGATCCTGGCAGGCGTATTTTCTGGGATCCGCATATGGATTCCCTTTATATACGGACAGCTGAAAACTTATATGACCTGGGTCATAGATGGAGCAGCCCGGTCCTCAGAAGATATGCTTTCAGCCAGCCTTGTTTTTGTTACACTGTCTGTGTTTTTAAAATGTGCGCTTCCTCTGTTGGTTTTAGCCCTTTTACTTGGAATTGTGGCGCATGGAGTACAAACACGTTTTAATGTATCCTTTAAATCCATACGGCCAAAATGGAACAGGCTTAATCCTCTTTCAGGTATAAAACGTCTGTTTTCCATGAAAAATGCAGTAGAGTTGGTGAAAAACTCCATCAAGATAACACTGCTTCTGGTACTGCTTTATAACATCCTGAAACGGGATCTGCAGCCTATGGCATCAATGATCGATATGAATCCTGCAGCATCTGCAGCCTATATGATGAAAATGCTATTTGATCTGCTGGTACGTGTATGTATTGCCTTTACGGTCATTGCTTTTGGCGATTATCTGTATCAGCGCTGGGAATACGAAAAAGAGCTTCGTATGACAAAGCAGGAAGTAAAAGATGAGTACAAACAGACAGAAGGTAACCCTGAGATAAAAAACAGGATCAAAAGCCTGCAGCGTCAGATGGCATCCAGCAGGATGATGCAGAAGGTTCCCCAGGCAGATGTGATCATACGAAATCCTACCCATGTGGCCATTGCTTTAAAATATGATCCTGATCATGACAATGCCCCGGTAGTACTTGCCAAGGGATTAGATGAACTGGCGTTAAGAATCGTAAAGGTGGGGGAAGAAAACAATGTTTATACCATTGAAAATAAACCACTTGCACGGGCTATGTACAATTCCTGTGAACTGGACAGGCCGATCCCCTCAGAATTTTATACGGCAGTGGCAGAAATCCTGGTATATCTGTATAAACAGGATAACGGGAAAAATAAAGATAGAAAATAATAGTTGGAGATTAATGGACGAATGAAACGGTTATTGAGTTACTCAGTGGTTATGTTTGTGATCACGATCATATTGCTTTTGATCATTCCTCTTCCGGCGGGACTGGTGGATGTGGCGATCATATTGAATATGTCACTCTCCGATAAACTGCCTGGTAATAACCATGACCATTCGGGAGCCATTGGAATTCTCCATATTCCCCTCTCTTTTGCTTATTACCACGCTGTTCCGTCTGGGTATCAATGTTTCAACCACGAGAAATATCCTTTCTCAGGGAGGTTCATCAGGCCGTGTCATTGCAGCCTTTGGTGATTTCGTTTTAAGAGGGAATGTAGTAGTAGGTCTGATCATCTTCCTGATCATCGTGCTGATGCAGTTTATAGTTATCAATAAAGGTTCTGAGCGTGTATCAGAAGTTACTGCGAGATTTACGCTTGATGCCATGCCGGGAAAACAGATGGCTATTGATGCAGACCTTAGTTCTGGCCTGATCAATGAAACACAGGCAAGGGAACGGCGTGCCAAGGTTCAGAGAGAAGCAGATTTTTATGGCGCAATGGATGGTGCGACTAAGATCGTAAAGGGTGATGCAGTTATGTCACTTATCACAACTGCCATCAATCTGATCGGCGGCAGCATCATCGGTATTGTACAGTCCGGCAGCAGCATCTCAGCTGTGCTGAGTACCTATTCCATTGCGACAGTAGGTGATGGTCTGGTATCCCAGATACCGGCTCTTCTTATTTCTACTGCAACAGGAATGATCGTTACAAGAGCTGTTTCAGAAGGCAGCTTAAATGAAGATGTATCAAAGCAGTTTCTGGCCCAGCCTCATGCTATGATCGTTAGTGGTGCAGCAGTGGCGGTTATGGCTGTGATACCTGGAATGCCGGCAGTAAGGACTCTGGTTGTGGCTGCATGTCTTATGGGAAGCGGATTTTATCTTTCCGGAAAGATAAAAAAAGAGCCACAGGCATTGTCACAAATGGCAATGGCTCCTTCTACCCAGCTTCAGGATTCCCCACAGGCTCAGGCGGCTGCTGCAAAAGAGGAAGTAAGTGAGGAAGAATATTTTAAAGATGTAAATAATGTATACAGCCTTCTTACACTGGAGCCAGTGGAGATCGAGTTTGGTTATAGTCTGATCCCTCTGGCAGATGAGTCAGTAGGCGGAGGGCTGATCAGCAGGATCGTTATATTCCGCCGCCAATATGCCCAGGATATGGGGTTTGTGATCCCATCCATCCGGCTCCGGGACAGTTCTTCCCTGGGACCAAGTCAGTATAGTATCCGCATAAAAGGAGAAGAAGTTGCAGGAGGAGAGATCCTGATTGATTATTTCCTTGCTCTGGAACCAGAGGAGGTGGAAGAAGAAATTGACGGTATTGAGGCCATTGAACCGGCATACGGTATACCCAGCAGGTGGATCAAGCCTGAAAACAGAGATCGGGCTGAATTATATGGTTATACGGTCATTGATCCTCTGTCTGTATTGCTCATGCATCTTTCAGAAGTCATCCGGCAGCATTCATACGAACTGCTTACAAGACAGGAAGTGGTAAGGCTTACGGAAAATTTGAAAAAAACAGCTCCTGAACTGGTGGAAGAGGCAATACCACAGATGATCAGCTACAGTTATTTCCAGAGAGTCCTTACAAATCTTCTAAAAGAAGGGATCCCGATCCGTGACCTGGAGACCATTGTAGAGAATCTGATGCAGACAGCCTCAGAAACAGGTCTTCCTCCAAGAGAGCTGGACCAGACAGTAGAAAAGATCAGGACAGCTCTTAAACGTACCATTACCCGCATGTACTGTACAGATGGATGCATGAAAGTGATCACACTGGATGCCCAGCTGGAACGGGAAATGGTCGCATCCTTGTCAAAAGGGGAAAATGGCTTATATCTGGCATTAAACCCGGAAATGCTCCAGCATGTGATCCAGCAGCTGGCAGAGCAGATAAAAAAGTTCAGTGGTTTATCACAGAACCCGGTGATCCTGACTTCACAGGTTATGAGGATCCATTTTTACCATCTGGTAGAACCCTTTTATCCTAATATCAGGGTGCTTTCATTTAATGAGATCGCAAATAATGTGCAGATCCAGTCAATTGGAAATATAAGTACAATGAAAAAAGGATCATAAGTGTACGGTCAAATGATATAAACAGCAGATAACAGGAGTGAGTAAAGTTATGGAAGATAAGCAGGAAAAGGCAGAGAAGGAGTTATTTGCGCTTTATAAAAAAACGAAAGATCCGGAAATAAAGAAAGAGATTACCATGAGGTATCTGTACATAGCAAGGACCATGGCAACAAAGTTATACGATCTTTATTCTACCACCATGCAGATGGAAGATGCAGTGAATGAAGGTGTGGTGGCGATCATAAAAGGGATCGATATGTATGATCCGGATAAAAACATTAAGTTTTCCACTTACATTACAACGCGGGTAAGAGGAGCAATGCTGGATTATGTAAGAAAACAGGAGTGGATGCCCCGGGGATTTTACAAGCAGTTGGGTATTATAGAATCTGCATGCGAGGACATGAAGCTGGAATTAGGAAGAACACCAACAGTTGATGAACTGGCAAAGCATCTTGGAATAGAAAAAAAACGCTGCCAGAGAATCATTTCTATGAAAAACAGGGGAAATATCCAGTCTCTTGATCTTCTGCTGGAAAACCATAATACAACTAAGGGAGTCCAGATCATAAACAATGTAAACAATGAAACCCAGACACAGCCTGAGGATGCATGCTTGTGGGAAGAGGATATGCGGGTGCTGGCAGAAGGCATAGCCCAGCTAAATGAAAAAGAGCAGAAAACACTGGCACTGCATTATATGGAAGGGTTGAAAATGGAACAGGTGGGCCGGGTCATAGGTGTCAGCCAGCCCAGAGCATCCCAGATCCACACGATCGCCTTGCGTAAGCTGCGCCATTTTATAGAAACAAAAAATGGAAAGGGGATAAAGTCAGATGTATCAGGGATTTTATAATCTGGCGTCAGGCATGCTGACCCAGAGCAGGAACTTAAATACCATCAGCAATAATATGGTGAATATCCAGACTCCTGGATATAAAAACGAAACAATGGTAAGCAGTACTTTCAAAGAAGAAATGCTTTATCGTACAGGACAGTATAGCAAAGAAAATCCAACCCAGCTGGCAACTGTTTCAAAAATAAAGACAGCAAAGCAGGTTTATACCAATTATGACCAGGGCGGTCTGGAACAGACAGATGGGATCTATGACTTTGCCTTAAATGGAAATGGCTTTTTCTGCATCCAGACATCACAGGGCATCCGGTATACAAGGAATGGTTCATTTTCAGTAGATAAAGATGGATATCTGGTTTTAAATCAGGCAGGAAGAGTCTTAAACAAAGAAGGACAGCCTGTCCAGATCAAAAATGAGAACTTTACAGTAGATTCCAGAGGACATATTACTGCTGCTATTACAAATCAGTCTGATAGTGAAGAAAGCGGCAGCCAGGAAGTTACCATAGAGGATTATGGAACTTTGAAAGTAGTGGATTTTCCAGATCAGGGACAGCTTCATGCAGAGGATAATGGACTTTTCTCTACTGCACAGGCAGAAACAACACCTGCAGATACAACTGTTCAATGGAAAATGCTGGAAAAATCCAATGTAGACATGGTGGAGCAGATGACAGCTATGATGTCATCCCAGAGAGCGCTTCAAAGCGCAGCCCAGTCACTGAAAATGTATGATCAGATCATGAGTAAGTCTGTGTCAGATGTCGGTAAGCTGTAAGGAGGATAAAGAAATGAATATGTCATTTTATACAGGAGCAGCAGGAGCCGGACAGTTTACAAAAAAACTGTCAGTTGTATCCAATAACCTGTCCAATATCAATAATACAGGCTTTAAACCTAAAACAATAGCTTTTTCTGAACTGATTCACTATAATCTTAATGATTCTGAAAATGCCCAGACAGAGCTGCAGACAGGTGCAGGAGCCAGGGTAGAACGCACATGGACGGATTTTAGTACAGCCGGTGCTACTCAGACCGGAAAAGAATATGATTATGCAATTATGGAGCCTAATGCATTTTTTATGATACAGGATCCTGCATCAGGTGAGATCACCTATACAAGAAACGGCCATTTTCACAGGGGAGAACGTGAAGATGGATTTTATCTTACAACAGAAGATGGCAAGCTGGTGCTGGACCAGAACCAGCAGCCTCTTAAACTGGAGGTAACAGATGTAGAGAAGCTGCAGGAGGAATCAGAGTCAGAAGACAATGACTACGATACTGATGATACAGATGACACAGAGAATGATACTGACCTTCCTAAGGTAAGTGTATACACATTTTCAAATCCCAGCCGTCTCTTAAGCGTAGGAGATAATGAATACAAAACACAGGATGGAATGGAAGCGTCCCTAAAATCAGATGCAGCCCTGCAAAAAGGTGCACTGGAGAATTCAGGCACAGATATGGCAAAAGAAATGGTCCATGTGATCGAATGTCAGAGAGCCTTTTCCTATGCTGTAAAAATGATCACTACATCAGATGATATAGAAGGAACGATCAATTCACTGAGAGGATAAGGTAAAAAATGGAAATAAAGCGATATGAAGATATGGACCTGCAGGCACTGGATGTAATGCGGGAGATCGGCAGTATCGGTACCAGTCATGCAGCAACTGCTCTTTCCAAGCTTCTGCAGAAAGAAGTCCGGATCTCGATCCCATCTGTGAATATCCTTGGATACAATGATGCCATGAACCGGATCGGTGATGCAGAGGAGCTCGTTGCTGCAGCTCTTGTAAAAATGTCAGGGGACATTGAAGGGTTGATGCTGTTCCTTTTTGATCTGGATTTTGCTAACGAAGTGCTGGAAAAATTGCTTGGAAGCCGTTATAAGTCCTTTCTGGATATGGACGAAATGGCCAGATCAGCACTGGTAGAAGTAGGAAACATCATTATCTGTTCTTATATAAATGCTTTTTCACAACTTGTAAATGTAGAGGTGGAACTGTCTGTTCCAAGTGCTACCATCAACATGCTGGGTGGGATCTTAATGGTACCTATTGCTGAGTATGGATATGAAACAGATAAACTGATGTATTGCAATGCAGATTTTGTGATCGGCGGAAAAGCACTTTCTGACTGGCTGCTCATGCTGCCGGATATTCGTTCTCTAAACGATATTTTAGAGAGGTTGGGAGTTTCATAATGATCGGAGGCACAGAATTAAAAGTAGGAATCGGTGATATGAAGTTTTCACGAGGGGAAGGAAGGATCATAACCTATGCTTTGGGTTCCTGTATCGGGATAACCTTTTATGATCCTGTTACCCGTCTGGGAGCACTTCTGCACATCATGCTTCCGGTACAGTTTGAAGGAAAGGATTCCAATCCATTTAAATTTGCAGACAGCGGCATCAGGGAAACCCTCAGAAAGCTGAAAATATTCGGTATGGTAAAAAGCCGGATGGTAGTTAAGATCGCAGGGGGAGCCAAGATGTTTGAGATCAGCGGAAACAGCAGCTTTGGAAATATCGGGCAGAGAAATGCAGAAAGTGTAAAAAAAGTCATGGCCCAGGAAGGAATCTGTATCGCAGCAGAGGATACAGGAGGAAATTATGCCCGTACCATGCTTTTAGATCTTGCAACAGGCGATGTGATCGTGCGTACAGTGGGACGACCGGAACGCCATCTATAGCCAGGGCTTTCATTTATGGTGGTGTCACCATCTGTGACATGCCTGTTTACAGAAAAAAGGAGAGAAGATCATGGTCAAAAATGAAAAAGAAGGGATTCTTTTAGAATCAGGAACAAACGAGATCGAAGTAATGAAATTCACAGTTATGGGTGAATTTTATGGCATTAATGTGGCAAAAGTCCAGGAGATCATCATGAGTGAAAAGGTAAAACCGATGCCTCATGCAAACCCGGCAGTAGAAGGCATCTTTAAACCAAGGGATGAGCTGATCACAGTGATCAACCTGGCAAAATATCTTACAGGAAATGACCGGGAAAATGGGCCAAGAGATCTGTTTATCGTAACAAATTTTAATAAAATGACGGTCGCTTTCAGGGTAGACAGTATCGAAGGTATCAGCAGGATTTCATGGAAAGATATACAGAAGCCAGATAAGACCATTGCAAATGGAGCTGACAGTGTTGCTACCGGTATTGCCCAGTGCGGAAAAGAACTGGTGATCATCTTGGATTTTGAAAAGATCGTGGCAGAGATTGCACCGGAAACAACTATACAGGTGACAGATGTAGATAAGATGGGAGACCGCCCTATCTGCAACAGTCCTATTGTGATCGCGGAAGATTCCATTCTTTTAAGTAAAATGATCGATGATTCCCTGGAAAGGGCCGGATTTACCAATGTAAAGAATTTTTCCAATGGCCAGGAGGCATGGGATTATCTTTCACAAATACATAATGATTCTGATCTGTATGATAAGGTCAATCTGGTCATTACAGATATCGAAATGCCGGAAATGGATGGCCACAGGCTTACAAAGCTGATCAAGGATGACGAACATTTAAAGAAGATCCCGGTTATCATCTTCTCTTCCCTGATCAATGAGCAGATGAGGCAGAAGGGGAAAGAATTAGGTGCAGACGAACAGCTTTCCAAGCCGGAGATCGGGCATCTGATCGCAGTAATGGATGAACTGCTTGCCCGTTTCAAAGAACAGCACAGTCAGCAGTAAGGAGGACTCTAAGGATGGAAAAATATGTATTAACACAGGATCTTGTAACAGGAAATGAACTGATCGACAGTGAGCACAGGAAGATTTTTGACGAAGTCAATACCCTTCTGGATGCATGCTCAAAAGGAAAGGGAAGAGAAAAACTCTCAAGTCTGGGAGAATTTCTTGTTGAATATGTAACGAAACACTTTTCAGATGAGGAGGATCTCCAGAAGCAGTCAAAATATCCGGAATATACAGAACATCATAAATTTCATGAATGGTATAAACAGAAACTGGGGGATGCCATTATAAAACTGGAGCAGGAAGGTCCGACGATCAATTCCCTGGGCGAGATCAACTATATGGTAAGCGTGCTGGTTAAGCATATCCGGGAAACAGACCGCAAGCTGGCCCAGTGGATCCAGAATGGGGCCAAAAATAAAGAGACAGCTTCTAAAGCAGCAACAGGATCAGCAGTATCAGGGAAAACTTCTTATATGGATACCGTTACAAAAGATGAAAGTACAGAAAATCTGGATATCCGTCAGATCCTGGATATAAAAGAACTTCAGCGGATCCAGGATCTGTTTTTAGCAGCTACAGGCATGACAGCAGCAGTAGTGGATATGAAAGGAAAATACATTACGAGAGGAAACTCCTTTACCAGCTTTTACAGCCGTTATACCAATGGAAAACACAATGAACTGCGTGAATTTACCCAGGATCTTACAGTAGGAGGATTCCGTGCAGGTACAGTGATCGGCGGTATCGTCCTTGGAGATTACCCGGATGATTCAGCCCCAAGCCAGGAAGTAGTAAGTGCCGGTGGGCAGCTTTTAGCTGAGATGCTGAATCTGTGGGCTAATGCCCTTTATTACCGGAAGAGCAATGCAGACAGCGTAGAAGCATTTGCAAAAGAGGAAAAGAAAGTACGGGATGCAGTAGGACAGATCAAGTATAAGGCAAAGGGATTGGAGCAGACGGCTACGATGGAAAAAATGCTTTCCCTGAATGCGGCCATTGAAGCAGGCCGTGCCGGAAAAGCAGGTGTAGGCTTTGGTGTTGTGGCAGATGAGATCGGCCGTATGGCAAATGAGTCAGCCGCTGTATATCAGGAAATCCAGGAGCTGGTAAAACAGGTAGAGGAATCTATGGAACGCCTTGGAGAATAATACAGGGAGAGCTTTCAGAAAATATTGTATGCAGAAGAGAGGATAAAAGGAGATACATAAATGGTCATTACGGTTTCAAATCAAAAAGGCGGTGTGGGAAAGACCACAACATCAGCAGCGCTGGCTGCAGGATTTTCGATGGCAGGTAAAAAGGTTCTGTGTATAGACCTGGATCCCCAGGGAAATCTTGGATTCTGCCTTGGTCTGGATACCGAAGGAGGATCTACTATACTGGATGTATTAAAAGGAGATGTATCCATACAAAAGGCTATCAGCCGCACAGAAGGGATCGATATCCTTCCTTCTGATATTACATTAAGCAGCAGTGGTCTGGAGTATAATCCGGGAGAAGAAAAAGAATCTATTTTAAAAAATGTTTTAAAGCCGGTAATGGATTTTTATGACTATATTGTGATCGATACACCCCCTGCCTTAAATCTTCTCACAGTTAACGCATATGCAGTTTCTGATTATCTTATTATACCAATGGCATCGGATATCCTCAGTCTGGTTGGTCTGTCACAGTTAAAGGAAACCGTAGAATCTGTCCGCATACAGATCAATCCCGGCCTTAAGATCATGGGTATTCTGCTAAACCGCTTTAATCCAAGAACATGTCTTTGCAGGGATGTATTGGAAATGGCCGGGCAGCTGGCCGGGCAGCTGGAAACCCGGGTATTTGACACAAAAATAAGGTCCGGAGTGGCTATTGCAGAAGCACCGGCCCATGGAGAAAGTATTTTTGAGTACAGTCCAAGATCATCAGCTGTAAAGGATTATGTAAAGTTTTTAGATGAGGTAGAAAAGATCATAGGTTTCAGGGAGAAATAATATGGCAAAAAAAACAAATAAAACCTCACATGTGCTGAACCTTATCACAAGTTCACAGCCGCCAGTTGCGTCTTCTGGCGAAACACAGCCGTCTTCTTCAGCTTCCGGTGAAACACAGCAGGAAGGATCAGCTGCTGAAGAACCGGTAAGAGTACCTTCCGCTAATGTAACTGTAGTTGATCCAAGAGAAGAAGGAAAGCTGGCAGAAGAGATCCAGAAGAATCTGATCCGGGAGCTGGAAAAAGAACAGACAGAAGAGCAGGCAGAACAGCCCGGGGAGCAGGAAGAACAGTCGGAAGGACAGTCAGAAGAACAGTCGGAAGAACAGCCGGAAGAACAGACAGAAGAACAGACAGAAGAACAGACAGAGCAGCCCAAAACAAACGCAGGGACACCTGTACAGAAAGAACCAGAACAACAGGAAGAGCAGAAACAGGAAGATCGTCCAGGTTACCGGGTCGTAAACATTATGTATGAGATCCTTACTCCGGAACTGATCCTTGACGCACTGAAAAGTAATGATACCTGTACCTGTAGCCGCTGTCAGGCAGATGTGAAGGCGCTGATGCTTACCAGGCTGCCGCCCAAATATATTGTAGCAGATAATACGACAGTCCCGATGCTGTTAACCTTTTACCGCAATAAATTCCGTGTGGCTGTTTTAAGTCAGTCTATAAGAGCCTGTATGGATGTAAAAGAACGTCCACGCCATATCTTATAAATTTTCATGCTGTGCCGAAATATTTATTATAGAATCTATAGGATCACAGGGATAAAATATATAGAAGCGGCGCATTTTATGTACACCGCGACATCACATGACTGAAAGGAGCAGCAGATATGTCAAGTGTATCAAGTACAAGCAGCAGTCTTGGAAATACAGCTTTAAGAGGATTTGGTGGTTTAGCTTCCGGTATTGACAGGGATGCACTGATCGAACAGATGACAGCAAGAACAACATCCAAGATCACATCCAAGAAACAGGCTATGACCAAACTGGAATGGAAAAGGGATGCATATCGTTCTGTCAGCAATAAGATCATAGATCTTCAGGACAATTACCTTAGCTATTCAGCAACAAAGAGCTTAAAAAACAGTGATTTCTTTGCAAAAAACCAGGTCAGTGTACAGGGAGATCCTGACTATACAAAATATATATCAGCGACAGGAAACGCAGACACTGCATCCAGAGTATCAGTTCTGGGAGTAAACAAATTAGCAACATCTGCCACATTGATCTCCGGCGAAAAGAAAACAGATTCAGCTATTACCTTAGGCGGCATCAGTGAGTCTGATTTTAGCAATAAAGAAATAAAGACCTCCAATCTTTCCGGAACGAAGCTGACATTTGGAACCTACAGTATTACAGATAAGCAGTTTACAACGGAAGCAACCTTTACGTTCCCCACCAGTTATGAAAAAAAGCTGGACAATGGAAAAACAGAGACAGTTACCATTGATTATACGGCTAGTTCTGACAAGATAGTAGAACAGCTGAATGAAGCCCTTGATTCCCAGGGATTTCTCGGAAAAGATGGAAAGAGCGGTATTAAATTTGAACTGAATGGTGATAAGATCCAGATCAGTCAGACAGCCAGTATTACCGATAAAGGAAAAAGCTGTGTGATCAGGGAAACATCATCTGCTTTAAAGAGTCTTGGCTTTAATTCCGGCAAGATGAATCAGGATGATATAGATAACGGCATTTCACTTGATGAATTTAATGGCCATACATCTTCATTGGAGGCTGCAGCTATAACAAAGCAGCCCCTTTCCGGCTATCTTAAGGGAAAAACAATCTCTGTTTCTTATGGCGGACAGATAAAGAATATTGAACTGATCGGCGATAAGGAAGAGATAAAAGATTTTTCAGCTTTTCAGTCCAGCTTACAGACAAAACTGGATAAAGCCTTCGGTTCAGGAAAGGTTACTGTAGGTAAGGATTCAAAGGGTAGTCTGACGTTTACTGCAACAGACAGCAGACAGACATTACAGATATCCGCAGACTCAAAGGAACTCCAGAATGCCCTGGGTATCACATCTACCCAGTCAAACAAGATCAGTACAGGAAGCAGCCTGTGGGAGAACAGGGGCAAACTGGGACTGGGAAAATACGATACAAAAGAGAAATTAAACGACGCATTAAAAAACTTTACAGTCAATGGTGCAAAAATAGATAATATTACTGCAGATACCACAGTAGACGGACTGCTTACTGCGATCAATAATAATAAAGATGCGGGAGTAACTGCCACCTATCTGGGCAGTGAAAATAAATTTGTTCTTTCTTCCAATGAAAAAGGTGAAGGCCGTACCATCAGCCTTGGTGCAGATCCAAATGATACTACTGATGCAGCAAATATCATTTTCGGCGGTGATAAGAAGGAAAGCCATGATGGTACAGATGGTGAGATGAGTATTCTCTATAATGGTGTAAAGACCACCATTACCAGCAGCAGCAATACCTTCTCCATTGACGGTCTGGATATTAGAGCCACTAATACATTTAATACAGGCTCTGCAACAGCAGAAGGCGGTGTCAGCTTTACTGCTTCAGCAGATACAGAAAAGGTGACAGAGACTGTAAAGAAATTCATTGAAGCTTATAATGCCATGATCGATGAGGTCCGCACCCAGGCAACAACCAAGCCGGACAGTAATTATAAGCCTCTGACAGATGACCAGAAAAATGAAATGAATGAAAATTCCATTAAAAACTGGGAGGATAAGGCAAAAGAGGGTATTCTGTACAACAGCAGCGCTTTAAAAGATCTGGACAATGCTACCCAGGGCATTTTCTCTTCAATGATGATGAACGGTGTTTCTTATGACGATCTTGAAAAGATCGGAATTTCCTTCTCAGATGATTACACAGCAGGTGGAAAGATCGTATTTGATGAAGAAAAGTTTAAAACTGCCATGGACAGTGATCCGGAAAAGGTATCAGACCTGTTCACAGGCACGCATGGTATTGTAAACACCATAGACAGTACTCTTTCTACTTATGCCACCAGATATGCAAGCAAGAATGGAAATTCCTATGGTGTGCTTATTGAAGAGGCAGGATCTGAAAAACTAAGCCTGACCCTGACTAACAACAGTATTTATAAAGAATTAAAGGATATGCAGGAAACCATCACAAACCTGCAGTCACAGCTGTCAACTGAGCAGGACCGTTATATCAGCCAGTTTACGCAGATGGAAAGGCTGATCAATCAGATGAATTCACAGTCCAGCTACCTGTCACAGTTAGGTGGCTGATGGGGGTAAGAAAGCATGTACGAAAAGTTTAAGCAGTACAAGGAAAGTACGATCTATTCTATGAGCAATCTGGAGTTGTTGCTTTTATTGTATGATGAAGCAGTGAAGCGCCTGAAAATGGCACAGATTGCACTTGAGGACAAAAAATATGAGACTTTTGAAGAATATCTTGAAAAAACAGGACGGATCGTCCGGTATTTAATACAGATACTGGATATGCAGTATCCCATCAGCAAGGATCTGAAACGTATCTATGAGTACCTGATCTATGATATCAGCCGTGTTAAAGCAGGAAGGGAACGCAGGGCAGAAGAGATTCCAAGGATCAGCCACATACTTTCTGAATTAAGAGATGCATTTAACCAGGCGGGAAAGATTTCCGGTGATCAGCACATTGTGAGAGAACGAAGTGTTTTCGGTTAAAGGAGAATATATGAGCGCAGACTTGGAAACAATTTTGGTATATCTTCAAAGGAGATATAATATATTAAGAGAAGTTTGTAGTCTGACGGAAGAACTGGCGGAGGCAGTGGAGCGCGGCGACACAGTCTCCGCTTCTCTTCTTTTAGATATGAGGGGAGAACAGCTGCAGCGCCATGCAGACTGTGAAGAACAGATCATCCTGCAGACTGAGGGAAACAGCCTTCAGGCCCGGTATCTACGAGATCTGGCTAAAGGTCCATTAAAGAATGTAAAAAGCTGTTTTAAAGGAAAGACAGAGCGGGAAAAAATGCTGGAGAAGCGTATTGAGGATCTGCGTTGCCGCACAGAAAAGCTTTTAGATAAGATACGCAGGATCGATGGGGGACTTAACAGAAGAATATCAAAAAACAGGTGAAGTTAAATGGAAAATCAAAACTTTTATGAAGGCCGCATACTGGTAAATATGGCTGCATCTGTTATGCGCCAGGATGATTTAAAGCCGCTTCATGGAAATCTGGACTGGGAAAGGCTGTTCCGGGTTGCAGATTATAACAAAATTTCAAACCTGATCTATCTTGCAATCCTTGGAAATAATGAAAAAATGCCGGAACGGTGGAAAACACGCTTTTATGAGCGCTACAGTGATACTCTGAAATTCAACGAAAGCTGCACAGAAGGAGAACGGGAGATACTGGTCCTTCTGGAATTAAAAAAAATCCCGCTACTCGTCCTTTCCTCCAGCAGCCGCAGACAGCTGTATCCAAGGGAGGAAATGGCAGGGGAAAGCTCTCTGAAGCTTTTTTTTCTTGACCCGGAAGATTATCTTTTTGCAAAAGGGTATCTGGTCAATATAGGCTAAGAAACGGATA
>OGQE01002397.1_pt1 | contig 14155 bp, 11 predicted proteins | sample 1553131 | NCBI WGS metagenome assembly OGQE01 (sample SAMEA2579929, study PRJEB22360) | human gut metagenome | biome: human gut; feature: human-associated habitat; material: faeces | place: Denmark | collected 2008/2010
GTGTAGATGTCTGACCACGGTTTGTTACTGTAATACTTACAGAATCAGAATCTGTTACTTTCTTAAATTTGGAAAGATCCACTCCTGTTACTTTAACCGGGAAGGTAATTCCATTGATTGCACTTCCATCTGCATTGGTATGATAAGAACCACCGGCAAGAGTGGCTGTTCTTGTTTTGCTCTTCGTTGCGGAAGAAAATACATCCACTGGAACAGAGTTGTTTACATCTGCAGCATAAAATTCATCATACGGAATGTTCATCAGAACGTAAGCCACCTGCTCAGTTGGAGTCTCGGTCGGGGTCGCCGTTGGGGTTGCGGTTGGCGTTGCTGTCGGGGTCGCCGTCGGAGTCGGTGCTTTAACAAGGCCTCTTACTGCAGTATTCAGCGCATCTTTCGCGGTATCAACAGCGCTCTGGGATTCTTTTGCAGAAAGAGCAGATTTTGCTGCGGTAAGAGCAGTCTGGACAGCTTTCCAGGAGTCTGCGGTGTAGTCAGCTTCCTTTAATGCTTCGGCATCTGCGATTGCTTTTTCAAGTGCTGTGGTGTCTACTGCTTCTGGAATCGGGGTTGCTTTTTGGGCTGCTGCAAGAGCCGCGGTTTTTACTGCATTCGAAGTTCTGGTTGCACCCGATACAATATCCCATCCTTCAATGTTTTCAATCGTTGCATCTTTTCCAAGAAGTTTCGTTTTGAATCCTTTGCTGTTTGTAGCTGCTTTTTTGAAATATGTGGCATTCTCTGTATTGTATCCAGAGCCAGGCGTTACTGCAATGTCAGAAAATTTGCCGTCTGCAACTGTGATTTTAACATTAACGTCATATTCATCCCATGCATTCTCATCCTCATCGTCTTCTGCTGTTCTGGTAACATGAGCGGTAGACTCATAAGTACCATCTGCCAGCACGCCGCTTGCAGAATCCGCCAGTACGGTTCCCGGGAGCAGGCTCATGGTCATGGAAGCTGCCATTACGGCTGCTAATGATTTTTTCTGAAGTTCTTTTCTTTTGATCATAACTTCCTCCTTTTTCCTTTTCCACAGTTTTGCAGGAAAAACATGGGCAAAACTGTCCTTCATTATTATATTAGTTTTCACTAATCAATAATCGTTTTAACTAATCATAGATTATTCTACTAATTTTTGATCGTTTTGTCTAACTCTTAACTGATTATTTTTTCTCAAAAGAGGCACAGATTCTGCTTATTGAGTATTTTTACTATTTAATGATCCGATACTGTGAAGTTTGTGGGATGATTTTCGTTCCCACACAGAAAAAATTCCGTAGATATGGAGTTTTCACCGCGAAGAACTCTTTCGTCCATCGCGTTTTACCGCAGAAAGAATGCGGTCCGAAAGGATTCCGATCAGCATTCCGGTAATGACACCGGCTACGAGAAGTGCCGGTAAATAATAGAACAGTTTGCGGTTCTGCACCACGAGAGCCGCCACGCAGATCTGCGCGACATTGTGCGTCACGCCTCCTGCAATACTTACGCCGGTGATACTAAAGCCCTTGATGTGTTTCAGCAGAAGCATCACAAGAAAGCTCAAAAGCCCGCCGGCAAAGCTGTAAAGGATGGACATTCCATTTCCGAACAGATACCCCATCAGAAGAATGCGGGCGACGGAAATCATCAGGACTTCCCCTGCCGGAAGGAAAAAGAGGCCGACGACTACAACCAGATTGGCAATGCCGAGTTTGATTCCGGGAACACCGAGGTTGATCGGGATCAGTACCTCCACGTAACTGAATATCATGGCAAGTGCCATCAACATGGCGCATAAGGCAATTTTTCTGCTTGCAGTGCGGCTGTCTCTCATAAATTCCAATTCCTTTCTTCTAAGCTGGTATTATTTTACAATCACATCCGGCGCATCGTCGGCGTCATCCGTTGTGGATCCGTCACTTTCTACCTCCGCAACCAGCTTATGCGGCAGGCACACGATCGTCTCATTTACCCGGGAAATCGTACCCTGTCTTTTGCAGTAGCCGTCCGGGCAGTCAGCTTCTTCCATATGGGCACTTCCGTTTTCAATCACCAGGACATTCGTTCCGTGACCCGTCTGAATTTTCACGGTCTGATTTTCTGCGAGTGAATACGTTCCGTAGACCTCGCCGTCCACCGTGACTTTCATGGTATTTCCATTTTCCGTTTTCGGCAGCCGAAGCGCCAGGGCAAGGATTCCAGCCAGGAGCAGAACGGCGCCTGCCAGAATCAGATCTTTTTTCTTCATATAGTTTTCCTTATTCTGAATCAGATGCCAGCCCATAACAGCAGTGTCAGCAGGAATACAGCACGGAACAGCGTAAAGAGGATTTCATTTCCGTGAAATTCCTTTACCCCGCAGCGGATATTACCTTTCGGACACGTATCAATACATTTCTGGCACTGGAAACAGTCGCCGGAGATTTCCACGGATCCATCGGATGGCAGTTCCACTGCTGACGGGCACTGTCTCGTGCAGGCGCTGCAGCCGCGGATGCAGTTTTCGCGTTTCCGGTGCAGAGTAAAGAACGGCAGGATCGGAAGCAGAGAAAAGACAGCTCCCATTGGGCACAGGAAACGGCAGAAAAAGCGCTCCTCAAAGAACATGCCGACCAGGATCAGCACCAGAAGAACAATGCCTGGAATATAAGAGGAAAGTCGGAAATTTCCCGCATGCAGCATGGAAAAGACATCCCACGGGCTTGTTCCTCTTGCTTTCTGATAAACTCCTGCAAAACAGCAAAGAGCAATCAGAAGCAGAATGCCGTATTTGATCAGTACCAGTTTTTTTGCCAGCTCCGGTTTCATGCATCTGGGCTTCTTTTTACGTTTCTTACAGATTATACCATAAATTGCATGCATTGCATCCCCCAGACTTCCAAAAGCGCATGCAAAACCGCAGAAAAATCTTCCGAATACGATCGTAAATGCACAGACAAGGAGCAGAGCCGACACAAACGCGGTCATCTCAATTTTTTCACCCTGTCCAAGCTGCGTAAAAATGTATTTCACTCCGTTAAATGCAGCGGTAAATACTGACGGAAGAAACAGGAAATATAAAAGCTGGATTCCGGCACGCAGGCAGGAAACGATCTGTTTTCTCTTCTTTGCCGGTAATGTGGATAGATCTAAATTTTTCATGTTATTTCTCCGCCTTTTCTATTGCTTCCTGCGCCGCATTTCTGATACCGGTGGAGCTGAATGTTGCTCCGCTGATCGTATCAACATCGGCGGACTGTGCCTCAATAATCTTTGGAATGATCGCCTCCGCGTTTGACAGATACGCACTGTCCTCGCCGTCGGCGGATGTGATGGCAAGATCGGTAATCTGGCCGCCCTCTACGGTTACTTCAACTGCAATGGTGCCGCCGAAGCCGTCAGCTTCACCGTCATACGTACCGTCCACGTACTGCCCTTCTGCTTCTGCTGCTTCACTTGCGGCCGTATCCGCCGTGTTGGATGCAGCTGCTGCGGCCTGCAGATTTTCCTTCTGAAGCTGGGTCGTCTCAAGCTCTGCCGAGAGCCGCGCGATCTGATCCTCTTTGTCTCTTTTATCGAGTACGGTATTGTAGCCGATCAGAACAGCAGCAATGACAGCGACATTCAAAAAACGAACAATCAATTGTCTCATCTGTTTTCCCCTTTATTGTGTTACTTTCGCAGCATCCAGCGCATTCCGGCATGCCTCAAGAATGGCTTTTGAGGAGCAGGTTGCACGGGAAACGGTGTCGATGTTTTCAAGCGTTCCGGTTTCCAGAATCTGAGCGGAAACGCCTTTGATTTTGGAGGTTCCTTCGGATGCGCGGCGGATGTAGGAGGCATTCTGACTGTCTCCGTCACCGGTGATGTTGCTTAACGCTACGATTTTATCGTTTTCAATTGTTACCGTCACGGAAAGCTGATAAGCGGTAAAATCTTCATCTTCATCCGGCTCGCAGACGGCAATCGCTGTGTATTCGCCGTCCTGATAGATCTTTTGTTCCGGAGTTTCCGTCGGGGTTGGTGTTGGCGTCTCAGTTGGCTCCGGGGTTTCGGTCGGAGTTGGTGTTTCCGTCGGTGTCGGGGTTGGATTTTTCTTTTCCTCAGTTACGCGTTCTGCCTCTTTTAAAGCTTCCTTGATTGCCGCAAGAATTCCCTTGGAGCTGTAGGTTGCGCCGGAAACGGTGTCGACTTCCAGTGTCTGGTTTTTCACAACGTCCTTTGCTGTCTGTTTTGCGCGTTTTAAGAATGCTTCGTCATCTTCACTCTCGGTCACGAGAATTGCCTTGATCGTCTCATCCTGAATGACAACTGCCGTTGTAATGTCTCCCAGATAGCCCTCGCCGGTTCCGTAGTAAATGCCTTCCTCGTATGGGAATTTTCCTTCCGGAATCGTTGTGGTTCCGCCGCTGCTCGTTCCGTTATCCGGAACGGTCTCGCCGTTTGTTGCCTTCTTCGCATTTTCCAGCGCCTGTTTTACTGCGTTCTGGATGCCGCGGGAGCTGTACGTTGCGCCGGATACGAGATCCACATCGGTTTTCTGTCCGTCTACGATGCGGTCCGCTACGACTTTGGCACGGTTGAAGAATGTCTCGTCATCTTCGTTTTCCAGAATCAGTACCGCTTTGATCGTCTGATCCTGCAGGGCTACCGCCACTTTGATGTCTCCCTGGAAACCGGCGGCCGTGCCGTAATAAATTCCGTCCTGATAAGGGAAACTTCCCTTGGATGCAGACGAGTTGTTATTGTTCTGGCCGTTATTCTGACTGTTGTTTCCGTTGTTTGTATTGCCCTGGCTTCCTCCGTTTGTACTGGAAGACCCGTTCACTGCCGCCTGACTTAAGGCACTCCGCACAGCTTCAATAATACCGCGGGAGCTGTATGTCGCGCCGGAGACCGTATCCACATTCGTACTCTGTGTTGAGATAATCGTCGAAATCAGAGAGGAAGCACTGGAAAGGTAGCTTGGCGTATCGCTGTTTTCCACAATATCAATCGAAGCAATTTTTCCGCCGCTGACAACAACACAGACTTTCATTGTGCCGCCAAATCCCGTTCCAGTTCCGTAATACGTTCCATCCCGGTAGGCAGCCGGTTCTTCGATTTTAGATACTGTAACGGTTCCGCCGGCAGAGGCTCCGCCGCCTGCCGCTCCTGATGCGGATGCCGGTTCTGAAGTGTCCTCCTGACCGGTCAGTGCATTTTTCACGGCTGCAAGGATACCTTTTGAACTGAAAGTTGCACCGGAAACCGTGTCCACATCCACACTCTGGGATGCGATGATACGGTCGATAACTCCCTTCGCACGGTTCAGGAAAGCTGCGTCCTCGCCGGGAGCGCTTACAATCGAGATCGACTGAATCGTTTTGTCTTTCAATACGACAGAGACTGTAATCGTACCGCCAAAACCTGTTCCGCTTCCTTCGTACGTTCCGTCCGCCAGCTCAAAGCTGCCGGAACCGACGGCTGCGACAAGTTCTGCTTCGGTATCGGTTGTCTTTTTGGTATCGTCCTTCTTTTTTGTATCATCTTTCTTTTCCGCTGCATCGGTATCCTGTTCCGGCTCCGGTGTCACCAGTGCTTCCGGCTGCTCTACGGCGTAAACCGGTGCAGTGTAGCCGTTCAGCGAAATACCGGCGCAGGCTGCTACGATAACTGCCGCGAGAGCCGGTGCAAATGCTGTCAGTTTTTTCCATTTTCCCATGGTTATGTATCACCGTCTTTCCTGATAATGTTTGTCTCGTGATCGGATGCGAAATCATCGGCAATTCCTTCGGTTACATACAGAACTCCGTCCTCATCCTCCAGAATGGTGTCAAATTCATCGCTGTGTGCACGCCAGTATTCAGCTGCCTTGTCCTTTCCCATGATGAAAAGAGAAGTAGAAAGGCCATCCGCCAGTGTTCCGTCAGCACTTACGATCGTCACCGACACCAGACCGTTATTTGCCGGATGACCGGTCGATGGGTCGATGATGTGATGATATTTCATGCCGTCCTGTTCGAAATACCGCTCATAGCCGCCAGAAGTAATAACCGCCCGGTCGGCCGTCGAGAGAATGCCGAGATAATCATCCTCCGCTTCCGGACTCTGCACGGCAACACGCCATTTGCTGCCATCCGTTTTCGTGCCGACAACCTGAACGTTTCCACCGAGGTTGATGAGCCCGCTCGTCACACCGCATTCCCGGTAAATATCAGCGATTCTGCCGGAGGTATAGCCTTTTGCAATTCCGCCGAAGTCGATTTTCATGCCGTCCTTGGCAAAGCTGATCGATGCGCTGTCCTTGTCGTAAAGAATGTCATTGGCATCGGTCAGCGGAAGGAGGCTTTCGATCGTCTCATCCGAAGGAATCGTATAATTTCCGGTTGTAAAACCCCAGGCGTCCATGATCGGATAAATTGCGATGTCGAAAACGCCGTTTGTGCTGTCATACAGATCCAGCGAGCGTTCCAGCAGATAGGTGGTATCCTCCGATAAGGTTCCGCCGCCGTTTGCATTGATCTGCGCTACTTCACTCGTCTCCTCTCCGGTCGACAGAAGTGCATCCAGCCGCTCAATCTCCTGCTGCGCCTGATACACCGCCGTTTCTGCATTCGGACCATAGGCAGTGACCGTCATGTACGTATCCATCGCAAAAATATCTCGGCTGCTCGATGCATCTGCGGCATCGGAAGAAGCTGTGGATGATGCGGATTTCTGCGTGGAATTCTCTTCCGAAGCGTCAGAACTGCTCGAAGACTCCGAAACAGACGCCGGCTGTGTCTGACTTTCACTGCTCTCCGGCTGCGCTGCTGTCCCCGCACCGGAACATCCGCCGACCGTCATCACCATGGCAAGACAAAATGCTGCAACAATTTTCTTTTTCATAAATAAAACTCCATTTTTTCTTGTGTTAGGAAATCCTAACTTTGGTATTATAACATTAACTCGTAACTTACGCTATGAATTACTTGATAAAAGTTTTTCAATTAGCGTATCGGATCTGATAAATTTTCTCATTTTATTCGTTTGGAATCAAGTGGTTTTTAATGGAAACCAAAGAAAACGAGCTAGAGAATGTTCAGATTTCTCTGCACACGCTCTCGCCCGTTTCATTTTAAGTTCTAACGCTTTCTTGTTTTGCTGTTCTCCTTCTGCCATTCTGTATACACAGGAAGCCGTCGAATAAAACCACTGAATTCAGGCACAGTGAATTTTCCGTATTCACTCTCCGCACAGTTTATGATATCTTCAATTTACGCTCAAGCCAGGAAATGATAATTCCACAATACGGTGTCAAATTTCTTTCCTGCATAAGACTTGCATAAGTGCGTTCCAGCTCACGCATAAATGTATCCTGTGATTTGCCTCTGCACTTTCTCATAATTCTATTCTTCTCCGCCATCAAAACATTTTTCCGTGTCTGTGGCAGCGAAAGTGCCTGGCAATTCAAGTTCAATGTTTCTGTCACATCTTTATTGATATCCACATCATCCGAGTAAATTCTGCCGTCCGCTTTATATTTAATCTTTCTGACAGACATTTCATCAAAAGGATTCACCGTAAGCTCTGTATTACCCCTATGTGCATCACAGGTTTTATCTTCTGGTTTTACGCCTCGCACAATACTGTTTCCATAACACACACCAAGCATCCATTTAAAATCCAACGTCGCCTTTTTATCATGCTCCTGTTCGTTTCCTGGATGTCTCGGCCTGCAATGTTCGATTCTCATAACACTAGGAGCAGCAATTTTCTTCATACAATATGCACACAAGCATTTCTGCTCTTTCCACATCTGTTCCCGGATATCTTTTAATACGTTCGTAGGCATATCCGACTCATAATCTGCATCCGGATTTTCTTTGCGGAATTTCAGAAGACTATTGGGTTCTTTTCCTCTTTTTACAACGATCATACACTATTCCCCCAATATTCTCTCTAAATCCAGAGATGTCCTTGCCGCTGCGATATCCGGATCTGTTGTTCCGACAATTGTTTCAATCTCCGTTAAAACCCTGTCTGCTTCTTTGTAGTTATTTTCATCCATATATGCATAGAACAAGTCCATACGCTGTTTAATCTCAGCCGGACGTTCTGATACATTCATAACCTCACGCAATATAGAATTAGCATCTCTTCCATAAGTCTGTGCTGCAGGCATATAGATTTCTCCATGATCCAGAATCCGGATCTGCTCTCTTGGAACAGAGTTGATAACCGCTGGCGCATGAGAACTGACAATGAACTGAATCTCTGGGAAGATTGCATGGAGGTCACTTAAAATCGTCTGCTGCCATTGTGGATGCAAATGTAAATCAATCTCATCAATTAATACAACTCCCGGTGTCTTTTCCAGAACCTGATCCCCAAGTGTAGGATTTAACACTGCCATACGATAGGCAATATCGCCGATCATACTCAGTGTATTTTTATATCCATCGCTCATTTCATCCATTGCGAATTTCTGTGCACTGCCATCTGCAGACTCAAATTCCAGTACCAGTCTATGGGTATCAAGATCAAAGAAAAGGCTGGTATTTCGTGCATCGCTGATTCGCTCAAAACTTCTGCAGATTGCTTTTTCAACCATTTTCAGGAGCAGTGGTCTTTCCAGCATACCCGTCTTCTGTTGCGCCTGAAGACTTTTCAATGTCTGCATCTGAAACCAGTTCAACATCAGCTTTTCATTGGACTCTGCTGCCATACAATCCACGTAACCGACTTGGCGTTTAAACTCTGTTAAAGATTTCAGATTTCTCTTCTCTTTCTTTTGGGCATATAATCGACCCGTTCCATAATAAGAGATCAAAGGAAGCACCAGTGACTTATCTCCTGTCATGATCTGATTTTGTGCTTTCTTCGCAAGACCTGTTAATTCTCCAGCCTCCTTGACGGTTGTCTTGCCACTTTCGGAGTTCAAAGAACGAGTCCACTTTATATCCGACCGATTTAAGCAATTCCCCATAGTTTCAATAATAACCGGAAACTGATGCTGAGGATCAATCGTTCCATTTAAATTATGAAACTCATATCTGGCATCCTCCTTTAAAATGCTTCTGCTTACACCGCCATCAATGCCTAACAGAAATGTGCTGACTGATACGGCTATGGTATCCAGTATTGCCGTCTTGCCTGCGCCATTTTTGCCAACTACTAATGTAATATGGTCATCAAAATCAATCTCTGCTTTTTTGAAACATCTATAATTAGAAATCTTGATATTTTTTAATTTCATTCCATCACCTCAAAGCATTATTTCAATGTATATTTCACCTAAATTTCTTCTGGTTTTAGAAAATGTCCTTTACTGCATTTGATGCAAGGTCCATACTTTCCAAGAATCCCCTTCAATTCACCGCCATCATTTTTCGGGCATTTTACATTATAACTTTCTATATACCAATTCATTAGATCTGTTGTTAAATATTTCATCTTTTTGCAATTTTTATTGGAACATCTTATATAAGCTGTTCCTCTTTGATTTTTTGTAAGAATCATATGATTTTTACATTCTGGACAGAACTCCTTTTCTTCCACAAACGCTGCCAATCCTGCGGAGTCTGTTTCATCTGCTAAAGAATCCTTCCTTCTTTGAGAATTAATATTTTCTTTATTCCCTAATATTCTTATATTAGCACCTGCCCGAACAGATTCCAGTTCTGTTAATGCTTTGACCATTTCTATTGTATTTTTTCCTTTCATTCTAACCATAACATGAACAACAGTCAATAAAGAAGATGATTTATCTACTTTAAAATTCCAATCCGCAGTTGGTATACCATACCATGCTGTCTCATCATCAATTACAATCAATGGAAATGTTGCATTTTCTGTTCCGACACAATATTTTTTCCAGGTATCTGGAAGTTCTGCACACTTGTTTGATTTCATCAAAATATCTATTCCACGGGCATGAACTTTATCAATCGCTCCAATGATTTTATCATTTGTGTCCCTTAATTTTCCACTTGGTAATGAAATTACAACTCTTCCTTTGGCTTTCTCAAGATCATTCTCAAGCATAAAAATTGCAGCATCCTCGTTCGTATATAATTGTATGGTTTGTCCGGGGCTATTGTTTTCCAGGTAGGGTAGCAATGTTTTGCTGTGGTTGGACACTACATTATGTCCATCTTTTATGTAATTTAATAATTTATAAAATATGTGGTTGGTTCCAGTGTATAGATTATCCCAAAACTTATCATTTGCAACGGTAATCAGTTTTCCTTTTGCACGCGTAACTGCAACGTTGATCAGTCTCGCAATATTATCTGGATCCTTTCCCATTAAATATCCTACTGCCGATTTGGGATAGCTTTCCACCGCATCAAATATAATGATATCTGACTCGGATCCCTGAAACTGGTGTACCGTCGCACAGCTGATTCGACTTTCCTTCCGTGTAGTATAATCCTTTAACATTGCTCGAATCAGCCGAGTCTGAGCTGCATATGGAGTAATGATTCCTACATTTTCTACGGTTTGCTGACTAGCACATACCGCTGTTGAAAACGCAATAATTGCACTAAGTATATTAAATCTTGATCCATCTGTATTTTTATCAGCGGCGCAGTAAGTTCCAGCAATATCAATCAGGTTCATTGCATCCCCAGGTAAAGGAAATGCTTGCACAATAGCATTTCTGGAATCTTCTACGCTTTTATGATTTTGCAGCAGTCGTTTATATATGTATTTATTGGAGAATCCTGCGATATCCGGATGCATACGTCTTTGTTCATTCAGCATGACGAGCCATGGATGCCAATACATATGCCCGGTGCCGTCAATGATTTTCAGATAAGAAAAGATATCTTTCTTTAACAGTTGTGAATCCGGACATTGTGAAATAGGTGCCAGCTGTCTAAAATCTCCAACGCATAAGAACTTTCCTTTTGATAATGCAGCCGCTGCAATTACCTGCGGTACATACGCCATGGAAACCTCATCAAACATAACCAGGTCAAACTGTTTTGAATCAAAAATCGGATCCACTGTTGCACATGATATGGTTGTTCCAATCAGCTGTGCCCGTTCAGCATATTGTTTTTCTTCCTTCCGTATATCATTTCGTACGTGTTTAATTTTTTTCTCTATCTCATCATATTCTTTTGATTTTTCTTTTTTCTTTGCCTTCAGTTCATCCCGCTTTAACGTACATGTATCCAGTTCCACTGCTAGACGCGTACACTTACTTAACGTAAAATTAAAAGATGTTGCGTATGGATGCTTGGAAAGTTTCTCATCCCGTACATAACCATAACGAAGTATTTTCCCATCTCTTAAGTCCTGCTCCATATCAGGATCAAGTATCTGAACAATCTTTTTTATCACTCCGTCTACAGAAACATTACTATGTGAAACAATTAAAACGGATTTTCCTTGTTTGACATATGCTTTTGCTATTTGTGACATCGTATATGTCTTTCCTGTTCCCGGCGGCCCCCATACTACGACAATATCATCCTGCTCCAATTTGCAGAATACTTCTGACTGTCCTTTTTTCACTGCCGAAATATCTTCAAGTGTTGACAGTTTCGGTCCCTGATCTAAAAGCTCAATCGCTATTTCGTGAACATTTGGATTTAATGAAAGAATTTTTTTATTCAGCGCTTCCAATAATTTCCATGGTTCAACCATCAAATATGCTGTTAATACGTTATCCTTCAAATCGTGATCCAACAACAGCATAATTTGAAAATCTTCACACATCAATACACTTCCAACAGCATGAAATCCAGTCGCAGTATCTACTACAACTGGTGCATCATCTGGAAGATGCAGTTCTGTTTCTAATTCGAAAGAGTATGTATAAATTCCCTTATCATCCTTATTAATTTTCACACCATTAACGATTTTATACTTTTTACCACGTCCCATTTTCAGATAATGGATTTCCCTACGCAGCTCATCGGAATATTGTTGTATATTGGGGTTCGAATAATAAAGGGATTCTTGTCCCACCAACAACTGTTGTGTATTTTTTTCTACTTTATAGTTTTCTGTTGAAACGACATCGACTTCCAAAATTTTCTTAATAATTTCGAGTGTGTTCCTGTATTCATCTTCTGCCATTTTATACATGGCAATTTGTTTTAGCGACAGCTTATGGTCTAAGCCAACTTGATATGAAACTACTACCCTTTGGTAATTGCTGCATAAAAAGACAAAATCAATTACAGCATCTCTTAACAAAAATTTCTTTTCTTTCTTGTAAACGGTGACATTAAAGTTTTTACTCTTTTTGTGCTGTAATATGCAATAATTCCTTTGGGATTCATATACTGTATTCATGTGATCTGTACAAACTGCTTTTTCAAATACAGTATCCACATCCACGCCTATATCTTTATACATAAACTTTGTAGAAAACTCGAATCGATTTGCATATTCCAGCATCTCTGGAATTAACAATCGAAAATGTAATCCGTTATATGATTTGGTCGTCATGATGTCAGCTTTCCCTTCAAATATGTTTCTTTATCTCTTCAAGATATTTCAATACGGTATATTCCAAGCTTCCTGTTAGAACACGTTTTTATTCCAACACTGCCTCTTCCCTGCTCGTGTAAACTCTGTGCAATATGGTCAGCTACTTCCTTTTCTATCGCAACTTTATTCAGTCTGCCCTCTGCCCGGAATTCATACATTTGTTCATTCTGTTCAAGCAGCTTGTCTATATATGCCATAAGCCTGTGTCTCATCTGAAAAGAGCAGCCTCTCTGCACATAATAATTTGCCTTTTTACTTTTACATTCCGGTAAACTACTCTCTGCTTTGTGATCCCGATTCATTAACTCGTCTGTCAGATTAAAGTAATCATATGCAATATGATGCTTGCTCTGCCCCATCGCACCTATATCCCAGGTAACATCTAACTGATATGGATCTGCTCCAATATCCACAATATTCCATGCATGCGGCACACTCCGTCCATTTTTTACTGAATCACCCATCACAACAATACATTTTACATCAACCGCATTCAAAAGAACTTTCACTGCCTTTGCAATTCTGATTCAGGGAATAAAATTTTTACACCTTTTGCAATTCCAGCTGTCTTTCCTGGGGCAACCGGAATCTGCGCGCCATCTGCTTTCTGATAAGTCCAGTTTACTTTGTCCGCATTTCGAATCCCCCAGAGTGCCGGATTCTTCGGATTCTGAACAACAGAACCTACTACGGTATCCATGTCAAAATCATCGTAAACATGATGACGTAACAGCTTCGTATTCTGATTCAACAGTACCCTGTTCTTTCCAATGATAATCTTATTTGGTACCTGCACTGCCTTTCCGCAGTTCCAACAGATATGTGCTACGCCCTTTGCTTCCAGATCTTCATCATAAAAAAGCTGTGCACCGCAGGAACACTGCAGCATTCTACTCATCATATTGGAAAACATTGTCATCCATTCCGGCTCCGTGATACGTTTGCTTGGCTCGTTCAGTCCAACTGTAAATGCCCTGGTAAACATCTGACGTAGCTTTTCCGGATATAACGGCCAGTAAATCGTAGCGTTATCATGAATTCCTTTCACTGGTCTGTTTGTCTTATTATTCGGATCAAAGATAAACACCGGATCTGTGCCATACAGCTTTACTCTTGCTGCCATATCCATACAGCGGATACTTGCTTCCAGCTTTCCTTCCAGTGGATGATTCACCATAAAAAGATAGAACAACAGCACCGAAAGCGAATAGCGATCTGTATCTTTGGATGGTCTCTTCTCTCCTCTTACAATCTCTGGAGCCATAAAGCCTGGCGTACCAAGAACTCCACCTGGCTTGCTGTTATCAAAAGATACGTTGTCATTATCGCAAATCAGCACATCTCCATTATCTGGATTAAAAAACAGATTCCCGAAAGAAATGTCCTGATACTTTGCTCCCATAGCGTGCAGCTTCTGATAGCCTCTAGTCAGATTAAAAGCGGTTCTGCACAGAGTGTAAAAAGACGGATTTACACGTTTCTTCATCAGATCTACGATACTCTTATAATTTTTCGGTCAAAGAGGCATGATATAACCATACAAATCACTTTTCGCCGGCACAATCAACTCCATAGGCCAGAGAAAACTTTCATCCGGTGAACCTTTTGCGATAATCGTTTCCAGAATCTTTTTCTGACGCTCAGTGGCGCTGCCTTTAAAGTACCATTTCAGTGCATAATGATTACCGCCACATTTCACATCGTAAACTTCTCC
>OGQE01002440.1_pt1 | contig 13939 bp, 8 predicted proteins | sample 1553131 | NCBI WGS metagenome assembly OGQE01 (sample SAMEA2579929, study PRJEB22360) | human gut metagenome | biome: human gut; feature: human-associated habitat; material: faeces | place: Denmark | collected 2008/2010
TATACATACTCACATCTGTAGTATTTAGAGATTAAAGAATATGACTTTTTGAGTAATTCAAAATATGTAGTGCATTTTAAAGTATCGTATTTTGATGCCAACCAATTAAAGTGTGAATAGGCATTGTAATTTAAGACATCTACAAATGCGTTACGAGAGAAAGCTGAAGATAAATTCCTCAGTTTAATCAACTCTTTATTTACACTTGTAGTAATCATATACAATACACCTAATTTAAAGCTATATTGTAAAAGTACAAAAAATATTTTGTAATATACAGAATCTCATGGATAAAACAGTCATTTGCTTATGCCTTTTTAGATTTATAGCAATTTCGTTCGCATGATTTCTCCAAAATCTTTTGCCGTATCTTGTTCGCCTTATTAGGTATTAAGTCGACTAACAAAAATTTTAATTATTATGAAACTACAAATAAGTTTCAGATTGAAAGGGCTACCGCATTGTATTCATGAGTTATCATAGAATATTGTGTATTATTTATCTGTGTTGCTTGTATACTACTAATAATAGAAATTATGTCGAATCTGTGCAAAAGGGAATTTTATGGCAATTATTATATAGAATAAAAAGTGATGATAGTAATACTTGGATGGTGAACCGATGTATTTATCATATACTCCGAAAAACTGTCACTTGTGACACTTTTCCGGAGGTAAAGTTATATATTTTCTTTCTAACCAGAGAAATACATCGAAAGAACAGGCGAAGCCGTTGCTTCGGCGCCCCATTAACCAATAGATAAACTAACCTGTTGTGGATGATTTGCCGGTCTAAAAAGCGTCAGGTCAGGATTGTCCTATTATACTTTTCTCCATGATATGCGTCGGCTCGCTTTGGCGGACCGACAGATTCCGGGCAGTAACCCGGTGCCTGCCGTTTTTTGGCACTATACAGGAAAGCCGTTACGATCGATTCCCATGACGAATGGACGCTTGGGAAACTATTCGGGCGGGTTTTATAATGAGTCAGCTAATGCTCCAGTTTTTTTATTTCCTCCTCCGAGAGTTCGGTGTATTTACGGATGACATCGATGGGGAGTCCGTCGGCCAGCATCTTTCGGGCGGTTGCCGTACGTTCTTCCGCTCTTCCTTCTGCTCTTCCTTCCGCTCTTCCTTCTGCTCTTCCTTCCGCTCTTCCTTCTGCTCTTCCTTCTGCCCTTCCTTCCGCACGTCCTTCCGCCCTTTCCGTGAAGATGTTATCGCGGAGGATGACGACATTGTCGAGGTGGCGGTAGTAGGCTTTCAACTCGTCTTTACTGAGGCGGTCGAGCTGGAGGCGTTCGCGAGCCTCCGGAAGGCCTGGAGCGGAGGCCTCATCCGGGATTTCGCCGGTGTTGAGGAAATATATCCATTGCTCCAGCGGCACTTTCGACCATTTGTTGAAGTCGTTGACCCGGAGGATATAATATTCGGGATACAGCTGGCTGACTGCCGTCGCCTTGAAGGTCTCCTGCTGGAAAGGGGAGAGGCAGAGCAGTTCGTTGGTATGGATGCCTCGGAACTCCGTCTGTCCGTGGTAGACGGTGTCCGATCCGCTGCCTAAGGCGAAATAGACGATATTGACGCTGTATATCTTTCGGATGTTCTCGTATCCTTCTCCCCGGTTGATGTATTCGGTGACCAATTTGGAAACGCCGAACAGCATGCGCTGGAAATAGGCGTACTCGTTGTTGTTCTGAATCTCGAAGAGAATCAGGGTACCTTTGGAGTCCTCGGCAAGGATGTCGACGCGGTTGTACTTGTCGAACTCGCTTTCCTGGTTGCTTTCGCTTTCGAGAAGTTTCCGGATGGTGATTTTCTCGTTGAGCAAGGTGGTCAGCAACCCTTCCAGTACGGAAAAGTTCGCTTTATCCCTAAGGAGGCGTTTCATCGCCCAGTCGAAACGGATGTAATTGGCCATGGTTTTCAGTGTTATATTATAACAAAGGAACGGATTAATTTTGAATTAAGCAAGGAGGAGAGGGGGGAAATGATTTTTCCTATTCACTTAAAAACTATGTCCCAGTTTTAAATGGATAAAAGCGTCCTGTTCCCGCTGTAAAGTGAGTGAATTTTCTTACCTTTGTATAAATAGGATGCGGTTCTGTAAAAGCAATCAAACCAGTTTGTTGCTTTTCCTTCCGGCTTTCACTATCTTTGCCACAACTGTTGCACCTAAACACTGAAGTATGAGACAGGTCCCTAAATTTTTCAATACGGCAGGTCCAATTCAGCCTGATATCCATTATAATATCGATCCTTTGACGCGCATCGATCTGGAAGAATTGGAATCGTTGATTTATCAGCGGAAATATTTTGTGCTTCATGCTCCTCGTCAGACGGGTAAAACGTCCTGCCTGCTGGCTTTGCGTGATTACCTGAACACCCGTGGCGAGTTTTATGCCGTCTATGCCAATGTCGAGGTGGGTCAGGCGTCCCGGAACAACGTGGAGGAAGTGAACCGGAATGTGGTCAGTGTGATTGCCCGTGAAACTTCGCGGGTCGTGGGTACCGGTATGCCGTCGGCCTTGCGTTTGGAACTGGAAAAAGAAGAGGCAGCCTCCAATTTGTTGGGCAGTTATCTGGACCGTTTATGCGAATCGCTCGACCGTCCTTTGTTGCTTTTCATCGATGAAATCGACGCCTTGGTGGGAGATTCTTTGGTGAGCATCCTGCGTCAGCTTCGTTCCGGTTATGCCAATCGTCCGGGTCATTTCCCTCAAAGCATCATCCTGTGCGGTGTCCGTGATGTTCGTGATTACCGTATCGTACTTTCGAATCAGGACATCATTACGGGCGGTTCGGCGTTCAACATCAAAGCGGAATCCCTCCGCCTGGGCAATTTCTCCCGTGAAGAGATCCGTACGCTCTACCTGCAACATACTGCTGCTACAGGCCAGGAATTCGACGAATCCTGTTTTCCGATGATCTGGACGGCCACGGAGGGTCGGCCGTGGCTGGTGAATGCCCTGGGCTACGAAGTGACGAGCCGCATGAAAGAAAACCGCGACCGTAGTATCCGCATCATCCCAGAAATGATATACCGTGCACAGGAACAAATCATCTACCGCCGTGACACACATATCGACATACTGATCGACAAACTTCGTGAAGACCGTGTCCGCCGTGTTATCGGTCCGATACTGGCGAACGAAACGGATGCCGAAGAGAGTCTGATGCCGCAGGATGATGTACAGTATGTCGCTGATTTGGGACTGATCACCCTGGATAAACCCCGTCGGATCGCGAACGCCATCTACAGGGAAATCATCCCCCGCGAACTGACGTGGACCACTCAGAGCGGACTGATCCAGCAGGCAGCGTGGTATATGAACCCGGACAACAGCATCGATATGGAAAAATTACTTTTGGATTTCCAGCAGTTTTTCCGTGAGAATGCGGATTCTTGGATCGAGCGTTTCGACTACAAGGAGAGCGGCCCTCAGTTGCTGTTGCAGGCATTCCTGCAGCGTGTGGTGAACGGTGGCGGATACATCGACCGGGAGTACGGTCTGGGGCGCGGTCGTACGGATTTGCTGATCCGCAAGCTCTTGACGGACGGTTACGGAGGTCCCGTGCAACGCATTGTGCTGGAGTTGAAAATCAAGCGTGGCGATCTGGATAAGACCATCGCTAAAGGTCTGGAGCAGACGGTATGGTACATGGACCGCTGCGGCGACGTGAGCGAGGGGCATTTCATCGTTTTCAACCGGGACAAAGGGGTAAGCTGGGATGAGAAGATCTGGCACCGTCGGGAGGAATACGGCGGTCGGACGATTACCGTGTGGGGGATGTAAGATAAAGCAAGTCGGGATGAAGATTCGGGAAGAAAATCACAGGCGTAGAAAAGTCGGAACATTAACGATTGACGACCTTTATGACTGTTATTATAATGAGTTGGTATTGTGGGCGGATACTATCCTGAACGATATGGATATGGCCGAGGATCTGGTGCAGGACCTGTTTGTGGCCTTGTGGGAAAAAGGCATCGACAGGCAGTTGGAAAGCAAGGGCGTGCGGGCTTATTTATATACGGCGGTCCGGAATAAAGCGGTCCGGGCTTTGAAAGGGGAAAGAAAGACGGTCGATTTGCCGGATATCGCTGACATGCTGATGGTGTGGGAGGACGTGGATATGTCCCGTCAGCAGTTGTTTGAACTGGTCACCGGTGAATTGGAAAAATTGCCGCCGCGGAGTCGGGAAGTGTTGGAATGTATCCATTTGAAAAATATGAAATATGCCGAGGTTGCCGAAGCTTTGGGTATTTCGGTAGCGACGGTCAAAACGCTTTTGGTGAGAAGTTTGAAAACTTTACGGAAGTCACTTCCCGATTCGGCTTATCTGTTTTATGTATTGTGTTTCAGGAAAGAATCCTGTCGTTTTTAGGATAGTCGTGAAAAAATCAAAAAAAAAGTTCTTTTTTCTGTCAACCGTTTTTCCGGTTTGTGTCTATTTAGGATAGATTATATAAAAATAATAGCATGAATCGTGAAGAATGGGACGCCCGTTTATTGGCGTTTTGGCAAAATGAGCCGTTGGATGAAAAAGAAAGGGAGGAGATCCGGCATTGGTTACAGGAAAGTGAACAGCATCGCTGTTATTACCGGCAATTACAGAAAAGTTATTTGCGTCAACGTTGGATTATGCGTGAACCGCTGATCCGGCGGAAAGAAGAAAGGCGTTACCGGCTTGTAGCCCGCCGTCGCCGGATTGTGCGGCGCTGGACGGTGGCTGCTGCTTCGGTGTGTCTGCTTATAGCTATTGGTATCGGGATTTATGACAGAGTACAGCCCGGACAGGTTATGCCGATGGCCGTAAATGCGCAAATAGAGCCGGGTTGTGCAAAGGCTAAACTCTATCTTTCATCGGGAGAGGAAGTGGTGTTGAGTAAAGAACCGCAGTCGCTTACGGAACGGCACACCTTCATCGATGTGGACGGCGAGGGGGCCGTAGCCTATCGGAAGGGAGGAGAATCCTCTCCGGAGGCTGGAGTGTACAATCGGTTGGTGGTGGAAAGAGGAGGAGAATACAAACTCATATTGTCCGATGGGTCGGAAGTATGGGTGAACTCCGCTACCGTATTGGAGTATCCGGTTGTCTTTTCCGGTAACCGCCGGATCGTGAAATTGAATGGGGAAGCCTATTTTAAAGTACAGGCCGATTCATTGCGTCCTTTTATCGTTGTGGTTGCCGGTGGCATGGAAGTGTGTGCACTCGGGACGGTGTTTAATGTGAATGCTTATGCGGAACGGTTTGTCGAATCGGTATTGGTCAAAGGAAAAATCAGTGTCGGTAAAGAGGATAGACGGGTGACCCTGCGGCCCGCTCAATTGGCGGTGTACGACCGGGAGACCGGACAGACGGATGTGAAGGACGTGGACATCCGTAAATATGTCGACTGGAAAAGCGGCGAGTTCATTTTCAGTGACGATTGCTTAGAAGAAATCATGAAAAAAATCACGCTATGGTACGATTGTGAGGTGGTGTTTACAGACCAAAGTTTAAAAGACATGCGTTTGTCCGGTAATATGCGGCGGTACGACAGTGTGGAGAAAATTTTGCACTATTTGGAGATTACCACCGGGGCGAAGTTTGCGGTGAAAGGAAGGACGATTTTTGTTGGGAAATAAAAATGGCTGACATTTTTGACTGCCGCACTTTGTGCGGAGCTAAGATAAAAAACGGAAGGATCGGCACATCCTCCCGTTTCGGAAATGCCGGAAATCCGGCCAGTATTAATTAGTTACTTACAAAATTATGGAAAAAAATGGAGAAAGTAAAGGAAATTTACGCTCGGCTCAGAAAATCTTTAGGCGTATGAAAATTCTGGCTTTTTTTATGTTGGTGTGGCTGATTCAGGTGAAGGGGGAAGTTTATTCCCAAAATCAGCTGGTAACGTTGCAATTGAAGAATTGCAATGTTGAAGAATTTTTGCAAGAGGTGAAAAATCAGACAGGAATCCGCTTTATGTACCGGAGCGAATTTGTCCGGGACATTCCCCGTTTCAGTCTGGACGTGAGGCAAGAACGGCTGTATGAGGTGTTGAAACAGGTATTTGCTGCCCAAGGTATCCGTTGTTGTTTTGAAGATGAAGTGGTGATTCTGATGAAAGACCAGGCGGAGAATAAAATGCGGGAGATTCGGGGAACGGTACGGGATGCCGGGGGCAATGCTTTACCGGGTGTGACGGTGTTGATAAAGGGTACGTCTCTGGGTACCACTACCGATGCCGATGGAAAATACGCTCTGAAACTGCCTGAAGGTAATCATGTTCTGATTTTCACCATGGTCGGAATGGAAAGCCGCGAAGAACCGGTGGATAAACGTACGGAAATCGATGTTGTATTAAAGGAAGAGGTGGCAGAAATCGATGAGGTGGTTGTGGTTGGGTATGGCTCGACGCGTAAAAAAGACCTTACGGGATCGGTAGTGTCTGTCAAACCGACGGAAATCCGCAATGTTCCCTTTATGAGCGTGGATAATGCGTTGGCAGGTAAGGCTGCCGGTGTGTCGGTGGTAAAGGCGGATGGATCACCGGGGGGAGCTGTGCGTATCCGCATTCGGGGAGGCGCTTCACTCTTAGGAACGAACGACCCTTTGTATGTGATCGATGGTATTCCGACGATTGTGTCGGATAATTATATCGGTGGGCAGTCGGATATTTTAAACCCGATGGAAGCTGCCAATTATGGCGATCACCGTAATAATAGCGTTGAGGGAGCTTTCCTGCGTGGGTTGAATAATCTGTCTGGGTTGAATATCAATGATATTGAGAGTATCGATATTTTGAAAGATGCTTCGGCTACAGCGATATATGGTTCGAAAGCGGCCAACGGCGTGGTAATTATCACGACCAAACGGGGACGACAGGATACGAAGCCGTTGTTTCATTTTAACTACTATGTGGGGGTAACATCGCCGATTAAAGAGAAGGTGCTGAATGCCGGACAATATAAAACCGCTTTGAAAGAAGCGGCGGCTAATTTTTTAGCAGCCAGGGAATTGTCAGGTAAACCGATGACGGGTAGTCAGGTCGAACAGGCGCGGAATATTTTGAACGATCCGGATTTCTTCGGTTCGGCCGATACGGACTGGCTGGACTTGGTATTGCGTACAGGAGTGACGCAGAATGCGGATATTTCCGTTTCCGGTGGCGGGCGGAACTCTCGCTATTACACTTCTCTGGCGTATACAGGACAAGAGGGAACCTTGATCGGTTCCGATTTTAAACGTGTATCCGGGAAAATCAGTCTGGACAACGAGCTTTCCCAATGGTTCCGTCTGTATACCAATCTGAACTTCGGTTATACGAAAACCAATCTGACCAACGGTATTTACGGTCAGGCGTTGATGGCTCCCCCTGTATTTGCGCCTTATGACGAGAATGGAAATTTTTCTACGTTCGACGAATTGAATGCCAATTACCGCCATTATCAGAATCCGCTGGCTGTTGCCGAAGGTACTAACGAGGCTCGTAATTATATGCTGCAAGGTTCCTTGGCAGCCGAGATTTCCATTTTGGAGAACTTGAAGTTTAAGAGTACTGTTTCTATCAATTACGATGCTTATAATCAGGCGAACTATGTTCCTAGCTTTGTGGAAATCGGTGGCTTTTCCGAAGGACAGGATTCGGGGGGAGGGTTAGGTACCCGTGCGCACTCGACGAGTATCAACTCTTTTTTCGAGAATACACTTACTTATGATAGGGAGTTTAATGAGGAACACCGTTTAAATCTTTTAGCAGGTACTTCGTGGGAAGACTATCGTACCGACTTCTTCTCGGCTACGGGACGTGGTTATCCCGATGACAATATCCTGAATAACCTCAGTTCTGCCGCTACGGCAGTCGCTGTGTCGGGCGCCAGTCCGGATAGTCGCAATGCATTGTTATCATTTTATCTGCGTGCCAATTATGTTTGGAAAGAGCGTTATCTTTTTACTTTTACGGGACGTGCAGATGCGTCGTCGAAGTTTGCGCCTGATAACCGCTATGGTTTCTTTCCTTCGGGTGCTGTAGCCTGGCGTATCTCTCAGGAAAATTTTATGCGGGGGATCGAGTGGATCGACGAGATCAAACTGCGTGTCAGTGCAGGTAAGACCGGTACGCAGAGTATCGGCGACCATATGTGGCGTACGCTTTATACCACGGCAGCATATAATGGCAAGAATGCCATGATTCCTTCGCAATTAGGCAATGATGCCATCAAATGGGAGGCTACCGTACAGAAAGATTTCGGGGTAGATTTCTCTCTTTGGAATGGCCGATTGGCCGGTACCTTCGGGTATTACCACAAAGTTACCGACGGAGCTCTGCTCAATATGACTACTGCCCCCAGTTCTGCTTTTACTTCTGTGGTCTTCAATATAGCCAAGATCAGGAACAAAGGTTTAGAAATAGATCTTCACGGTGACTTTATTCGTAAGAACAACTTCCGGTGGAGCGGTGCTTTGAATCTCTCACGCAATATCTCCAAAGTACTGAATATTGCCGGAAATCCTTTTTCCGACCCTACCAGTGACCGGAATAGTGTGGAGTTGGGTAATAGTGTCGTGAAAGAGGGGGAACCCCTCGGCCTGCTGTGGGGATATGTCACAGAAGGAATCATCCGGACGGAGGAGCAGGTGGATTACGTGAAAAATACCTCTTCCGACTGGAAATACGATATGCCTTATGTCGATAAAGGAGATGTGCTGTTTAAGTTCGACGAAACTGGCTGGTATGTTTTAGATGTCATCGGTAATACCAATCCTGAATTTTTTGGTGGTTATACCAATACCTTCAATTGGCGCAACTGGAGTTTGAACGCTTTGTTCACTTTCTCTTATGGCAATGATCTGATGTATCAGAAGGATGTGACAGATATGGCTATGAACAGTCTCCAAAACCGGGGTATACGCGTATTGGAACATTACAGCGCAGAGAATACGGCTAGTAGCCGTCCGCGATACCTCTTCGGTGGTTCCCAGAGGATGACGGATATGAGTGTGTACGATGCTTCTTACCTTAAATTGAAATCATTGACCCTTTCCTACGATCTGCCGAAACACTTGTGTCAAAAGATAAAATTGAATGCCTTGTCTGTATATGCTACGGCGACCAATCTCTTTACCATTACGAAGTATCCCGGGCCAGATCCTGAAGTCAGCGATGATCCGACCAGCGTCATCGGTGGCGGACGTGACGTGAGTACTTATCCAACCGTTAAGTCCTATACCTTCGGTCTCCGTTTTAATTTCTAATGTCAAAATGAATCATCATGAAAAGATATTGCATTTATATAATCGAATTGTTGGTTATCGCTCTTTTTTGCAGTTGTGAAGACCAATTGAACGCCCTGCCGGGTCAGTCCAAAGTAGACGGTAATGTGATTGTAGACCAAGAGACGGCAGAGGTTGCGTTGAACGGTGTTTATTACATGCTGGCGGAAGTCGGTAGTGACCGTGGTACGCCCAGTACTATGTGGGGGGAGAATCATGAGGTGATACCTGCTATTCTTGCGGGTTACATTACGAATGCTTTTGGAAGCAACCCTTTAAATGAAAATGCACAAGTTACGGCATCTGACTTGCGTGTACGATCCTTTTGGACCTCCATCTACAAGGTGATCAATGCTGCTAATGGAGTATTGAAGCAAATCGCTCCTGTGAGTGAAGATGAATTTGTACACAACCGCAAAACGGAAATTATTGCCGAAGCCCGTCTGCTCCGTGCTTATGGACATTTCAAAGCGCTGTGTTATTTTGCCCAGTTTTATGATGTAAAGAGTCCTTATGGTGTCCTCTTGCGTGAGGAATTCTCTACAACGACCAATATGGCAAAGGCGCGTAGCAATGTTGCCGACAGTTATTCCTCTATCCTCGGCGATCTCGATTTCGCTATTCAATACGCTCCTTTGGAGAGCGAAAATACTTCTGTCAATCAATGGGTGGCTAAAGGTTTGAAAGCCCGTGTATTGATGATGCGTGGAGGTGAGGGTGATTATGAAGAAGTCATCCGCCTCACTTCCGATATCATCGATCATAGTCCTTATGTTCTGGAGGAAAACCTACGCGATATTTTCCAAATTAAAGGCCTGACCAGCACAGAGGTCATGTTGGGTATCGTTCCTATGCCCAATCAGACCAAACATTACACCACTTATATTTATTATGAAGATCCCTACTATACTCCGACGAGAACCGATTCCCTGCTTTACCGTGATGACCCTCGCATCGAATGGATGCTGGGCGAAGTTGCAGGTATGGACGGTATTACCAAGTATGTAGGTAGCCAGCAAGAAATTTCCTATGCCATGCGTCTTTCCGAGATGTATCTGCTTCAGGCAGAGGCTATAGTACGTTCTGGTGGTAGCGTAGATGATGCCCGTAATATTCTGGAAGAAATTATGGGGCATGCCGGCGTTACTGATTTCACAACTCTGGAATCCATTACCGACCCTAATGTTATGCTTACGGAAGTTTATGAGGAGATTGCTCGCAATCTCATGCTGGAAGATGGGATAGAATGGAACGCTCTCACCCGGCTTCCGATAGAAAAAATCCTGGAGATAAAACCTGCTATCATGGCAAAAAATTATATTATCCTCCCGATCCCTGCCGTGGAATTTGAAAGAAATCCTACTATCGGTGATCAAAATCCGGGTTACAGTAAAAATTAAGGAGGCTGTTCCAAGTTAATAAAATACCTTTTATCGCCATTTATGTCTGAATAAAAGGCATAAGTGGCGATTGAACGATATATAGTTTCTTTCGAATGTGCCCGTCTTGTTCTTTCCCTTAATAGAAAAAACGGAATGCCCGACATTATTTTTTCTTCTTTTCTACCCGGCAAAGAAAACAAAACAGCAGGTTGATTAAGTTCGTTTTCCCGAATTTTTCTTTTAACAGGCGGATAGCCATAGATTTCGTATTATATACCGTTTGCAGGCTCAGATTGAGCTGGCCGGCGATTTCTTCCATTTCGTAACCCGAAAGATACAGGTTCATAACCTGGGCACAATTCTCGGGTAACATGACGAGACATTTTTGCAAAAATGCGTACACTTCGTTTTCTGTGATTTCAGAGGCAAAGGTCTGAGCCGTTTCTGTATATGTTTTATATTTGCCCTGTACTTTTCGGTGTTCTAAATAACTTTTGTACCGGTTTTTGATACTGGTATAAAGGAAAGCTTTCAATTTGAGCAGGGATTCGAAGTGAGTCCCCTTATTTTCCAGCAGCGAACAAAACACATCCTGTACGGCATCCTCCGGCGAAACGGTGGTGCAATTGTACAGACGGGATGCATAAAGATGCAGTTCGGTAAAAAATAATTTGTAGACAGACACGAAAGCTTCCGTATCGCGGGCGTTGAAACGCGATAACAGGAGAAAGTCTTGTTGTCTGTTTGCATCGGGCATAAGTGATTCTGCACTTTTAAACAATACAAAACTATAAAAGTTTGGAAAATAATAAGCTGATTTCTGAATAGGATTCGGAAAAATCTGGTAAAAAATGGAAACAAAGTGTTAATAGAATGTTAATATTTGAGTTTTGTCGGTAAAAAAAGCAAACAAATCGGATATAAGTATAAAAATTCGGATAAAATGAAACAGTCCTATGTGAAAACAGCCGAAGAGGCCATAAAAAAGGCCGAGGCTGTACAATATCGTTTCCTGACACAAGAGGAATTTGGTTCCGGGCAAGTTCCGGATTCGGTATGGGAGGCCGGGGCATTGGAGGAGCAGCTCGATAGTTTGCACCGTATAGCCCGTATTGACCAGGAGAAGGCTGCCGGAAAGTTAAAGGAGAGGCTCTGCGGAGTGAAACGGGCGAAGAGCCGCCGCCTCCGGATACTCCGGCTCGCAGTGGCGGCTGCGGCGGCAATTCTGGTTGGAATGTGCCTGTATCCGTGGGTTGGGAACCGGGCGGGGTATTCTCTTGAGGGCACCTATGTCCGGGAGGAGAAAGTGACGGTACCGACCGTATTCCGGGAACGGGACGAAAAGACGATAGACCGGAGAGCTTTGGAGATGCGGGAGACGGGAAATACTTACGTCGTGACGGCGGAAACCTTACCGCCGGATGAACTGCTTGCCGGAGAATCGGTAGTATACGAGAGGGTGGTGATTCCGGTCGGTTATACCTGTTCGGTGTCATTGCCCGACGGCTCGGCTGTTGTCCTGAATGCCGGCAGCGAACTCCGGTTTCCCGGCTGCTTTTGCGATTCGGTACGCGAAGTGGAGTTGAAAGGGGAAGGATATTTCGAAGTGGCGCATTCCGGATGTCCTTTTATCGTCCGGGCAGGTGAAACCAAAGTAACTGTTTACGGTACGCGCTTTAATTTATTTTATTCCGACCGTTTGACTGTAACGGAGGCGGTACTGGTGGAGGGAAGTATCGGTTTGATGGCAGGCGGTAAAGAAACGAAAATCCGTCCTAACCAGCGAATCCGTTACGATTCCGGTGAAGCGCAGTTGCAGGTGGAAGAGGTGGATGCGGACGATTACATACAGTGGCTGACAAACAATTTCAAATACAGGGGGGCGCGGCTCGACCGGATTGCTTTCGACCTTGCCGCATGGTATGGTGTTGAGATAGAAGTGGCACCGGAAATTGCCGTTGAAGTGTATAGCCTCGAATTCGGGAAAGAACTATCCCTGGACGAAGTGGTGTGGGCTTTACGGAAAATTACGGGCAGAACGGTAAAAAAAGAAGGAGGTGTGTATCGGATAGAGTAAGAAAATAAAAGAAAGAGAACCTTTCCAGGAAAGATTCCCTTTCGAATACCGGCAAGGTGCGATTTTGCGAGTTCCGTATCCTTGTCGTCCCGTTTAAGACATAATTGAAACATTACATCGAAAACTTACACAAGTTTATGAAAAAAAAAGAAATAATAAATCGTTCCGGAAAGAATAAATGGGTGGTGGGCCTGTTTTTGTTTTTCTTTCCGTTTCTGTGTTACCCGAATCTCTCGTCCGCTTCTCCGGAAGAAGAGGCCGATGCGGTGTGGCAAAACACGGATAAAAAAGTGACATTGAAAATGACCGGTAAAACCTTGGCGCATATCCTTTCCGGGATAAAGGCGCAGACGGGACTTTCTTACGGTTTCCGCGACACTCCGGATACGGCTCAACACGGTCTTTATTCGATAGACGTGAAAAATGTCAGCGTTGAAGAAGCTTTGAACACTTTGTTGAAAGGAACGGAATTCACTTATACGATTGAATCCGGATGGATACTTATCCGTACCCGGCAGGAGCACTCCCCAAGCGATGCTGTTTATAACAGAGTTACGGTGAAAGGACGGGTTGTCGATGAAAAAGAACAGCCGATGCCGGGGGTGACGGTCATGCTGAAAGGTACGGGTATCGGAGCCGTAACCGGTGTGGAGGGGGAATATCGGTTGGATTTTCCCGAAGTGGAGAATGTGGCGTTGGTGTTTTCTTTCGTCGGCATGAAAACGCAGGAGGTAAAATATACCGGACAACCGGAATTGAATATCGTCATGCAGGAAGACGTTGCCCAAATGGATGAAGTGGTGGTGACCGGTATTTTCAAAAAAGCCCGGGAGAGTTATACCGGGGCGGTAAGCACGATTGGAAAGGAGGAGATTTTGGCCTATCGGGGGCAGAATATGTTGCAGACCTTGCGAAATATCGATCCGGCGTTCAATGTCGTGCAGAATAATGAATTTGGCAGCGATCCCAACCGGTTGCCGGATATTACGGTGCGAGGCAGTTCGTCGTTGACAACCAATTTGAAAGAATTGAACGAGGGGACGAAAAACGATTTGAATGTACCTTTGATTATTATGGATGATTTCGAAATATCGTTAACCAAATTGATGGATTATAACGAGGAGGAAATCGAGTCGATTAATATATTGAAAGATGCGGCGGCTACGGCTATTTATGGTTCTCGCGGGGCAAACGGTGTGGTGGTGATTGTTTCTAAAAAGCCG
>OGQE01002447.1_pt1 | contig 13861 bp, 10 predicted proteins | sample 1553131 | NCBI WGS metagenome assembly OGQE01 (sample SAMEA2579929, study PRJEB22360) | human gut metagenome | biome: human gut; feature: human-associated habitat; material: faeces | place: Denmark | collected 2008/2010
TGACAGCCGTATTGAAAGGAATGAAAGATGTTGCCCCGGAGGAACGTCCGAAGGTAGGACAGCTTGTAAATGATACAAGAGCAGCCATTGAAGAACTTTTAGAGGAATCAAAGGCAAAAATGGAAAAAGCGATCCGTGAAGAGAAGATGAAAGCAGAAGTGATCGACGTTACTCTTCCGTCTAAGAAGAACAACGTAGGACACCGTCATCCGAATACGATCGCACTGGAAGAAGTAGAGCGGATCTTTGTCGGTATGGGATATGAAGTAGTGGAAGGACCGGAAGTAGAGTATGACCTTTACAATTTTGAAAAACTGAATATTCCGGCAGATCATCCGGCAAAAGATGAGCAGGATACTTTCTATATCAATAAGGATATTGTACTGCGTACACAGACTTCTCCGGTACAGGCACGTGTCATGGAGCAGGGGAAACTTCCGATCCGTATGATCGCACCGGGAAGAGTGTTCCGTTCTGATGAAGTAGACGCAACACATTCACCGTCCTTCCATCAGATCGAGGGACTGGTCATTGACAAAGATATCTCCTTTGCAGATTTGAAAGGTACATTGGAAGTATTTGCAAAAGAGTTGTTTGGACCGGATACGAAGACGAAGTTCCGTCCGCATCATTTCCCGTTTACAGAGCCAAGTGCAGAGGTAGATGTAAGCTGCTTCAAATGCGGTGGTAAAGGATGCCGTTTCTGTAAGGGATCAGGCTGGATCGAGATTCTTGGATGCGGTATGGTTCATCCACATGTGCTGGAGATGTGCGGAATCGATCCGGAAGAATATAATGGATTTGCATTTGGTGTAGGTCTCGAACGTATTGCGCTTCTGAAATATGAGATTGATGATATGCGTTTATTATATGAAAATGATATCCGTTTCCTGAAGCAGTTTTAGTGAACGAAAAAGAGAAATTACAGGGAAAGCGGGCAGGCTTCAGTCCTGAGGATACAGGAATAGAAGCAAAGGCAGATAGAAAAGGAGATAGAACATGAATACTTCATTATCATGGGTAAAAGCGTATGTGCCGGAGCTTGATGTGACAGCACAGGAATATACAGATGCAATGACATTGACAGGAACAAAAGTAGAAGGTTTTGAAAAGCTGGATGCTGACCTTGACAAGATCGTGGTTGGTCAGATCGAGAAGATCGAGAAGCACCCGGATGCAGACAAGCTGGTGATCTGTCAGGTGAATGTGGGAACTGAGACAGTTCAGATCGTAACAGGAGCAACCAATGTATTTGAGGGAGCAAAAGTTCCGGTCGTACTGGATGGCGGACGCGTTGCAGGAGGTCATGAACCGGGACAGCGTGTTGCAGGTGGAATCAAGATTAAAAAGGGAAAGCTCCGCGGAGTACCGAGTTATGGTATGATGTGTTCCATCGAAGAACTTGGCTCTACAAGAGATATGTACCCGGAAGCACCGGAGAATGGAATCTATATTTTCCACGATGATGTCCAGGTAGGAGCAGATGCGGTAGAAGTACTGGGACTGCACGATGTAGTTTTTGAGTATGAGATCACTTCAAACCGCGTAGACTGCTACAGTGTTGTCGGAATTGCAAGAGAGGCAGCAGCTACATTTAATAAAGAATTTAAGCCACCGGTTGTAACAGAGACTGGAAATAAGGAAGATATCAATGATTATGTAAAAGTTTCTGTAGAAAATACAAACCTTTGTTCAAGATATTGTGCGAGAGTTGTAAAGAATATCAAGATCGGCCCTTCACCGGAATGGATGCAGCGGAGACTGGCATCCGTTGGAATCCGTCCGATCAACAATCTCGTAGATATTACCAATTATGTAATGGAAGAGTATGGACAGCCGATGCATGCATATGATCTGGATACACTTGCAGGACATCAGATTGTAGTAAAGAATGCAGCAGAGGGTGAAAAGTTTACGACACTGGACGGACAGGAAAGAACGATGGATCAGGATGTCCTTATGATCTGTGACGGAGAGAAAGCAGTTGGTATCGCCGGAATTATGGGCGGAGAAAATTCCATGATCACAGATGATGTAACAACAATGCTTTTTGAGGCAGCCTGCTTTGACGGTGTAAATATCCGTAAGTCAAGTAAAAGAGTGGGACTGCGTACAGACGCTTCAGGTAAATTTGAAAAAGGACTTGATCCGAACAATGCAATGGATGCCCTGAACCGTGCGTGCCAACTGGTAGAAGAGATGGGAGCCGGAGAAGTTGTCGGTGGAGCTGTAGATGTATACAGCAAAAAGAAAGAACCCGTACGTGTGCCATTTGATGCGGCAAAGATCAATCGTATGCTGGGGACAGACATCTCGGAGGAAGAGATGATCGGTTATTTCAAAAAGATTGACCTGGACTATGATGCCGAGACAAAAGAAGTGATCGCACCGACATTCCGTCACGATCTGTTCAGAATCGCAGACCTGGCAGAGGAGGTTGCACGTTTCTATGGATACGATAATATTCCGACAACACTTCCTGACGGAGAGGCAACGACAGGTAAGCTGACTTTTAAACTCAGGATTGAGCAGGTGGCAAGAGATATTGCAGAGTTCTGTGGTTTCAGTCAGGGAATGTCCTACTCATTTGAAAGCCCGAAAGTATTCGATAAACTGCGTCTGCCGGAGGATTCACAGCTTCGTAAGACGGTAGATATCATGAACCCGCTTGGAGAAGACTACAGTGTAATGCGTACGACTTCCCTGAACGGAATGCTGACTTCTCTTGCAACGAACTACAACAGAAGAAATAAAAACGTACGACTGTATGAACTTGGAAATGTATATCTTCCGAAATCCCTTCCTCTGACTGAACTGCCGGAAGAGAGAATGCAGTTTACACTTGGAATGTACGGAGATGGAGATTTCTTTACAATGAAAGGTGTTGTAGAAGAATTTTTCGAAAAGATCGGTATGCATGAGAAAGAGAAATACGATCCGGATGCCGGAAAGACTTATCTTCATCCGGGACGTCAGGCCAATATCATTTATGATGGAAAAGTGGTAGGATATCTTGGTGAGATCCACCCGGAGGTAGCAGATGTTTATGGTATCGGAGAGCGTGCTTACGTGGCAGTCATCGATATGCCGGAGATTTTACCGTATGCTACATTTGACAGAAAATATACAGGAATTGCCAAATATCCTGCAGTGACAAGAGATATCAGTATGGTAGTGCCTAAGAAGATCCTGGTAGGTCAGATTGAAGAAGTGATCGAAAAGAATGGCGGGGCAAACCTGGAAAGCTACAAATTATTTGACCTTTACGAAGGTGCACAGATCAAAGCAGGATTTAAGTCTGTTGCTTACTCTATCGTATTCCGTGCGAAAGATAAGACACTGGAAGAGGCAGAGATCACGGCAGCCATGAATAAGATCCTGAAGGGTCTTGAAGATCTTGGAATTGAGCTTAGAAAATAGTTCAGATTGTTCGCAAAAATAAAAAGAAAATGCATCGTCTGCAACCGGCAGGCGGTGCATTCTTGAAGTGTAAAAATATAGAAGAGAAGCTGCCGGTAGCAGATTCTCTGCGAAAGAAAGGAATAATACAGTGAAGACAAGTGATTTTTATTATGATCTGCCTGAGGAACTGATTGCCCAGGATCCGTTGGAAGACCGTTCTTCTTCCAGATTGCTTGTGCTGGATAAAAAGACCGGAAAGACAGAACATCACGTATTTCGGGAGATCACAGACTATCTGAATCCGGGAGACTGCCTGGTGCTGAATGATACAAAAGTAATCCCGGCACGACTGATCGGTGTAAAAGAGGAGACCGGAGCTAAGATAGAAGTGCTTCTGCTTAAAAGGGGTGCGGATGATGTATGGGAAACGCTTGTAAAACCGGGAAAGAAAGCAAGACCGGGAGCAAGGATCAGTTTTGGAGATGGTCTTTTAGTCGGAGAAGTCATGGAAGTCGTAGAAGAAGGAAACCGTCTGATCCATTTTGAATATGATGGCATTTTTGAAGAAATTCTGGATCAGCTAGGACAGATGCCTCTGCCTCCGTACATTACCCATCAGCTTCAGGATAAAGACCGGTATAATACGGTTTATGCGGCTCATTCCGGTTCTGCGGCGGCACCGACAGCGGGACTGCATTTTACACCGGAACTGTTAAAAGAAATCGAAGAAAAAGGTGTTGATATAGCCCGGGTGACGCTCCATGTAGGACTTGGAACGTTCCGTCCCGTGAAAGTAGATGATGTGGAAAATCATCATATGCATTCGGAATTCTATATGATTGATGAAGAGGCGGCGGAAAAGATCAACAGAGCAAAAGAAAATGGACGTAAAGTCATCTGTGTGGGAACAACGAGCTGTCGCACAATCGAATCAGCCGCAGATGAAAATGGAAAGCTGAAAGCATGCAGCGGATGGACAGAGATCTTTATCTATCCGGGATATCAGTTTAAAGTATTAGATGAGCTGATCACGAATTTCCATCTGCCGGAATCAACTCTGGTAATGCTGGTATCGGCACTGGCAGGAAGGGAGCATGTTCTTGCGGCATATGAAGAAGCTGTAAAAGAAAGATACAGATTCTTCAGTTTTGGTGATGCGATGTTCATCAAAGATTAAAAATTCTTTCTGTGGTTGGGTGAATTAGTAGTTGTTGGGGAGACACGCTTGTAAAGAAAAAGACTTCTTTATGGCGAAGCGGACGCAGAAAGCAGGATATTCCTTCGCAGTGCAGGCCCGCTTTACCTCAGCCCGTTGACCGTTTGTAACTCGAAAGTGGAAATCTTCGTGCAATGGCACTCGATTTACTTTCTCTAACAAACGCTGCAAAGTGTCTTCGGAACGCTCCTGCTAATGCACCTGCTCAGGAACACCCTGCTTTCCGCTGACCATCTCGATAAGAAGTTTTTAGCTCCACAGCGTATTCACTCAACAATGCAAATTTAAAAAGAATAGAAAAAAAGCCGGATGGCTATCGACTAAGATATTGTATTTACTATTTGATGGAGCGTTTATCTTAGTTGATAGCCATCCGGCTCTTTATTTCTTATTGGAATTTCGTCTTTGTTGGGAGAAAATGTTCTGGCATGAGGGAAAATTTTCTGATTTGAAAAGCCTAATATCCGCCCTTGCTGTTGCGTGAGCAGTGCATTGACAGGGAGCGTTCCGAAGACACTTTGCCCAACTTGTTAAGGAACGTAAACAGGAGTGCCTCTGCACGAGTGTTTCCACGTTCCTGTTACAAGTTGTCAACGGGCTGAGGTAAAGCGGGTCCTGCACTGCGATGCAACAACAAGTGTGGATATGGACGCTCTTCTGTCAGAAACACTTCCTGCTGTCGCGATATTTTCACCCCAACAAATACAAATTTATATCGCTCCCACCATACTTTTCACGTATTTTTCCACTTTCTCCACGCAGTCTTTTCCATACTCCGCACAGATTTTTACAATCGCACTGCCTACGATTGCCCCATCTGCACTTTCGCACATTTTAGCTGCCTGCTCTGGTGTGGAAATTCCAAATCCAACCGCACACGGAACCTCTGTCACTTCTTTTACCAGTCCGACCATTGCTCCGATATCTGTTGTAATGGCACTTCTAGTACCTGTAACTCCCAATGATGATACACAGTAAATGAAACCGGAAGCTTCTTTTGCGATCATACGGATGCGGTCGTGAGAAGTCGGTGCGATCAATGAGATCAGATCTAACCCATACTCTCTGCATACCCTGTCAAATTCTTCTTTTTCTTCAAACGGAACATCTGGCAGGATCAGACCGTCCATCCCGATTTCCGCTGCTCTCTTAATGAACCGCTCTGTTCCATATGAAAAGACTACATTTGCATATGTCATAAATACCAGTGGAATTACTGTATTCTTTCTTATTTTTACAACCAGGTCAAAAATCTTGTCTGTCGTAACACCACCGGAAAGTGCTCTCAGATTTGCTCCCTGGATCACCGGCCCTTCTGCTGTCGGATCTGAGAATGGGATTCCCAGTTCAATCAGCGATGCACCTGCCCGTTCCATCGCATAGACAAGCTGCTCCGTTGTCTCTAAATCTGGATCACCGCATGTAATAAATGGTATAAATGCTTTTTTCCCTTCAAATGCTTTCTGAATCTTACTCATGGATATCCTCCCCTCTGTAATGTGCAATTGCTGCACAGTCCTTATCTCCACGACCGGAAATATTGATAACAATAATCTGATCTTTTTTCATTGTCGGTGCCAGTTTCCTTGCATATGCCACTGCATGAGCACTCTCGATGGCTGGAATGATTCCTTCTGTTCTTGAAAGATATTCAAACGCATCGACTGCCTCATCATCTGTAATTGCTACATATTCTGCTCTGCCTTTATCATACAGATCTGCATGTTCTGGTCCGATTCCCGGATAATCAAGCCCTGCTGAAATAGAATAGACTGGTGCGATCTGTCCATATTCATCCTGACAGAAATAGGATTTCATTCCGTGGAAGATTCCTAATTTTCCTGTAGCGATCGTTGCGGCTGTTTCCGCAGTATTAATTCCTCTTCCTGCTGCCTCACAACCGATCAGTCGTACACTCTCATCTTCGATAAAATTGTAAAATGCACCGATTGCATTGGATCCGCCTCCCACGCAGGCAAGCACTGCATCCGGGAGTTTTCCTTCTTTTTCCATCAACTGTTCCTTGATCTCTTTTGAAATCACAGCCTGAAAATCACGCACAATCTGTGGGAATGGATGTGGTCCCATGCAAGAACCGAGTACATAATGTGTATCTTCTATTCTCTTCGTCCACTCTCTCATCGTCTCCGATACAGCATCTTTTAAAGTTGCTGTTCCGGTTGTGACTGCATGTACTTTTGCACCTAAAAGTCTCATTCTGTAAACATTCAATGCCTGACGTTCTGTATCTTCTTTTCCCATAAAGATTTCACATTCCATATCCATCAGTGCTGCTGCTGTCGCTGTTGCCACTCCATGCTGACCTGCACCGGTTTCTGCAATAACCCTGGTCTTTCCCATTTTCTTTGCAAGAAGAACCTGACCAAGTACATTATTGATCTTATGTGCTCCGGTATGATTCAAGTCTTCTCTTTTCAAATAAATCTTTGCACCGCCCAGATCTTCCGTCATTCTTTTGGCATAATACAGCCGGGATGGTCTTCCCGCATATTCATTTAAAAGTGTATTCAGCTCATCGTTAAATTCTTTGTCGTTTTTATAATGGTTATAAGCTTCTTCAAGCTCGATCACTGCATTCATCAGCGTTTCAGGAATGTACTGTCCGCCATGAATCCCATATCTTCCTTTTGTCATTTTTTAACTCCTTCTTTTCTGGTTTCTATATTGTTTTCCCGGTATCCCGCACTGCTTTTACTGCTGCCAGTATTTTTTTCCGGTCTTTTTTTCCATCGGTTTCTACAGAACTGCTCAGATCGATCACTGCAGGATGATAGATCTGGATCGCTTCTTTTATATTTTCTGTTCCGAGTCCTCCTGCCAGGAAATATCGATGATCCGGCACTGCTTTTAAAATGCTCCAGTCAAATGTTTTTCCTGTTCCTTTTCCATGATCTAACAGCACTTCATCTGCAACCGTATCAAAAGCTTTTTTTACCTCTTCTTCCGTACTGACCTTCACCGCTTTGATCAACGGTTTCGCTGTCAGTTTTTTCAGATTTGCTATATAAGTTTCATCTTCATTTCCATGAAGCTGAGCAAGATCGATCAGATTTTCATTTAGCAGCTTCGCAACCGATTCAGCAGGTGCATCTACAAAAACTCCGACTGCTTTCATCTCTTTTCTAAGTATTTTCTTCAGTTCTGCAAGCTGGTCCACAGAAATATTTCTTTTGCTCGGCGGGTAATTAATAATAAATCCACAATAATCCGGGCATGCCTCGTTGACCGCCTCAATATCTTCCATTCTGCTCAGTCCACAGATTTTAATTTTTGTTTTTGGAATCTTTGATCCTGGGGGCTGTGATTTCTGAGTCTGCGATTTCAAAATCCGGGCTTTTGGGATTCCGGGATCTTTATTTTCTTCTGACATTTTCAACATCCTTTCCGGGTTTCCATCCGCAGTTCTGCGAGCTTCTTTTTCCGGTCTTCCGCCCGCATCAGCAACTCCCCGATCAGCACTGCATCTGTTCCATTTTTATAAAGGGCTTTCATATCTTCTACCCCTTTAATTCCGCTTTCTGACACGAAAACGGTCTTTGAATCTACCAGTTCCCGCAACCGGATACTGTTGTTGATATCTACCGTGAAATCTTTCAGATTCCGATTATTGACTCCTATGATTTTTGCTCCGATCCTGTCTGCCGTCAAAATCTCCTCTTCACTGTGAGTTTCCACTAATGCAGAAATTCCAAGCTCTTCCGCCAGTTGATGATATGCTTTTAACTGCCCTTCATCCAGACAGGAACAGATCAGAAGCACTGCGGCAGCTCCCATCGCTTTTGCCTGATAGATCATATATTCATCACAGGTAAAATCTTTTCGGAGTACCGGAATGGATACTTTCTGTACGATCTCTTCCAGATAGCGGTCACTGCCCTGAAACCAGAATGGCTCTGTCAGACATGAAATTGCTGCCGCACCGCCAGCTTCATAATCCTGTGCTATCTGCACATATGGAAAATCCGGTGCAATCAGTCCTTTAGAAGGAGATGCCTTTTTTGCCTCGCAGATAAAGGAAAGTCCCTCTGCACGAAGTGCCTGCTCAAATGCAAATTTTGTTGTATCGGAACTGGCTTTTTCTTCTGCCTTTTTTCTTATTTCATTTATGGGAATTTGCTTTTTTTCTCCTCTGATCCGTTCTTTTGTTCTTTCCGTGATCGTCTCAAGAATGTTCATACCTGCTGTTTCCTTCCTGTTTTTGTTGTTCTCTTACATTTATTACTTCTGGCTTTCTTCTCTGAACTGTTCCAGCTTCTTCAAAGCAAGACCTTCATCAATGATCTGCTCTGCTTTTCTTATTCCTGCTTCAATCGTATCTGCCTTGCCTGCAATGTAGATCGCGGCTCCGGCATTCAGGCACACTGCCTGACGTTTCGGTCCTTTGTCTGCCCCTGACAGAATCTCCATCGTGATCTTTGCATTTTCTTCCGGTGTTCCTCCGGTCAACGCACCTTTTTCACAGCGTTCATATCCAAATTGTTCCGGTGCGATCTCGTATGAAATGAATTTTCCATCTTTAATCTCACATACAGATGTTGCCGCACACATGGAAATTTCATCCAGCTTATCCTGTCCGTAAACGACCATTCCACGGGCAACTCCCAGATTCGCCATTACCTGTGCCAGTGGTTCAACAAGACTCTGATCATATACACCCATCAATTCCATATTTGCACCGGCCGGATTGGAGAGTGGTCCGAGAATATTGAAAACTGTACGGATTCCCAGTTCTTTACGGATCGGTCCGACATATTTCATTGCGATATGATAATTCTGTGCAAACAAGAAGCAAATCTGTATCTTGTTCAATAATTCTGTGCTTTTCTCCGGTGGAACATCAATTTTAATGCCCAATGCTTCAAGTACATCTGCTGCACCAGACTTTGAAGATGCTGCACGATTTCCATGCTTTGCTACCGGGATTCCTGCTGCCGCAATAACCATGGAAGAGGTCGTTGAAATGTTAAAGGAATTGGACCCGTCTCCACCTGTTCCTACAATTTCAAGTACATCCATATCATGAAGCAGTTTGATGCAGTGTGCCCGCATACCGGATGCTGATGCTGTAATCTCATCGATCGTTTCACCTTTCATGGAAAGAGCTGTCAGATATGCGGATTTCTGTACATCTGTCGCTTTCCCCTCCATGATCTCATTCATGACCTGCTCTGCTTCTGCATATGTCAGATCTTCTTTTTTGGCCAGTTTGATAATTGCTTCTTTAATCATGTTCTGCTCCTCCTGTGTCTGCATAATTTACTGCTTTTCTATAAAACTTTTTATCATCGTAAATCCTTTCGGTGTCATAACTGACTCCGGGTGAAACTGTACACCATAGATTGGATATTTTTCATGCTCCATTGCCATCACTTCTCCGTCTTTGCTTCTTGCAGTCACCTTAAGTTCTTTCGGAAGTGTATCTTCTTCCACTGCAAGGGAGTGATAGCGTGCCACCTGCACCGGCTTTTCAAGTCCTCGGAATAAAAGACTGTCTGTATCCACATCCTCAAGGAGTGACGTTTTTCCATGCATCAGATGCTTCGCATATCCTACGGTTGCTCCAAATGCTTCTGCGATTGCCTGATGTCCCAGGCACACTCCGAGAATCGGGATTTTTCCTTTTAATTCCCGGATCACATTGATACATTCTCCCGCCTCAGACGGTTTTCCCGGACCTGGCGAGATTACAATCTTATCCGGATTCATTTTCAGGATTTCTTCTGAAGTGATCTCATCATTTCGCACAACCTTTACATCCGGTTCGATTTCTGCAATAAACTGATACAGGTTATATACAAAACTGTCATAATTATCAATCAAAAGTATCATTCCAGACCTCCTTCTGCAATCTTAATTGCCTGCAATACTGCTCCTGCCTTGTTCAGACATTCCTGAAATTCATTTTCCGGAATACTGTCCGCTACGATTCCTGCACCGGACTGTACCCGGACACTTCCATTTTTCTTATATGCCAGACGGATGGAAATACAGGTATCTACATTTCCGGCAAAATCAAGATATCCGACTGCTCCTCCATAAATTCCTCTTTTTTCCTTTTCCAGTTCTGCGATAATCTCGCATGCCCGGATTTTTGGTGCTCCTGAAAGAGTTCCGGCAGGAAGAATCGCATCCACTACATCAAGAGCATCTTTTTCCTCACTGATCGTTCCGGTTACAGTAGAACCGATATGCATAACATGGGAAAATCTCTGGATTTCCATATATTTATCTACTTTAACACTTCCCGGCCGGCTGATCTTTCCGACATCATTTCTTCCCAGATCTACAAGCATGTTATGTTCTGCCAGTTCTTTTTCATCTGCCAGCAGTTCTCGTTCCAGCCTCTGATCTTCCTCCTCCGTCTTTCCACGGGGTCTTGTTCCTGCCAGCGGGAAGGTGCAGACCGTTCCATTTTCAAGCTTCGCAAGCGTTTCCGGCGAAGCTCCTGCCACTTCGGTATCGTCACTTGAGAAGTAGAACATATAAGGTGACGGATTCGATGTCCGCAGTACCCGGTAAGTATCAAAAAGACTTCCTTTTGCCTTTGCCGTAAGTGGATTAGAAAGAACCACCTGGAAAATATCACCTTCCCGGATATATTCCTTTGCTTTTTCCACCATTCTGCAATACTCTGCTTTTTCTGCTCCCGGCTGAAATTCTTCTTCCAGTTTCAACGGTTTAAATACTGCCTTTGCACCACTGCGGATCAGTCGCTCCATTTCTTCCAGTTCTCTTTGTGCATTTTCATAATTTTCTTCCAGGTCTCCATCCAGCCGGACTCCGGTGATCAGGATCAGCTTCTGTCTGTAGTTATCAAAGACGATAACCCTGTCAAATAACATCAGATCCGCATCCCGGAAATCATTTTCTGACGCTCCATTTAAAATCGGTTTCAGTGATGGTTCCCCATATTTGATGTAATCATATGAAAAATATCCCACCAGACCTCCTGTAAATGGCGGTAATCCGGGAACAACCGGGCTTTTATAGTCTTTTAAAATCTCCCGGAGAATTTTCCCCGGATGATCCGTCTGGACTTCTCTTTTTATCTTCTCATCCTCTTCATTTCCTTCAAGGATGACTACTTTTCCATCCATACACGTAATTTCCATTGTCGGTGCATAGCCCAGGAAGGAATACCTTCCCCACTGTTGTCGGTCCTCCGCACTTTCCAGCAGATAGCAGTGTCTGCTGGCCGCCCGAAGGGTTCTCATAACGCTGATCGGTGTAAATGCATCAGCATAGAGTTCTCTGCTGACCGGAACTCTTTTATATTTTCCTGATGCAGCATAATTTTGAATCATTTCCAGTGTCTCATTCATCTGTAGTCCTCCTTTTATGTCGAAATTTTATTCCGGCAGGGACAAAATAAAAAAGTCCCTGACAGAATATTTCTACTCTGTCAAGGACGGTAAATCTAATTTATTTCCGCGGTGCCACCTTGATTCATGGAATTTTCCATGCACTTTGCGAGATACAATCATATCTCCGGCAACTGACGTATGCCTCCACGTCACAGAATACTCAGAATTATAAATCAATATCCAATCTGAAATTTTGCAGATCGCTTTTATAAATTCCTTTGACTGTACCCTCAGCGGTCCATTTGGCAGACTGCGTTTCAATCCGGCTCTCAGCCTCCCGGACTCTCTGTATGTGCACGACTACTTTGATCTCCGCTTCAACGGTTTATTTTTCTTAAATTTGGTGACATTTTACTACTTTAGTGCGGTGATGTCAAGATATATTTTTAATTACTTACGAAATAACCTACGAAATCAGTTCCTTTTGTACTGAAACTCTATTTTCCTATATCTCCTGAAGTTATCTTGAATTACATCAGCTTTCTGAACAGATCTTTCAGATCTTCAACGCTCGCATCTTTCGGGTTACCCGGTGCACATGCATCTGCGTGAGCTGACTCTGCAAGGAACTGCAGATCTTCTTCTTTTAATGCTTCAAGCTTTGTCGGGATTCCAACATCTACAGAAAGTTTCCGAACTGCATCTACTGCGGCTTTTCTGTATTCTTCCACAGACATTTCATCAACGCCCTTTACTCCCATGGCTCTTGCGATCTCACGGTATTTTTCACCTGTGCAGTCAGCATTATATTCCATAACGATCGGAAGCATCATAGCACATGCAACACCATGTGGAGTATCATAAACTGCTCCTAATGTATGGGCCATAGAATGTGCGATTCCAAGACCTACATTGGAGAATCCCATTCCTGCGATGTACTGTCCAAGAGCCATTCCCTCACGACCTTCTTTTTCATTGGCAACAGCACTTCTTAAAGACCTGGAAATAATCTCGATTGCTTTCAGATGGAACATATCAGTCATCTCCCAGGCTGCCTTTGTTGTATATCCTTCGATTGCGTGAGTCAGGGCATCCATTCCGGTAGATGCTGTCAGTCCTTTTGGCATAGAAGACATCATTTCCGGGTCAACCACTGCGATTACCGGCATATCATGTGAATCTACACATACAAATTTTCTCTTTTTCTCTACGTCTGTAATAACGTAATTGATCGTTACTTCTGCTGCTGTACCGGCTGTTGTTGGAACTGCAATAATCGGAACGCAAGGGTTCTTTGTCGGTGCAACACCTTCCAGACTTCTTACATCTTCAAATTCCGGATTTGCAATGATGATACCAATTGCCTTGGCTGTATCCATGGATGATCCTCCACCGATTGCAATAATATAATCTGCTTCTGCATCTTTAAATGCCTGAACGCCATGCTGTACATTCTCGATGGTCGGGTTTGCTTTAATATCAGAATAAATCTCATAAGCAAGTCCTGAATGATCAAGGACATCTGTCACTTTTCCTGTCACTCCAAATTTAATCAGATCTGGATCAGAACATACAAATGCTTTTTTGAATGCTCTTGCCTTTGCTTCATTTGCGATTTCCTGAATCGCACCTGCTCCATGATAAGATGTCTCATTTAACATAATTCTGTTAGCCATTGTAATCATTCTCCTTTTTTCAACAGATTCTTCCGGCAGACTATCCTGTCCGGTTTTTATGTCTTTATTTTAACAATTTGTTTTTCAAAATGGAAGTTACAATTTAGTATATCTGTAACATTTTCACAATTTTTTTACACTTTTCACTTTTTCTTTATACTATGTGAACGATAAATTTGTAGTTGTTGGGGTGATACGCTTGTAAATCAGAAAGCTTCTTTGTGGCGAAGCGGACGCGGAAA
>OGQE01002450.1_pt1 | contig 13856 bp, 8 predicted proteins | sample 1553131 | NCBI WGS metagenome assembly OGQE01 (sample SAMEA2579929, study PRJEB22360) | human gut metagenome | biome: human gut; feature: human-associated habitat; material: faeces | place: Denmark | collected 2008/2010
CATTCGCCGACGGCCGCACCAACGCCGGCCCGGACGACAGGCCCATGGAAGACATAGAACAAGACGCATTCGATTTCAACACCGACGACAACCGTTTCGACGAGGAGGAACACTGATGGCAGACGGCATGAAGATCGTTTCCGACAAGTGGATGCTACAAAGCCGACAAATCGTCAACTGGGGCTCATACGGCGGCTGGCACGAATTCCGCCCATCCATGGACGAAACCATGCCGGTGACCCTGCTCGCCGGCGCCAGCGAATCAGGCAAATCCACACTCGTCGACGCGCAAATCTCACTCCTCTACCCATCCGGAACCCCCTACAACAAGGCGTCGAACTCCGGACGTTCGGAACGCAACGACTACACCTACCTGCGTGGCATGATCGGCGTAAGCGATAGCGAAAACGGCGAAACGCCGATCTTCCTGCGCGGCAAAGACGCCGACGGCACCCCACAGAACATCTGGGGCGCAATCGTCGACACCTACGTGAACAAAACCGACGGAGGACTGCTCTCCTGCGGCAAATTCCTCTACCTGAACGCCGGAGACGGACAAGACGGACTACGCCGCCGCTACATCACCTGGAACCGAACCATCGACCCACGACTCATGGACCAGTACCGCAACACACCATTCACCCGGTCCATGTTCGAAAAAACCTATCCGGAATGCACCACGCACACCAACGCCGCGGCATTCCACGCCTCCATCTGGCAGGACATGGGCCTAAGCGCCGACGCCTGCCGCCTCCTGCACAAAATACAATCGGCGGACGCCCCCTCAAAACTCGACGACATCTTCAAGCAAGGCGTGCTCGACATACCCGAATCCATCCGCCTCGCCCACGAAACCGTCGACGACTACAACCGGTTCAACGAAAACTTCCACAGCATGGAAGACAAAATGGCCCGCGTCGCCATCCTGCAAAACATCCAGACACGCTACGGCGAATACGCAAAGCAAACCACCGAACGACGCGAATACGAACCCATCAACCCCGACAGCGAACATGGCAACGCAACACTGTCCGCATGGGCGCGCTCGCGCATGGCCAGCGAAGTGCGCGCTGGTCTGCCGGCCGCGCAGCGCAAGGTCAAGGAGTCGCAGGAGGCCATCGATCGGGCGATGCAGCGCGTCGGCGAGCTCAACACGCGAATCGACGCCGTCAAGGAACGTATCCAAGGCATCGACGGCGGCAGTCTGCAGCAGCTCGGCAAGGATCTTCAACGCGTGCGCCAGGACATCGACGAGGCGAGCAGGCAACGTCATGCCATAGCCGAACGATTCGAACAGGTCGAAGGCAGGCTTCCCGACAGCGAGCAGACATGGGACGCCAAACGCGCCATGCTCGCCGAAACGCTCGACACATACGAGGAACGGTTGAAGGACGCGAACGCCAGATTCCAGCAGCTGGTAGGGGAGCGTCACGACCGCCAGCGCGACCGTGACAGCCTACGACGGGACTATCAGCGCAAACTCACGCACAGGACGCGCATCAGCGATGACATGGACGACGCGCGCACGCTTATCATGCGGGCGACCGGATTGGACGCGTCCGAACTGCCGTATGTGGCCGAACTGATGGACGTGAACGAACAGGACGAACAGTGGCGTCTGGCAATGAACGTCACCTACGCGCCCATCGCGCAGACCATCCTCGTCGACAAACGCCACGAGCAAGGATTCGCGGCGAAAATCAGCGCCATCGACCCGAAACTCATGACACGACGCACGTGGCGGTTCATCGACACCGGCATGCAATACGAATCCTCTGCCAGCGAAGGCTGGATGTCGTCGAAACTGCAATACCGGGAGGACTCTCCGTTCGCCGGATGGCTGAAAAACCAGACGACGTCGCCACGGTTCGACGCGCGTTGCGTGCACGCCATCGACGACATGAACCATGACGAACGACAAGTGCAGGCCGACGGACAAATCAAATCCGGCGACCGTGGATTCCACGGCAGCAAAGGACTACACCAGGTCATCGGCTTCATGAACGAACAATACCTGGCCGAACTGAAAAACCAACTCGACAAGGCGGAGCAGGCGTTGCAGAACGCCGACCGTCGAAGCGAACAAATGTCCAACGCCATCAGCCTGCTGCAAGACGAGCACGAGCTCGCACGAATCGTAGCCGACATGCCATGGAGCAAAATCGACGTGAACGGACTACGGGAACAGGAAACGCGAATCCGCAGGCAGATCGAACGCATCGAAAACGACCCGGAACTCGGCCAACTGCAAACCGAACTGAAACAGCTCAACCAACAGGCCACCGCCGAAAACAGAAACCAGTACCAAGCCGAAGACGACCTCGACAAGGCCCAACACGCCGTCCAAGCCGAACAAGCATGGCTCGACGCCTACGGCAACGACGACTTCGACGATGCCACACTATCCAGCATGGTATCGAACCTACTCGCCGACGCATACGAGAACTGCTTCGGCGCATCCGTACGCGCGCAAGACCGGCCAAAACTCATCGCAGGCCTCTTCGACCATGAAAGCGAAACACCATTCCACGCGCGCGCGCTACGCAACATCGCACGCATCGCACGCACACGAATCCAAGAAATCGACGCCAGATCCAACCAACTGCGCGCCGACACGGAACGCATCATGGACGACTACCTCAACAACCACTCCACAGATGACAACACCGTCATGGCAAGCGTGGAAGACTACCGATACTTCCTCGACGAACTCGACGAACTCAACATGCTCGTCACCCGCGCCGCAACCGACGAAGAATACGCCAACAGCGTCAAAAAACTCTACATGAGCTTCCAACAGCTCAACCGCGCGCTACGCACCGACGAAGAAAACATCAAAGAACAACTCAACCGCATCAACAGCATGCTCAAAGGACAACAATTCGGCCCACAAGGCGGCAGACTATCACTCGACGTGACCTTCAGCCCAATCGACCGACAATTCGAAACAACCCTCAGCCGCATCCTGTCAAAACTGGAAGACTGGACGCGCAACGCAAGCGACAATCCCACGGAAACACGCAAAGCATTCAACAACTGCGAAACATTCGTGAACAGACTGCACAACGAACTCGACAAAATACACGACACCAACGGCATCAAAGCATACGGCGCACGCAACCTCGACCCACGCGTACGCAGCTCATTCTACGCAATCGTGCACCACGACAACGCCCCCGACGAACGCATCAGCTCCACCGGCGGAAAATCCGGCGGAGCCCTCCAAGAACTCACCTCATTCGTCTACGGCGCGGCCCTCATCTACCTCCTCGGCGGCGACCTCACCGCACGCCCCACCTACACCACGCTCTTCCTCGACGAAGCACTCATCAAAGCCGACGGCCGCTACACCATGCTTTGATCTACACAAACCGCGCGCTCGCCGTACTACCCCGACTCGGCTTCCAAATCATCGTCTCCGCCCCGGAAAGCAAAACCGCGGAAATCCTCAACGTCGCCAACAGAGCATACGTCGCATACAAAGACCCATCCACCGGCAACTCATACCTACAGGAACTCGACAGCGAAACCATCACACAGGACGAAACACAGCCCACCACCGCACCCGCGAAACCAACAACGGAGGCATAACCCATGGCAACGGCCAGAAGCACCACCAACAGCGACATCCACAGCCAACTCAACGGATACGTCACCGACTATCTCACCAAGCACATGTATGACGCCAACACCTCCTGGCCATTGCGCAAAACCATCCGACTACCCAAACAAGCCGAACTCGAAGCCCATTACACGCACATCCGCGCCCAAGACGAAGCCATCCGCAACTGGGCACAACAACACCACTGCGAAACCAGCGAAAAAACCAAAATCATCTCCAACGGAATCGTCCGACAAACCAGCCAACTCATCGACTCGGTAACCATACCCGACCTCAACACGGCCCTCAACATCACCACACCACAAACACGCAAACTCTACCAACGCGAACACCAACGCGCACACACCATCACCAACCAATTCAACCTCGACTCCAACACCTCCATAAACATCGCCAAAATCCTCAAAAACCACGACGACACCGACTTCAACCTCGTCATACAAGCCGCACACTACTTCGCCAACCACAACACCGAAAACATGACCCCACGCATGGTCCCCATCCCCGGATTCAGCGCAAAATGGCTAGGCAAAACAACATCAAACCGCTGCAAAGCAATCTGCAAACTCCTCAAACGAGAACAACTAGCCCTCAACGACCGCCACGGAGAAATCCGACTCCGACTCCTCGACACACAACACCACAACCAACCAGACCTCATCGTGACACAACCATGGACAGACGGCGCGCCACACGACATCACCCACATCATCATCGTGGAAAACAAAGACACCTACCAAGCCATACCCACAACAGAACACGCCATCTGCATATTCGGCAGCGGACACGCGGCGACCCGAATCAAAACACTACTACCTTGGATCACAACCACACCCCACATCATCTACTGGGGAGACATAGACGCAGACGGCCTCGAAATACTCTCCGAACTACGACAAACCGGCATCACCTGCGACTCCATACTCATGGACAGCACAGCATACAAAACATACGAACCATACGGCACCAAACTCGACACCAAAAAACAACCCCTCAAAACACGCGACCCCAAACCAACACCAGGACTCACACAACACGAAAGAAACTTATACGAACAACTCTGCACCGGGAAAAACACAACCTACCTACGAATCGAACAAGAACGCATCCCCATCAACGACGCAATGACAATACTCCACAACCAACACCAATGGAACACAACACACCACAAATAGAACACCTGTTCGAAATCATAACGAAAATGAGGTATCCTAAACAACTAGAACAAAGAACAACCACCAGCGGAGGCAAGCCGTGGCAACCAAACGCAACAACGCAGCAAACGGCGACGTCATAGTCGAACGCGTTCTCACCAGCGACGCATTCCTCGCAAGAGAAATCAAAAAAGCCCCTCTCAAAACGAAAAACGGTTCACTTACAGCCGACCTCAAGCACCTGCCCAACGACCTCAAAATCACCATCCAAGGCGCTCGCGAGCATAATCTGAAGAACGTGGATCTTGAGTTTCCGCGCAATCGCATGGTGGTGTTCACCGGACTGTCGGGTTCTGGCAAATCCTCGCTCGCCTTCGATACGTTATTCGCCGAAGGCCAACGCAGATATGTGGAGTCGCTGTCGGCGTACGCAAGGCAGTTCCTGGGGCAAATGGACAAGCCCGACGTCGATTTCATCGAAGGTTTGAGCCCTGCGGTGTCGATCGATCAGAAGACCACGAACCGCAATCCACGTTCGACTGTCGGCACGATTACCGAGATTTACGATTATCTGAGATTGCTGTTTGCCCGCACTGGCATTCCGCATTGCCCGGAATGCGGCGCGTTGGTCAGCGCACAGACGCCGCAACAGATGGTGGACGCGTTGCTGCAGTATCCGGAGCGCACACGATTCCAGATTCTCGCGCCGGTCGTCCGTGGGCGTAAGGGCGAGTTCGAGGATCTGCTTGAACTCTTGCGGGGCGACGGCTACGCACGAGCGCTGATTGACGGCGAAATGAAGCAGCTGTCCGACGACATCAAACTCACCAAGCAGAAAAAGCACACCATCGAAGTGGTGGTGGATCGACTGGTGGTCAAGGACGGCATCCGTCAGCGTCTGACCGATTCCATTGAAACCGCATTGAAGCTCGCCAAGGGTATCGTGGTGGCCGATTTTGTGGATTTGGATGAGAAGGATCCTGACCGCCGTAAGCCTTTTTCCGAAAAACGCGCATGCCCGAACGGGCATCAGCTTGAACTTGATGAGATTGAGCCGCGCACGTTCTCGTTCAACGCCCCGTACGGTGCCTGCCCGGTATGCACGGGCATCGGATACAAGCTGGAGATTGATCCGGAACTGGTGATTCCCGATCCCAGCAAGACACTGAATGAGAACGCCATCGAACCGTGGGGCATGACCAAAGGCACCGGCGAATATTATCGCCATGTGCTTGAGGGGCTCGGCGATGAGATGGGTTTCGATCTCGACACCCCTTGGAAGGATCTTCCGGAAGAGGCCCGTCAAGCCATTATGTATGGGCGTGATTTCAAGGTGCAGGTCTCGTATCGTAACCGTTGGGGTCGTATGCGCGAATATTCCACCGGTTTCGAAGGCGTGGTGCGTACGCTGATGCGTAGGCATGACGAGACCGACTCCGATCAGATGAAGCAGTATTACGAATCGTATATGCGTGAAGTACCTTGTCAGGCATGCCAAGGCCGTAGGCTTCGTCCGGAAGTGCTGGCGGTGACCGTTGGCGGGGAATCCATTGCCGATGTGTGCGACATGTCCGCTGAGACAAGCCTCGCATGGATGGACGGCTTGCAGCTTGAAGGGTCGGCCGCGCAGATCGCCGGCGAGGTGTTGAAGGAGATTCGTGCCCGTCTTGGATTCCTCAACGACGTCGGACTGAACTATCTGACACTGTCTCGTGCCGCCAAAACCTTGTCTGGCGGCGAGGCGCAACGTATTCGTTTGGCGACCCAGATCGGTTCCGGTTTGGTGGGCGTGATGTATGTGCTCGACGAACCATCCATCGGTTTGCACCAGCGTGACAATGAGCGGCTGATCACCACTCTGCATCATCTGCGCGATCTTGGCAACACGCTGATCGTTGTGGAGCATGACGAAGACACTATCAAAAACGCTGATTGGGTTATTGACATCGGACCTGGAGCTGGCGAGCATGGCGGCGAAGTGATCTATTCCGGTCCCGCGAAAAAGCTCGTTGACGCTCCGCGTTCGGTTACGGGCGACTACATTGCCGGCCGCCGAAAGATCGAGGTCCCGCAGTCCCGTCGCAAAGTACGTAAGACCAAGCAGTTGCGCGTGGTTGGAGCCCGCGAAAACAATCTGAAGGATTTGACGGTCAACTTCCCACTGGGAGTATTCACTTGCGTGACGGGTGTTTCGGGTTCCGGTAAATCCACTTTGGTCAATCAGATTCTGTACCCGGTGCTTGCCGACAAACTCAACGGTGCGCGCATCGTGCCCGGCAAGCATACCCGTGTGGAAGGTGTGGGCCAGTGCGACAAAGTGATCCACGTTGACCAGAATCCGATCGGACGCACTCCGCGTTCCAATCCGGCCACCTATACCGGAGTATGGGATAAGATCCGCACGCTGTTCGCCAAAACCCCTGAAGCGCAAGTCCGTGGATACGGTCCGGGGCGGTTCTCGTTCAATGTCAAGGGTGGCCGGTGCGAAGCATGCCATGGCGACGGCACTTTGAAGATCGAAATGAACTTCCTGCCGGACGTGTATGTGGACTGTGAGGAATGCCATGGCAAACGCTACAACCGCGAAACGTTGGAGGTGAAATACAATGGCAAATCCGTTGCCGACGTGCTTGGCATGCCGATCGAAGAGGCTGCCCAGTTCTTCAAAGCGTATCCCTCCATCTCCCGCTATCTCGACACGCTTGTGCAGGTCGGACTTGGGTATATCCGACTCGGACAGCCTGCTCCAACGCTTTCCGGCGGCGAATCGCAGCGTGTGAAGCTTGCGACCGAGTTGCAGCGAAGGTCTACGGGCAAAACCGTGTATATTCTTGACGAACCTACCACGGGTTTGCATTTTGAAGATGTGCGCAAACTGCTGCTTGTCTTGCAGGGATTGGTGGATAAGGGCAATACCGTTATTGTCATTGAACACAATCTCGATGTGGTCAAGTCGGCCGATTGGATCATCGACCTTGGGCCGGAAGGCGGTGACGGAGGCGGCACCATCGTTACCGAAGGTACGCCGGAACAGGTGGCTCAATGCGAACAGTCTTGGACCGGCAAGTTCCTTAAGGGCATGCTGTGAGCGCACCCATCGAGCGGCACAGCCAGGAGGTTTGGCGCAAAACCGCCGAACAGTTGAACGGCGACGGTTTCAGTGTCGGTGGTGATGATTCTCCCGGCAAAGACGTAAACAAGAACGGCGCGCCTCTGCTGGGGGATTCACGTGACCTGTTTCGTCCGAAAACATCCGACATTCCGGCGCAGCCGGGCGTATACAAGTGGCGAGATGGTGAAGGCAGGGTCATTTACGTAGGCAAGGCGAAAAACCTGCGCAACCGTTTGACCAATTATTTCCAACCGTTGTATCAGCTGCATCCCCGCACTCAAACCATGGTATTGACGGCCCGTAACCTGGAATGGACGGTCGTTGGTACCGAACTTGAGTCATTGACGTTGGAATACACGTGGATCAAAGAGTTTGACCCACGATTCAACGTTGTGTTCCGCGACGACAAAACCTATCCGTATCTGGCGATCTCATCCGGTGAACGCGTGCCGCGGGTGTGGGTGACCAGAAGCCGCAAACGCCGCGATACAAGATATTTCGGCCCGTACGCCAAAGTATGGGATCTGCGTCACAGTCTCGACCGTCTCCTCAAGACTTTTCCTGTGCGCACCTGTTCGCAGAACGTTTATCATAAGGCGGAAATCACTCATCGTCCATGCTTGCTTGCGTCCATCGGCAAATGTTCGGCCCCTTGCATTGGACGTATCAGCGTCGAGGAACACCGGAAGATGTGCGAACAGCTTATTGGCGTATTAACCGGTCGCATCGGCAAATCGTATATCGCACAGCTCACGCGTGAAATGAAGGAGGCCAGCGACGAGTTGGAGTTCGAGAAAGCGGCTCGGTTGCGCGATCAGATCCAGATGCTATCCACAGTGGGTGAGCAGAATGCCGTGGTGTTCGATTCCGATGTCGATGCGGATTTCTTCGGCGTCGATTCGGACGAGCTGGAAGCTTCCGTGCACGCGTTTTACGTGCGTGCCGGTTCCATCCGAGGTGAACGCAATTGGAGTGTGGAACGGGTTGAGGATGTGACGGATGAGGAGCTGATTGCCGACCTTATTGTGCAGGTGTATTCGGAAACCGCAGGGGAGACGATTAGGGCTTCGCAGTCGACTGTTGTCACCGAACAACGCAATGCCATCGGATCGACGCAAATCGTGACGGCGACCGATGCGGTGGCACGCGCGCAAGCTACCAGGGAACGTAACGAGCGGCAGGATCAGACCGGTCGTGCGGATTTGTTGGCTCCTATCTCTCCGGTGCCGCGCGAGGTGATTGTTCCCATCGAGCCGGCCCGGCGTGAAGAGCTTGAATCATGGCTTAGCGGATTGCGCGGTGGTGCCGTGAGCATTCGCGTGGCCAGCAGAGGGGATAAGAGACGGCTTCTGGACCGTGCCAACGATAATGCCAAGCAGGCAATGCAGCGCAGCAAGATGAGTCGCATCAGCGATATGGGCGCCCGCAGCACAGCCATGAATGATGTTGCCAAGGCTTTGGGACTTGAACAGGCTCCATTGCGCATCGAATGCTACGACATTTCCAATACCGTCGGCGGAGCGTTCCAGGTCGCTTCCATGGTGGTATTCGAGGACGCGATTGCCAAAAAGTCCGAATATCGTCGTTTCGCCATTCGCGGAGCGGACGGACAGGGTGCACTCGACGATTTGAGCGCATTGTACGAGACGCTGACGCGACGATTCCAACATGGCAATATCGCCGGTGACTCCGGCGAAAGCATGGATAATGAACGTCGGGCATCCGAGCATGGTGACCAGACTCATGAACCGACTGTCCAGCAGAACACCAATCGGCATCATTTCGCATACAAGCCTAATCTGGTGGTGGTCGATGGCGGCAAACCGCAGGTCATGGCGGCCGCGAAGGCGCTTGAGGATTGCGGTGTGGATGACGTGGCCGTGTGCGGATTGGCAAAACGTTTGGAAGAGGTGTGGGTGCCGGATGACGACTATCCGATCATTCTCAAACGTCAATCCGAAGGCATGTATCTACTGCAACGCGTCCGCGACGAATCGCATCGTTTTGCCATCACCTATCATCGTCAGACCAGAAGGAAAGGCGCGTTGCGTTCCGCCTTGGACGATATTCCAGGCGTCGGCGAGGCATACCAGAAGCGCCTACTGAGCCATTTCGGCTCGGTTCGTGCCATGCGTGAGGCGGATGTCGAGGATTTCGAGCAGGTCAAAGGCGTCGGAAAAGCCAAAGCCGCAGCCATTTACCAAGCGTTGCACGCCCACGACGGGCAACCGTCGACGGAAAATGCCATTTCGTCGAATAGTCCGAAAGATGAAATGGAATAAGATTGGGTAGCGAAAAAAGACAATCGGATTGCTAGCATGATGACGGTGAATATATAGGGAGGGAATATGACCGAGGTCAACCACCGGTGCGCGGTTCTGGGCAAGCCCATCGCACATTCATTGTCTCCGGTGCTGCACAATGCCGCTTATCACGCGTTGCATCTTGACGACTGGTCGTACGACAAGCATGAGGTGGGCGAGCCTGATCTTGAGGGCTTTCTTGAATCGCTTGATCCGACCTGGTCGGGACTCAGCCTGACCATGCCATTGAAGAAAACGATCCAGCCATACGGAACACCGTGCAATACATGGGCCAAAGAGCTTATGGTTGCCAATACCGCGGTGTTTGATTGGACCAAAACCTGCGTCAATGGCAATTCGAACATCCCCTTCATCAGGCTATATAACACGGACGTACGCGGCATCGAACTCGCTTTCGAACACTCGTATCAGACACGTGCGATAACGCCGAAGACGGACCGTTCGGGAACGGCCGTGATCATCGGCAACGGCAACACCGCAACGTCGGCGTTAGCGGCATGCATGGAGATGTCTGCGATCGGACATGTCATCGTTGTGGCTCGCCATCCTGAGAAGAACGCCGATCTCAAGCCACTTGCCGAACGGTATATGCCATCGGAACAGCCGATCAGCATTGTCGGCATGGACCACGCCATCGAAGCGTTGCGCCAGGCTGATGTGGCGATAAACACCATTCCCGGATTGGCTGCGGACGGTATTGCCGAATCATTGAGAATGCCAGGTGTGCGCATGCATGGAACATTGCTCGACGTCGTATATGACCCACGCCCTACCAAGCTGATGCAGGCATGGCGCCAACAGGGAGGAATCGCCATTGGCGGCGAGCAGATGCTGTTGTATCAGGCCATGGTGCAGGTCTGGTTGATGACGGGAATCTGGGATGACGATCCGCCGAGCGGTATGGTTGATCAGGATTGCACCGCGCGTTTGGAACAAGCCATGCGCATCGCGCTTGAGGAGGCTCTGTGATGGCACAGAAAGACATCGACGTACAGGCGAATGGCACGCATGCCAGCGCCCCTTCGCCGGCTGAAGGTTTTGAAGTATTGCTGATCACCGGCATGAGCGGTGCGGGCCGTTCGCATGCTGCCGACAGCATTGAAGACATGGGTTGGTATGTGGTTGACAACATGCCTCCAAAACTGCTGGTGCCCTTGGTGGACATGATGACCACGGGATCCAATATTCACAAACTCGCCGCTGTTGTCGACGTGCGTTCCCGCGACTATTTCGATGACCTGTCCGCGGTGCTCAGCCATCTGGACGATCTTGGTGTGAAAACGCGTATCCTGTTCCTTGATGCCAGCAACGAGGTGCTGATCAAACGATATGAATCCGTACGCAGGCCTCATCCGTTGCAGCAGGGCAATCGACTGATTGACGGCATTCTCGAGGAACGAGATCTGCTTGAGAATCTCAAAGAACGTGCGGACATCGTTATCGACACGTCATCATTGAGTATCCATCAGCTGTCCACGAAATTATATGAGGCCATGCTCGGATCCGGTCCGACCACGGTTTCCGTGCACATCTTCAGTTTCGGTTTCAAATACGGTATTCCCATCGACGCCGACTTTGTGGCCGACGTGAGATTCCTGCCGAATCCATTTTGGGTTCCCAGGCTTCGCTCGCTGACCGGACGCGACAAAGAGGTGAGTGATTACGTACTTTCCAGCGAAGGGGCCGCGGACTTCCTCGACTCGTATGAAAAGGCGCTTTCGATTGCGATTGAAGGATATGCGCAGGAAGATAAGCATTATGTGACTATTGCGATTGGTTGCACCGGAGGCCAGCATCGTTCTGTCGCGATGAGTGAGGCTTTGGCTAAGCGACTGCGTGCGAGGGGGTTGTCGGTTTCCGTTTCCGCACGCGAGCTTGATAAGCGGTCAGCGGAAAAATGACCGTATTATGAGAGAATAGTGTCCATATGTAAAGAAACCTGGCTGTGATTGTCCAAGATATTCGGTATCACAGTAAGCCGTGGCAGTGCGGAATGATTCCGCGACTCGCCTGAAATTTAGGGAAGAACAGCAAGGTAGGAGGTTGGCTCTTGGCTCTTCTGGATGACGTCAAAAGCGAGCTGGCCGCAATCGATAACGAACTGCCGATCGCCAAAAAGGCGCAGGCGACAGCGATGATTCGATTCGGCAATGGTTTGCACTCGGTGGATCACCACATTCTCGTGCAGGTGCAGCTCGACTCCCAAGATGCGGCTGCTTGGCTGCAGGACACCATCAAGAACCTGTATGGTCATGAAGCCACGCTTACTCCTGTCTCTAGGCAGACGCCAACCGGCACCGTGCAGCGTTATGTGATTCGCGTGCCGAAGGGCAGTACGGCGCTCGTGCTGCAGACCGGCCTGTACAGCCGTTACACCAAAAACATGGTGCTGGGTCTGCCGGGCGACATCATCAACGGCAAGATCGCCCAGATCAAGGCCGCCTGGCGTGGCGCGTTCCTCGCAGGCGGACACCTGTCCGACCCGGGCAAGGCCAGCTATCTCGAAATCGTATGTCCGAATCATGAGGCCGCGCTGGCGCTGGTCTCCACCGCGCGTCGTCTCGGCATCACCGCCAAGCCGCGTAAGCTGCGCAGCTCCGAACGTGTGACGTTGCGCGACCCCGATGCCATCGAACGCATGCTCATCCTCATGGGCGCCCCTCATTCCGCCCGCGAATGGACCGGAAAGCGTTCCGACGGCGAAGCTCGGGGCAAAGCCAACCGTCTGGCCAACTTCGACGACGCCAACATGCGTCGCAGCGCCAAGGCGGCTGCGGAAGCATGCGACAAGGTTCGTCAGGCGTTTGAGATTCTTGGAGATGACATTCCAGACAACCTCAAATCGGCCGGCCAGCTTCGTCTCGACCATGCTGATGCGTCGCTGGAACAGCTGGGACGTTTGGCCGATCCACCAATCACCAAGGATGCCATCGCGGGCCGCATCCGTCGACTTCTGCAGCTCGCCGAGAAAACCGAAAAGGCGCGCCGCCAGTCGGCTTGATTGAATCTTTTATGCAAAACACCATGCCTGTTTTCGAACAGTATGGTGTTTTTGTTCGTTTGGGCTTGTATTATTCGTAAATGGCAATATGGCCATTCCACGCTTACAAGCGGCTAGGAAAGGATATACATGAAGACACTCAAGGATCTTGGAGATCTCAAGGGCAAGCGCGTTCTGGTTCGCGCCGATTTCAACGTTCCGCTGGACGGCACCACGATCACCGATGACGGTCGTATCAAGGCCGCTCTGCCGACCATTAAGGCCCTGCGCGAAGAAGGCGCGAAGGTCATTCTGATGGCTCACCTCGGCCGTCCGAAGGGCAAGGTCGTTCCGGAACTGTCCCTTGCCCCGGTCGCTGCTCGTCTCGGCGAGCTGCTCGGCATCGAGGTCCCGCTGGCTGAAGACACCTATGGTGAGGATGCCCAGGCCAAGGTCGCCGCAATGGGCGACGGCGATGTCGTTCTGCTGCAGAACGTGCGTTACAACCCGGAAGAAACCAGCAAGGATCCGGAGGAGCGCGCCGCTTATGCCAAGAAGATTGCTGCGCTCGGCGAAGCGTTCGTATCCGATGGCTTCGGCGTCGTGCACCGCGCCCAGGGCTCCAACTACGACGTCGCCGCCGATCTGCCGGCCGCCGCAGGCC
>OGQE01002459.1_pt1 | contig 13800 bp, 16 predicted proteins | sample 1553131 | NCBI WGS metagenome assembly OGQE01 (sample SAMEA2579929, study PRJEB22360) | human gut metagenome | biome: human gut; feature: human-associated habitat; material: faeces | place: Denmark | collected 2008/2010
ATTGGTTTATAGTTCCAATTATCAAGAAACTGTATGGAGTTTCTTTACTTATTTAATAGATCGTGTTTTAATCCAAAAAGCACTTTCTTCAAATTATGAAAGAAGTATTTTGATTTATATTATTGAAATGGCACATTCTTTGAGATTGAATGTATGTATTGAAGGTGTTGAAACGGAAGAAGAATTTTAAGAAATCAAAAAATTAAATCCAGATTATATCCAAGGTTATCTTTTTGGAAAACCAGCACCAGAGGATGAGTTTTATAATCGACAAATTAAGAAGAAATAATTCTTCTTTTTTTGAATTTTACATAAACTTGATAGATGATAGATTGTTGGAAGTATAAAATGTTTTTATATTAAATAAGAAAGAGTGTATAAATTATACATTGGGGGAATAAAAATGAACGTATGCCGAGAAAATAGAGAATTATCATGGCTTAAATTTAACGATCGTGTTTTAATGCAAGCAAAAGATCTACAAGTACCACTTGCGGAAAAGTTAAGCTTTATTTCAATTTATCAAACAAATTTAGATGAGTTTTTTATGGTACGTATAGGATCACTTTATGATCAAATGTTATTTTATCCAGATTCCAAAGACAATAAAACAGGAATGACGGGTTTAGAACAATTAAAAGTATGTTTAAAAAGAGTCCATTATCTTAATAAAAAGAAAGATCGTATTTATGAAAATGTGATGTCAGAACTTGGACGATCAGGATGGTCAGTAATAAAATATAAAGATATTGAAAGCAAGGAAGATCGTCGTTATTTTGCTGATTATTTTGAAAGAGAATTACTACCACTTATTTCACCACAAGTTATTTCTAAAAGACAACCATTTCCATTTATCAACAATCGTGAAATGTATGTCGTTGTACGCCTTGAATCGAAAAAAGGTAAAAGAAAAATGGGAATTATTTCTTGTGCTAATGCAATGGATGAAAGACTGATTGCACTTCCAAGTCAACCACAAAAATTTATTTTAGTAGAAGATATTATTTTACATTTTGTTTCACGTATTTTTTCTAAATATACTGTAAAAGAAAAAGCACTTATTCGTGTAACAAGAAGTGCGGATATTGATGAAGATGATCATTCATTAGAAGGGCATGAAGATTATCGAGAAATGATGGAAAACTTAATTAAACAAAGAAGAAAACTTTCGCCAATGCGTTTAGAAATGACACCAGGATTGGACGAACTTGAAGTACTTATGTTGATGAATTTCTTGAATTTAAAGAAAAATCAAGTTTTCATTAATAATTCACCTCTTGATTTTGGTTTTGTGGGTGAATTAAGAGAACGTCTAAAATATATTTGTCCAAGTATGTTCTATAAACGTTTAGAAGCAAGAAATAATGCATTCGTTGAAAATAGAGTACCAATGATTAAACAAATCTTAAAAAGAGATTTATTACTTTCTTATCCGTTTGAATCTATGTCACCATTTTTAAGACTTTTAGATGAAGCAAGTAATGATAAAAATGTGGTAAGTATTAAAATGACACTTTATCGTGTAGCAAAGAATTCTAAAATCGTAAAATCTTTAATTAAAGCAGCAGAAAATGGAAAAGAAGTTGTTGTTTTAGTTGAATTAAGAGCGCGTTTTGATGAAGAAAATAATATTGGTTGGTCGAAACGTTTAGAAGAGGCCGGATGTCGTGTGATTTATGGTTTAGATGGTTTAAAAGTGCATTCTAAATTATGTTTAATCACGTATAAAAATGAAAAAGGAATTCAATATATTAGTCAAATTGGTACGGGAAATTATAATGAAAAAACATCAAGACTTTATACAGATTTATCATTAATGACTTCTAAATATGAAATCGGAGAAGAAATTAATGGAGTCTTTAATCATTTATGTTTAGGTGAAACCGAAAATCATACAGATTTACTCATGGTAGCACCACATTGTATGATCAGTCATATCTTTAAGTATATCGATGAACAAATCGAACTTGCTAAACAAGGAAAAGAAGCTTATATTGGCTTTAAATGTAATTCAGTAACAAGTAAAAAGATGATTGATAAGCTTATTGAAGCAAGTCAAGCAGGGGTTCAAATTGATATGGTTGTAAGGGGGATTTGTTGTATTATTCCTGGTGTTGAAGGAGCAACAGATCATATCCGAGTTCTATCAATTGTTGGAAGATATTTAGAACATTCTAGAATTTATATTTTCGGTAAAAATAATCCAACTGTTTATATTTCTTCAGCTGATTTAATGACACGTAATCTTGAAAGACGTGTTGAAGTGGCAGCACCTGTATTAGATGAAAAATTAAAACATAAGTTACTAACAATGTTTGATTGTATGCTTCGTGATAATGTAAAAGCATGTTCGTTAGAAAATAATGGTAAATACAAACGTATAAAAAATAAAAATAGAGAAATGAATAGTCAAGAATACTTTTTTAAAAATGATGTGAAATAGGAGGAGCTTTATGAGAGTTGGAATTCTTACAAGTGGTGGTGATTGTCAAGCACTTAATGCAACAATGCGAGGTTTAGTAAAAGCACTTTACCAACAAAGAAAAGATATTGAAATTATTGGCTTTTTAAAAGGTTATCAAGGATTGATGTATGAAAAATATAAAAAAATGTCTTTAAGTGATTTTGAAGATATTTTAAATGTTGGTGGAACGATTTTAGGTTCTTCACGTTGTCCTTTTAAAAAAATGCGTGTTATTGAAGATGGTTTTGACAAAGTTGAAGCTATGAAAAAAACATATAAGAAATTGAAACTTGATTGTCTTGTGGTTTTAGGAGGAAATGGTTCTTTAAAATCGGCTAACATGTTATCACAAGAAGGTTTAAATGTGATAGGACTCCCTAAAACAATCGATAATGATACATGGGGTACAGATTATACTTTTGGTTTTCAAAGTGCGGTCGATATTGCAACAAACTATTTAAATGAAATTGAAACAACCGCTAAAAGTCATAGTCGAGTTTTCGTTGTAGAAATCATGGGGCATAAAGTAGGACATATTTGCTTACAGGCAGGTATTGCAGCAGGAGTGGATGCGATTTTACTTCCAGAAATTCCTTATGATATTAAAGTGGTTGCGAAAAAAATTAAAGAAAATCAAAAAACAGGAAAGGAATATACAATCATTGCTTGTGCAGAAGGAGCTATTAGTGAAGAAGATAGTCTTTTATCGAAGAAAAAATACAAAGCAAAAGTTGCAAGTCGCCAAGGACGTTCGGTTGCTTATGAAGTCGCTGAACAATTACAAGAGTTGATTCCTAATGAAATTCGTGTGGCGTTAGCTGGACATATTCAAAGAGGAGGCAATCCTTGTAGTTATGATCGTTTTATGGCAACACGCTTTGGGGTATATGGGGCAAATCTTCTTTTAAACAAAGATTTTGGAAAACTTGTTGTTTTTGATAAAAATGAAATCAAAGCGATTCCTTTAAGTGAAACGGCAGGTAAATTAAAATTTGTTGATCCTGAGTGTGAAGTTGTTTCGAGTGCTAAAAAAATGGGGATTACATTTGGCGAATAAACAGCATTTAATGGTGTTTTTTGCATTAGTAAATAGTGTATAATAAAGCTATGTTGATATGAATGAAGGTGTATTATGAGTAGCGAAATAATGAGTTTAGAAATGGATGTTTTTTGTTTATTGTTATTGATTCGAATTTTATATCAAATGTATATCAATCGTGAACAAAATGATCATTGGAACTATTTTTATCATACCATTGCTTGGGCTTGTGTTTATTTGTTTATGGATGCAATTTGGATCATGAATGTAAAACATCTTCTTACTTTTAATAAGATTCAAAGTGGAATATTTAATAGCTTCTATTTTTGTTCACTAGCAATGCTTGTTTGTTCTTGGTATGTTTATGCCCAAAAAACACTTCACTCAGCTGTTTTGAAGCATAAAAAAATATTAGTGCTTACTTTTATTCCTCTCATCTTTTTTATAGGATCTTCTTTGCTTTCTTATTGGACACATGGATTATTTGTTATTGATCAAGCAGGAAACTATCATCGTGGCAAATTTCTACCATTCTATTTTTTTATTTTATTTGCTTATATCCTTTATCTTTCAATAAAAGCAGGATATTTATCTAAAAAAGCAAAGAATTACTTATATCAAAATGAATATAAAGTGATTGTTCGTTTTTCTTTTCTTCCTTTTATTACTGCGTTAATTCAAATTACAGTGGATCATTTACTTATTTTTAATCTAGGACTTACATATTCAATTTTTATTGTTTATAATTATTTTCAACAAAACCTTATTTCATTAGATCCGCTTACCAAAATCAATAATCGAGAACAATTGAATATTTATTTAACAATGAAAATGAAGGAAAATTATCCAAAAAAAGATCTTTATTTATTTTTATTAGATATTGATCAATTTAAAAAGATAAATGATGAACTTGGGCATGTTGTTGGAGATCAAATCATTTTAAAGACAGCTGATATTTTAAAACAAATTGCACATTTACATAATTGTTTTATTTCACGTTATGGTGGAGATGAGTTTATCATGGTATGTGAAAGAGATAAAAATGAGGAGATAACTCCTGTATTTAATGATTTACAAAGATTATTTCAACAATCTTATGAAGGTTTACAAGATTTTAGTGTGAGTATTGGTTATGCTAAATATGATGAGTCATTAAATTATATTCCAAAATTTATTGAAAAAGCAGATCACTATATGTATCTAAATAAAAATGTGAAAAAGTGATGAAAATGAGTCATGGAAGGAGTATGTGTATGCCAAAAAGAAAAGCAAAAATATTGATTGTTGATGATGCCCAGATTAATCGAATAATTTTATGCGAATTATTGGGAATCAATATCAAATTTTAGAAGCAAAAGATGGAAAAAATGTTTTAGAAATGGTGAAAGAAGATAAATCGATTGATTTAGTCTTATTAGACATTGTAATGACTAATATGGATGGTTATCAAGTTCTCGAAAAGATGAAGGAACAACGTTATTTAGAATATCTTCCTGTTATTAAACAATTAAGAAGTAAATGCCTAAAGAAAAAAATAATGAATCTCAAAATATAAATACTTTTGAGGAAATGACATTTGAATACGATACATTAAAGATGCTGTTTATATTTCTTCACAAGTAGCAAAAGATCTAGGAATTGATGAAATAATTTATCATCCAATAAATCATGAATTTTCTTTCTTTAATAACCTAACGAAGATAAATGCCGGTGATAACACCTAATAATGTCAGTCTAACTTTTGTGATAGAAAACTTACCATTTTGATTTGTTTTATCATCTAGTTAAGAGGTGGAAAGCTTTGGGAGATAAAATGTTTAATGATATTATTGATTCAATTATCAATAATGCAAGTAATGAAGAAATTGAAATTATTAGAGAAAAACTTAATAATCACTTGATCAATCACATCTATGATTCAAATATCCATGAAGAACTGTCAAACAACTATGATAGTTCTTTTTGTCAAGTAATTTTACAATACTGAAAAAAGTAAGCGTTTTTTCAAAGGATAAGCTATAATAAATTTTGAAATTTTGTATATCAAAACAAGGAGGGAGAAAAATGAGTTTTCCAAAAGGATTTTATTGGGGTGGAGCAACAGCTGCAAACCAATTAGAAGGAGGCTGGCAAGAAGGTGGTAAAGGTATTTCTTGTCCAGATATTTGTACAGGAGGAACTGCTATAAAAAGTAAAAGAATTACACCAGTATTAGAAGAAGGGACATTCTATCCAAGTCATGATGCGATTGATCATTATCATCGTTTTAAAGAAGATATTGCGTTATTTGCGGAAATGGGATTTAAAATGTATCGTTTTTCTATTGCATGGACACGTATTTTCCCAAATGGTGATGAAGAAAAACCTAATGAAGCAGGTTTAAAATTCTATGAAGAATTAATTGATGAATGTTTAAAATATGGTATTGAACCACTCATTACAATTTCTCACTATGAAGTACCATTTAACTTAACAAAAAAATGGAATTCATGGGTAGATCGTCGTATGATTGATTGCTACTTAAATTTCTGTAGAGCTATTTTTACTCGCTATAAGGGAAAAGTAAAATATTGGCTAACATTTAATGAAATCAATAGTGCAACAACAGCAATGGGAGCATTTTTAGGACAAGGTATTTTAAATGAGATTAAAGAAATGGAATTTATGGATCAAGTAGATGTTCCTCAAAACCGTTTCCAAGGATTGCATCATCAATTTATAGCAAGTGCTTTAGCAGTAAAAATGGCACATGAAATTGATCCAAACTATCAAGTAGGATGTATGCAAATCATGGCCACAAGTTATGGTCTTACGTGCAATCCAAATGATCAAATTGAAAATCAACAAAAGAATCACCTAATGAACTGGTTCTGCAGTGATGTTCAATGTCGTGGTAAATATCCAAACTACATAAAGAGATATTTTAAAGAAAATAATATTGAAATTAAAATGGAAGAAGGAGACGAAGAAATTCTTGCAACTGGTCCAGTAGATTTCTATACATGTTCTTATTATATGTCAAACTGTCAAACTGCTGATAAAACAAAAGAAGGTGGAAAAGGAAATATCTTAGGTGGAGTTCCTAATCCATACTTAAAAGCATCTGACTGGGGATGGCAAATTGATCCAGTTGGTTTAAGATATTCACTAAATGAAATTTATGATCGTTATCAATTACCAATCTTTGTTGTAGAAAATGGGTTAGGGGCTTATGATACAATTGATGAAGATGGTAAAGTCAGAGATAGCTATCGTATTGATTATTTAAGAAGTCATATTGAACAAATGCATGAAGCTGTTTTAGATGGTGTTGATTTAAGAGGATATACACCTTGGGGATGTATTGATTTAGTTTCTGCTTCAACTGGAGAAATGGCAAAACGTTACGGATTTATCTTTGTAGAAAGATATGATGATGGTACAGGAGATTTTGCAAGAAGAAGAAAAGAATCTTTCTATTGGTATAAAAAAGTTATCGAAACAAATGGAGAAGATTTAAAATAATAGTAAAAGAGCTCAATTGAGCTCTTTTGTTACTTTGTTATAAAATTAATACCACGTGCATGCGAGGGGTAACTCTATAGCTTTAGCGTTAGGCAAAAAGCCTCCAGTGATAAACTAAAAATAGCTTAACAGCTAGAAATAGAAATCAAGAAGATAATATTTAGATAGATTTACTTCTTTTAGTAACAAACGACCATGTCATTTTCATCGACTTAATACCTAAATTTATTAGCGAAGATAGTTGTAATACGTTATAATCATTTTGTTTTTCATATATAAATTATATAACAAAAAAGAACAATGTTTCGGTTCCTACTGTTTCATTGTTCTTTTTTTTGACTGTTTATTTTGTTACAACTCTAGCCAGTAAAGACGTTGGAGCTATCAGGCTTTAGTAAGTAAAGACTTTGGGAGTACATACCGCGTCTTTTAGGCGTGTTTATTACTAGTGTGGTAAAGTATCTTTGTAATTAGAATAATCATTTTTTACAACATCAGCATAAGCTTTATAAGCATCTTCAAGTGTATTGTATTGGTCTTTTCCAGTTATGTATGATTTATATTGACTAGAATTACCACTACCGGTTGGAGCAATCGCTACATATGGTTTATAAGCACTACTTTTTTGTTTTCGAGCAGTCGTTGATGATGAAATGTAGAATTTTCCATCAGCTGTACTAATAATGACAGGGATTTGTTTGTTAGCACCGACTTTATCTGTATCAACTGAAGTCCAAAATAAATATCTTTCAGATTCTTTTCCTTTTTTTTGCGTTTCCATAATAAGCCCATGTACCATGGTTTAATAAACTCTTATTTTCGATCTGTTCTTTTAATTTTGGAACCATTGTTGAACCATCACATTTCGAATCAATTTCAAAAAAAGTTTTATTTTCAAGCTCATTGTCTAATAAACCGCTATTATTTAATGCACTATGTAAACCTGATGAAAAATCAATTGTGGATTCTTCTGTCTTACTTCCTTTCCAATTAAAAACAACAGTGTTCTTTTCTTTATTGTATGAGATTTCACAAACACCACCGGCTTTAGGAATTCCTTTCCAGTTATCAGTGTCACTATCTAATTTCTTGTGCGTAATACCAGCAATAGTTACAGAATCAAAAGCTTGCCAATCATCTTTCTTTTGTGTAAGTTCTACTTCTCTTACAATATCTGTTTTATATCCAGTTTTTCCCATCGCAATGATATCTGTACAAGCAGCACGAACGTTGATGAGGTCACGCGATTCGCGACTTTCTTCAAGGTATCCTTGATAAGCTGGAATAGCGATAGCTGCAAGAATGGCGATAATTAGAAGAACTACTATTATTTCTACAAGAGTAAATCCTTTATTTTTTTTCCATAGACACCCCTTCTTTAATGAGTGATTAATTTTACTTTATCATATTTTTATTAATTTGTGAGCATTTATGAGCTTTTTTTATTTCTTCTTCTAACACTTTTAAAAAATACTGTGCAGTTTTTGAAAGAACACGATATTTTTTCCAAATAAAGGCAAGTGATGAAGTGATTTGCGGCTCAAGGGGTCTAAAACACAAAGAACTTTCATTACTTGTATCAATGAGGTTTTTTAAAGAAATCACAGCTCCATTACATTCCTTTGTTAGAATACTGGCATTATAAATTAAGTTATAGGTTGCAATAATATGATATTTAGAAAAATAAGAATTGGCCCAGTTTTCTATTTGTTTATATTTTAATTCTTGTGAGGAACAAAGAAGAGGAACATCAATTAAATCTTGAGGAGTAATCGATTCTTTTAAAGCAAGAGGATGTTCTTTCTTTATGTAGATTCCCCATAAGTCTTGATAAGGTAAAGATAAATGATTGTATTTATAAATGCTAGCAGGTTCAATAATCACCCCAAAATCAATCAAACCTTTTTCAAGACGATCTGTTACATCTTGTTCATTACCACTAAATAAATGGAATTGGATACGTGGATAATCTTCTTGTACACGTTGAATGGCTTTACAAATGATTTCGATGCCTAACGTTTCTCCACTGCCAATACAGACTTCACCACTTAAGGTTTCATCGAATAACATAATTTCACTTTCTGTTTTTTCAACCAAACTGACAATTTCTTCAGCACGTTGGCGAAGTAAAATACCTTCTTCCGTTAAAGTAATCTTACGATTACCACGAATGAAAAGCTGTTTTTGTAAATGATCTTCAAGTTCTTTCATCTGTCTTGATAAAGTTGGTTGGGTAACATGTAAGCTTTCTGCTGCTTTTAAAATTGTTTCCTCTCTTGCAATGGCAAGAAAATATTGTAAAAGTCTAAATTCCATGATTTCACATCCTTTGTTTTTATTTTAAAACTTCTTGTTATGCCTTACAAGTATAAAAATGTATTTATTATAGGTATTTGATAATACAAGGACAAAGAATTACAATAATAAAGGAAAGTGGTGAAAGCTATGAAAAAGGAAATCATTGAAGAGTTAATTATGAATTTAAAGGATGCTGGTTGTGATGAAAAGCTTATTACACAGTGTATCAAAAAATATAATAATGATGATTTAAAAATGCTTATTAAATCATTACAGTGTCATCGTTGTTGTTTGTTAGATAAATTACACGAAGAACAAAAGAAAATAGATTGTTTAGATTATTTGATTTATTCACTAAAGAAAAAAATGGAGGAAGAGTAGAATGGAATTAGTTAAACAAGCTTATTTAAAAGGAGAAAGAGCTTTATTTAAAAGTCATGATTTAAAAGTAGAAGATAGTGTTTTTGCAGATGGAGAATCTCCTTTAAAAGAAAGTGATCATTTAGATATTAGTGGAAGTATTTTTAAATGGAAATATCCTTTATGGTATTGCAACCATGTGAATTTAAAAAACAGTACCTTACTTGAAACGGCAAGATCTGGTATTTGGTATACTCATCATATTAATATTAAAGATAGCGTGATTGATGCGCCTAAAACATTTAGAAGAGGGACACATATTTCTTTAGAAAATGTTAATATGGTCAATGCTCAAGAAACCTTATGGAAATGTAGTGATATTAAGTTATATAATGTGGTTGCTAAAGGTGATTACTTTGGAATGAATAGTGAAAATATTGAAATTGATGGTTTGAATTTATCAGGAAATTATTGCTTTGATGGTGGTAAGAATATTACTGTTAGAAATTCTAAACTTGTTTCAAAAGATGCTTTTTGGAATTGTGAAAATGTAACGGTTTATGATTCAGTAATTATTGGTGAATATCTAGCATGGAATACGAAAAATATTACTTTTGTGAATTGCACAATTGAAAGTTTACAAGGATTATGTTATATCGAAGGATTAAAGATGGTAAATTGTAAATTAATTAATACCACTCTAGCTTTTGAATTCTGTAAAGATATTGATGCACAAATTGTAAGTCATATTGATAGTATTACAAATCCTATTTCTGGTAAAATTAGTGCACAGAGTATTGGTGAAATGATTATTGATGATCAAATTGTGGATCCAAGTCAAACAATGATTCAATTAAAGGAGATGTAAATATGTATGATTTTTCAAAGATAACCAATCGTTTTAATACAAATTCATATAAATGGGATGTAAAAGAAAATGAACTGCCTATGTGGGTAGCAGACATGGACTTTGAAACAGCACCTGCAATTATTAATGCTTTACATAAAAGAGTGGATCATAAAATCTTTGGTTATAATACGGTACCTGATGATTATTTTGAAGCTTATCAAAATTGGTGGGAAAGACGACATCATTTTTATATGGAAAAAGAATGGATGATGTTTGTCACAGGTGTTGTTCCTGCTATTTCTTCGGTAGTAAGAAAAGTGACAACAGTTGGTGAAAATGTCTTGATTATGTCACCGGTTTATAATATCTTTTATAATTCTATTTTAAATAATGGAAGACATGTTTTATCAAGTGACCTTGTTTTTGATGGAAAAGAATATCATATTGATTTTGAAGATTTAGAAAGAAAACTTTCTTTAAGTCAAACAACATTAATGATTTTCTGTAATCCTCATAATCCTATTGGAAAAATCTGGGATAAAGAAACTTTACAAAAAATTGGTGATTTGTGTGCGAAACATCACGTTACTGTTTTAAGTGATGAAATTCATTGTGATATTACGAATCCTCAAAAGGAATATATCCCTTTTGCTTCTGTTTCAAAAACAAATTTAGAAAATACAATTATGTGTATTGCGCCAACCAAAGCTTTTAATATGGCAGGGAGGCAAAAGGCAAGGATTTTTTTTAGAAATCTTTATGACAGGAATGCAAACGGCATGTATTGTTGTAGCAAATGAGGTATTAAGACATAAAGTTAATCGTGGAATTAATACGGATGAAGTAGCGGAACCAAATAGTTTTGCAATTTGTGCAACAAAGGCAGCTTTTAATCAAAGTGAAGATTGGCTTAATGAATTAAACCAATATATTCAAAAAAATAAAGATTATGCGATTTCATTCATTCAAAAAGAAATGAATGATGTTTATGTAGTCCCTACAGAAGCGACATATCTTTTATGGATTGATTGTCATAAAGTATGTATGGATAGTGTTGAACTTACATCTTTTATAAGAGAAAAAACAGGACTTTACGTAAGTGATGGTCTTGAATATGGTGAAAATGGAAAAGCTTTTATTCGTATGAATGTTGCTTGCCCATTTGAAAGATTAAAAGATGGCTTGAATCGTTTTAAAGAAGGAATTTATTTGTATCAAAACAAATAAATCCTTTTTTTTATTTTTTTGAAGAAAAAACGGAAAGAAGTGACGAATATACGAGTAGGAGGAAAAAGTACGGACAAAGAAAAGAATATCCCATTTTATAACGACCTATTATTTAAATATTTTGTCTACAACAATGAAGATCAAGAGTGTATGTATTTATTAAAAACAATTATCGAAGCAGTAATGCCTTTAAAATGTAAAGAACTGTATGTAAAAAATACAGAATTACTTCCTAGTCATTATCGTGAAAAAAGAGCGGTTTTGGATGTAAGAGTAAAAACAAGTGAAGGAGAAACTGTCAATATTGAAATCCAAGCTTATGATGATTTTGAAAATGTCTTCAAGAGATTTCAATATTATGCCTGTAAAAATATTGCTATGCAGATAGAAGAAGGAGATGACTACAATCAACTTAAACCGTTTTATCAAATCGTACTCTATCATGAATATGATAAAGAATATCATGAATTGGTGAGAGAATTTAGTAACACAGGGAATAAATATCATGATAATCAAAGAAGTTTGATCTATATGTATTTTGTCTTTATGAAAGAAATTAATCGAATTATTGAAGAAAAGGGAGAAGAAAACTTAAATGAATTAGAAGAGATTGTCAATTTAATTGAAAAAGGGAATGAATGTGATAGAATAAACCTGACAAAGGTGGGGAGAATCATGAAGAAAAAATATGATAAATTCATGGAAAATGACGACTTAAAAGATGAAGCACTAGCCATCGCAAAATTTCAAAGCCAACAAAAGGCAAAACAAAGAAACTATGAAAAAGTAGTGGAAGCGTTACAAAGTGCAGAAGAAGAAAAATCAAAAGCACTAGAAAAAGCAAAAAATGCGGAAGAAGAGAAAATAAAGGCATTGGAAGAAAAAAGAGAAAAGATCAAAGTACAAGTCGTAAAATTCTATCAAAAGAAATACCCAAATGAAGATATAAGTTGGTTGGAAAATCTCACAGAGAAACAATATGATGAAATCTTAGAACTTCTTTTTGAAGATAAGAGCTTAGATGAAATAAAACAAGTAATAGGTAAGTAAGGTGCGAAAAATCGTACTTTTCTTTTTGTTTTTATTGAAAAATAAATCATATTTCTTTAATATGTTTTTGAAGATAAAGGGGATAAGTTAATGATAAAATTAATTGCGACAGACATGGATGGAACTTTTTTAGATTCATCTAAAAGATTTTCTATGGAATTTTTTGATATTTTTGAGGAACTTAGAAAAAGAAAAATAAAATTTGTGATTGCATCAGGAAATCAATATTTCCGTTTGTATCAAAAATTTTTACCGATTTCTAATGAAATGTATTTCATAGGAGAAAATGGAAGTTATATTGCTAAGGGAGCAAAATTGATTGCAACAAATACGTTAAAAAAAGAACAAGTACAAGCGGTGATTCAGTTAGTAGAATCTCATCCAGAATTGAATATGATTTTATGTGGGGTTAAAAGTGCTTATTGTTTAAATGAATTTAAACATTTAGAACCTGTGGTACGCACGTATTATTGTAATTACCAATTCGTAGAGAGTTATGATGATATTGATGATGAAATTATGAAGATTGCTATTTATGATCCAAATCATCAAATCATTCGTTATGCAGATGATATTGCTTGTGGTTTAGATAAAGGTGTTAAAGCAACAACTTCTGGTAATGAATGGATTGATATTCAAAACGAGGATATTAATAAAGGTGTTGCTATAAAACTCTTACAAAGAGAATTGGATATTAAACCAGAAGAATGTATGGCTTTCGGTGATCAAATGAATGATTATACTTTATTAAAATCTGTTAAATATAGTTATGCCATGGCTAATGCAGTACCACGGATTAAAGATATTGCTTATGGTATTGCAAAAAGTAATGATCATCAAGGTGTATTAGAAGTTATAAAAAAAGAAGTTTTGAGTCAAAAATAAAGTGTAAACTCTTACATTGAAAATTGTTTTTGACATATTAAAATAAATAATGACAATTGAAATTATTGTGATATAATGAGGAAGTTATTGAAGGGAGAGTAGCGTATGAATATTAGAAATATA
>OGQE01002500.1_pt1 | contig 13539 bp, 15 predicted proteins | sample 1553131 | NCBI WGS metagenome assembly OGQE01 (sample SAMEA2579929, study PRJEB22360) | human gut metagenome | biome: human gut; feature: human-associated habitat; material: faeces | place: Denmark | collected 2008/2010
GCCAGCGGCTCAAGGGAGTCTATGGATGTTTTGACCACTGTATCCACAAAAACTGATTAAAGTTCCAGCCCATTCCACGCTTCTGTCAGCCGACACAGCCGTTACAGAAGCGTGTGTGCTGCTGAAGTTTCCACTGGGCAGGCTGACACGGGCATAGCGGCCATCCCAAATTCAGTGTAAACTCCTCAGCTTGGAAGCGCGCAAAGTTTATCTGCAGCCACAGCAGATTCATCCCGCTGCCGCCTTCTCCTATACGATGTTCCCCCTCACAGACTGAGGGTACAGATGTAACGGATGGGTCGAATATGTCCTGCAACCGTGCGGTCTATGCGCCGATAATTCATAGTTCGTATGGGCACCATCTTCTTAATAGTGAGCATAACCTCCTGCATTTTTCGCTCCCGATCCAGTTCTGCTTGCTCTTGTTTTCGACGAGCCTCAACGGCAGCATAATCGGTGAACAGATCCATCTGCTCAAATTCGCCCTCTCTGGTCATCGCCTCACTCTCTGAAATCACCCGACCCGCAACGATGTTAAGTCGCCGCACCATGAGGTCGGTATTCACAATACGATCAAAGAGCGCTGTAGCTGCCCCCATGATTTTCTTTGTAGAGGAGGTATAATCGTTCAGGCGCTCGGTTCCATGGGCGTGCTTTGGAACCTCGCGGCCATAGTGATCCTTGACTATTGGGCCATGATAACGATTTCGCCGTGCCGGATCAGTTAGGTTCTCAATGTCATAGCCGACCGTCAGAACAATCTGGTCGGTCATCAGCTTCTTACTCACCAAATCCAGTGCCAGTTGCTCTGCCATTTCTCTCAGCACCAACCGAGCCCTTTCTGCGGAATACGGGCAATGCAGAACCTGACCGGAACCAAGGCTGTTTTCACTGGGATGATATGCCTTAACCGCTTGGATGGTACAGGGTTCCCAGCCCCACGAATGGTCAATCAACAACTCAGCGTTTTTCCCAAAGAACTGGTAAAGAAGATCCTCATTGCATACCGACATTCGCGCAACATCGCCCATGGTAAACATTCCGTGTGCCTCTAACTTCTTGGCGTATCCACGTCCAACCCGCCAGAAATCGGTGAGTGGCTGGTGCGACCACATGGTTTGACGGTAGGTCATCTCATCCAGCTCTGCGATGCGCACGCCGTTCTCATCCGCAGGGATATGTTTTGCCAAGATATCCATTGCGACTTTACATAAATAAAGATTCGTACCAATACCTGCGGTGGCTGTAATTCCGGTATTCTCGATCACATCCAGGATAATTTTCATTGCAAGTTCTCTGGGGGTAAGTTTGTAGGTGGATAGATAATCGCCAAGCTGGACTAGAGCATATTATAGAGAATTCTACGGGCAATAACAATAAAATTTTCGCTGATTTAAGTTATGAAATGCGATTGAATTGTGAAGATTTGAACCGAATTGCTGATGTTCGTGTATATGTCAATGATGTGCTTGAGTCCTCTGTTTACAATAATGGACGAATTTATTTTCCTAGTCGAGGGATAAGCAATAGACGAATTTTTCTAGATTGTTATGGGTTTGCGGAGTTGTCTATTACGCTTATATTAGTAGATGGACAAGAGTTTATCGCTGGTTGTCATGAGAAGTCCTTATCAGGTAATAAAGACGAAAGATATTCTTACCATGACAGGTTTAAAGAAGCTCTCCGGAGCATATATCTCCAGTACTTATTTACGACGCCCTTCTTTTGCTGCCGAACTATTCAAGGAATTATCTCGTATTCCGGAAGGGAAGATTAAAGAGGGGGCAAGGATACCCTTCACAATGCCTTGTCACTTAGGCGGTCAGACTTTTATGAACCAAACGGGATATGGTTCTGAATATGAAGGAGATATGTTGATTCATGAAGGTACATTATATGGTGAAGTCACAGATTTTCAGATTATTGGCGTTATTGTGGAAGAGCGTTAATGCGGATGATTGCTACTTTAGATTCCGATACAACGTTGCCTTCTTCACCCCGGTCAGCTCCTCAATCTCCCGAACGGTATACTGTTTGGTATGATAGAGCTTCACAGCCTGCTTGACTTTTTGTGAATTGGTGCGCGGTCTGCCGCCGATATGGCCGCGTGCTCTGGCGGCATCCAAACCCTCTTTGGTGCGCTCTGCAATCACATCACGCTCGAACTGCGCGACGGCACTCATCAGCGTAAACAGCAGCTTGCCTGCCGGTGTGGAGGTGTCGATCTGCTCTTTCAGGCTGACCAGATGCACACCGCGTTCGCGGAACAGTTCCACCAGCTCAATCAGGTCTTTCGTGCTGCGGCCCAAGCGGGACAGGCTCTCAATCACCACCGTGTCGCCCTCCATCATACGGTCGAGCAGTTTGTTCAGCTCCGGACGATCGCGTTTGGTGCCCGTCATTTTCTCATTGAAAATGTAGTCCACGCCGTACTGCGACAGCATATCAAGCTGCCGCGCAAGGTTCTGCTGTTCGGTGCTGACACGGGCATAGCCGAATTTATAGTGCTTCATATCGTCCTCCTGTTGCAAAAATCTTCGTTTATGAAACAAAAAAATTTGCCCTCGGAATGTGGTATTCCGAGGGCAGTTTTCGTTCCAAAACTCGTTTCAAAATCAATGTGCCGAAAGTCAGGCGTTTTTGAAACTACACATCATCGGTCAGATCGAGTAACTCGTCCAATGCTTCCAGCACTTCACCAAGTACCCAGATTACACTGAATAAGCCCATGTTGTTCGTCCTCCCCTCTTAATATGCGTATAACAGCTCTCCGGTCATCTCATGCAGCAGAGTAGGATCGTAGAGCATTTCTTCGATCTCTTCCTCCGAACAGCCGTAGTCGAGCAGTGCCTGAATTTCATCCGCCGTTACGCCGAACGCTTTGGCCACGCTGAACAGATCATCGTAGTTGGCAGGCGTGTCCTCATAATAGTCGCAGTAATGGGGATAACGCCGCCACCAATGCTCATAGCTGGTTTTCGGCATAAAGATGCCGGTAGTAATATGTCCCGATCGGTCGATCTTCAAAATCTCGCCCTCCTTTGGCTCCAGAATGTCAGAGGGTGCGGTCAGCTTTAACTTCTTGATGGTCTTGCACAGGATTTCCTGTGTGGAAGCGTAGAGCAGGTAGCCGTCGTAAAACATGATGCACAGCGGGTTATCGCCAACCACAAACCAGATAGCATCGTCCTTATCCAGCACCGTAAACACAAAAGAACCCTCGACCTTTTCAGCCATAGCTTTAAGGCTGTCAAAGTCGAGGGTTTTCTGCTGTTCAAGAAGCTGGACGGCAACATAGCTATCGGTTTTCACGCTCGTCTGCGGAAGATTTTCCGTAGCGCGGAGTTCCTTATCGTTCCAGAGAACGCCGTTATGCGCGAGTGCAAAAGCACCGCTGTCAACATGACCAAGGAACGGATGATTATTCTGGTTAAACTGTGCATTATCCTGTGTGGTCATACGGGTGTGTCCCATGACAACGTTCACGCCGTGCGGAATATGGATTTTTATCTTCCGAGCGGGAATCGGACGCTTGTAGATGCGCAGGCGGTCATTAAAGTTGTAGGCAATGCCGGTTGCATCAGTGCCGCGCACTTGACACTCACGAGCCAGCGTATTCAGGATTTTGTTCTTTGTGTGAGTGCTCAGGCACTCCGTAAAGTCGATTAAGCCAAACAGACTGCACATACTCATTCCTCCTCGCTTGCGGTGACAGGTTCGTTGACATACAGGCGGCGTTCCTTAAGATACTGGATAAGCTCCGGCTCCTTGATTTCGTCGAGGAAGTCAAACCAGCTCATGTCCTGCACCTGATAATCGGACAAAGAAACAGCTACCTCGACAAGATGGTTGACCATCTGCAAGGTGGCTTTCAGTGTGTTTAACTTCAAGGTTCCGCGGAACATACGGATTTCTACGGTGTCAAAGTTCGTAAGATTGACCGCCGTGTAACGTCCGGCGCAAGAGTTCTTCGCATGGCTCATCTGCTCGGACAGCGTAAGACGGATACCGTACCGAGCCGCCTAGCGGTTCATCTGGCTCTGCGTACGGCGGCTGAACCGCAGAAGCTCAGCCCAGAATTTCTCTACAAAGTAGAGCACGCGGGCGATTGCGGCCTCCTGCTGTTCGTAAGTACAGCCAAAGGCCAAGCGCGCAATATGAACGTGCAGGCCGCAGGTGCCGGCGGCATGGCTGAGATACCCCATGCGCTGTGCTTTGCAGAGTACCTGTTCCCACGGCATTTCGTTCAGGTGGTATTCCAGCGTCATGGGATGCGTGACAAGTTCCAAGCCTTCATCCAGACTGCCATCCGTTTTGATATACAGGTTTTCGGCGTTTGCATTGGCAATGTCGAGCAACTTCTGTGCGTTGCTGTTCACCGTGCCGCCCTCATCAATCTCCAGTTCTACGCCAAAATGCCGCAGGCCCTTGCCGTGGAACACGAGGTCGGGCGTGTAGTTGTAGTCGTGAATCGCGCCTTCGTGCTCGTCCCAGCAATCCGAGCAATAGGAATGATCGTCGTCATCGAAGTAGGCATCATAGCTGCGCAGGATGCAGCCACAGTCGTGGCAGCGGACATAGTGCTCGTCAAAACAGCCCTCGCAGAGCGTGTGATGATCGTCCTCAACGGCGCTTTCCTGATAGATGCGGTCGCCACAGTGGTCACAGATTACGGTCAAATGGTGGGCACAGTCCTCACAGAGCCAGTCACCCTCTACCTCAAACATCTTGCCGATCGGGTGCTCTGCACCGCAGTTGTCGCAAATTCGAGTATCTTTCATTTTGGTTTCCTCCATTCAGTATTTGTTGGGTTGTTGATACTTCATGGAGATAATATATAATTGAAAATGCGCTTATTTACGGAAATAGTACAAATCCCCCATTTATGCACACATAAATGGGGGAAATCTTCTGTGTTCCGCGTTCCGCGTTCTGACGGTATACTTTTTACACTTATACTTATTATTACTATTATTCTTAATATACACTGTGGAAAAAGTATCTATGCGGAACGCGGAACGCGGAACAGACCATTTCTTTTAACAGTTAATCGTTCCACTCCTTGTATTGATAATTTCTCATCATAATCGCTTGAAACTGTGCTCTGCTATTGGAATCTGATGCTATCTCATACAACACTTCAAGCAACTCTTCATTTTCTTTCGCTAACTTATAAAAGGCATATCCGATACGCTTTTCAATTTCAAGATTTTCCTTATGCAATGTATATCTCTTTGTCAAACTTTTTCGCAATTCATCTTCTTTACGCTGATCCTTTTCTCTGTTTTTCACATATTGCTTTTGTAATTCCCAGAGATCCATAAAATTTTTCTGTTCTTCAGGAGTTGCATATGCTAAACGATAAAAAACGTCTGCATATATAGATTCCGATTGCTGACCTTTTGACTTTTGCCATGTCATTTCATTTTGTTCTTCAACAAAATTCTCAACAAACTTTTCTTGTGCTTGCAGTGACGGTCGTAATTCATCTTCAAACGAAATAGCCTTTATCAGCTTTTCTTCTGTCTGTTTCTCAGGGTAAACGCTATTATGAGCCTTTTCTCTTGTAATCCAGCGAAAATCTACCACACCTGCGAAATATTCCGGACATACATCAAAAACCTTAGCAAGGTAATGACACCATTCCCTGCTGTTGCATTTCCCCTGCTCGATTTCCTGTAAATAGGACACCGATACATCTTCACCCGTCATATCCATAATCTTTTCTCTCACCTGCTCATGTGAAAGGCGATGTTTTGTTCGCTCCTCATGATACCGCTTGCCAAAGAGTTCCGGATTAACTTCCCATTGTATAGGTGTTTGTCCACTTATGTTGCGAGGTCTTTGCGCTACACAACACTGCTCCCATTCTATTTGCACTTTATTTTCATTAGACATACTATTTTTCTCCTTCCTGTCAATATTTTTTTCGTTTTTTATCCATAAACTTATATGAATTTCTATTCTCTTATTTTATGGTCTGCAAATTTCATTACAACTAAATCTTCTTTTGATGTCTAATTCCGTGCTAACCCTCAATGTTCTCTTTTCCTAAACACCTCCAATCGTTGCTGATTTCATAGATTTTGTATTTCTTACTACTTAGTGTATTATGTCATCGAGGCCTCACAAGTACAAAAACAAGGAGGTATTCCTACGACATCAAACAATTACCCACTGGACAAAAACGGATACGCTATTCCCATCCTCTTTGATGCGATCAACTTCGGAAGCAACAAAGCAATACCCGCTGATTCACCGACAGCATTGCCAGAAGATGTGATGAACAATGTCCTGTCTGCATTTTGTTCCAATTCCTCTGATATTACTATATTACAACAGGAGTATACCAACAATACAGACAGTCCAGAAAAGGCTATGTCCGTTCCCGCTCTGCCACCGGTTTCCTGTGCGCCTACACAGCAGGTAGCAGTTTCGATTCCACAGAATCAGCCTGCGTCAACAGAAACAGCCGTTTCCCCACCTGTAATAGAGCGTCCCAAAGCGGCTAATGCAGCGACAATCGCCAAACGCATCGCCTTGACCGGTAAAATCCGCATCTACCAAGAGCACATTTACTGGTACGAGAACGGTTGGTATCACCTATTGCAGACCGGTGAGCTGCGCCGCCTGATGCGCACTCTCTGTGCTGACGACATCGAAAAGCACAGCAGCAAGCGGGTTTTCGAGGACATCGAAGTTTTCCTGCTCAGCAATTCCGAGCTGCTTGCTGAACCACCAGGCAACCATTCGCTGCTCTGCATCCAGAACGGTATCTATGATATGGCATCGAACACCATATCACCGCATACTTCTGCCTGCTTTTTCACGCATTGCCTGAATGTATCGCTGCCTACTCTGTGCCATGGTACGCCGCACTTTGACAATTTCATAGGTTTTATCACCGGCAATGATTACGCTCTGCAAATGCGTATCTGGCAAATGCTCGGCTATATTTTTGCCTGTGATACTGATGGCAAGGTATTCTTCCTGCTGCAAGGTGTCAGCAACAGCGGCAAAAGCGTGCTGCTTGAGTTGCTGCGCTCTATGTTCAATCCCGAAGCTGTGAGCACACTTGATCTTTACCGTCTTGGCGACCGTTTTTCCGGTGCAGCCCTGATTGAAAAGAAGCTCAATATCTGCGGTGATCTTCCTAATCGTACGCTCTCGGCACAGGCCGTTGCAACGCTCAAACAGATCACAGGACGCGATCTTATGACAGTGGAGGAAAAGTATAAGCCGCTTGCAACCATGGCACCAGCGATCAATCTCGTGTTCGCATCGAACTTTCCGATTCGGATGGCCGAAGAAGATACGGCGCTGTTATCCCGCATGGTGGTGATACCTTTTCGGTTCTCTATCCCTACGGAACAGCAGGATCATCTACTCACGCAGAAAATCCTTGCCGAGCGGGACGGCATCTTTCTCCGCGCAATCCACGCATATCACCGTCTGCTTGCGGACAAGTACATTTTTGCAGGACAGGCTTTAGTCGATCAACTGTTATCCCAGTCCTATGCATCGCCTATGTCCGAAAACCAGAATATCGCTGCATTTTTGAATGATTGCTGTATCCTGACCGACGATAACAGCTTTACCTCTACGCAAGACCTGCACGAAGCCTGCACCGCCTATTGCGTGGGACACGACTTGCCGATCATAACTGATCGAACACGCTTTTCGCGCATATTGCGCAGCCAGCTTGCGAATAAAGTCAAGCCGAAAAAAATACGGATCGGTGACAAGACCCACAATGGGTACATCGGAATTAAACTATCGAACCAATAAGGAGAAACAAATTATGGGTAAGCATAAAAATAACTACAAAAGCAAAAATGGCCGCTACTATGTTCTCAAGGGCAGCAATGCCGTTATGATCGCCTACAACTGGGATCAGGCAAACGAATGCTTCCAGAAGTACATCTGCTCTCCTAAACGTCAAATCTCACATTGCTCTTACTTAGACGCACAGCACGATGCGCTGAACCACCTCAGAGAGATTGCACCCGATCTTCCTATTCCACTCGAACTGCCGCTTGGCCGTATTATCACGGTCCGGTCGCTCATGCAGCAGTACTTAGGCAATACGGAGGTCTGATTCTATGGCAGCACAAGTAAAATGTATTACCTTATCCGCCCGTGATCTGGCTGAACTGCTCGGCATAAGCCGTAGCGCTGCCTATGCGCTCTTTCACCGCGAGGATTTCCCAACACTCAAAATAGGCCGCCGCCTGCTTGTAACGCATGATGCGCTGATGCAATGGCTCAAAGAGGACGCCGCCAAGAAAAGTGCCTGAATATGCAGCAGAGGGCAAGGTCTAAAACCTTGCCCTCATCTTATCTCACGCACAGCATTTATCCCCAGCTTGTGCAAAACTTGCATACCTGTGCTATACTATTTACATACAACCGAACTGTATGTGCCGGAAAGGAGTATTCTTTTACTTATGGCACGAAAAAATAAAAAGCGCGAAGCCGGAAGCGGCTCTATTACCAAGCGGAAAGACGGTCGCTGGCAGGGTCAATATGTGTCCGACTATGATCCGAAAACCGGCAAGCTGCGTCGTCATACCATTTACGGCAAAACGCAGAAAGAAGTCGCAGAGAAACTACGTGCTGCAACCTCCAGTATTGACAACGGCACCTTTCAGGAACCGCGTAAAATCACGGTAGCCGAATATGCCGCAGAATACATGGCAACTCATGTTGCCACGCTGACCGATTCCACACAGCGCAGTTACGAGAAAAATCTTCGGCTGCATATTCTTCCCGCACTGGGTACTCGCCGTTTGACCGACCTCACCCACCGCGAGGTACAGCGCTTTGCTTCGTCTTTAAGCGCAGGCGGTAAAGGACTTGCCCCCAAGACTGTACACACCGTATTCGGCACGCTGCACGCCCTGTTGACCGCCGCACAGCGCGATGAGATCTTACAGCGCAATGTTGCTGACTTCTGCTCTCTGCCGCGTGTAACGCAAACCCGCGCCAAAGCGATCACCTCTGCCGAGCTGAATCAGTTTCTCGATCTGATCCGCAAGGACGAATTCTATTATCTGTTCTTCCTCGATATTTTCTCCGGTATGCGCCAGTCCGAAATTCTCGGCTTGCGCTGGGCTGATATTGACTGGAACCGAAACAGCCTTGTTGTACGCAAGCAGCTCCAGCAGAAATGCAAGAAAGGTGATTACAGTTATACGCTCATTGACCCGAAAGAGAACAAGCAGCGGCGCATTATTCTGGCGGAAACGGCTATGCTTACGCTTCAGAAGCAGCGCACCAAGCAGCAGCGTCAGCGTTTAGCCGCCGGACCGCTGTGGAACAATCCGTTTGATCTGGTTTTCACCAATGAATTTGGCCGCGCACTCAACCACCAGACCGTATACAAGCACCTCAAGCGTCTGCTGCGTTCCTGCGGTATGGGGGATTATACGTTTCATTCTCTGCGCCACTCATTCGCTACGATTTCGCTGGAAAACGGCGATGATATTAAGACCGTACAGACGAATTTAGGCCACAGCACGGCTTCGTTTACGCTGAAAACCTACGCTCATGTCAGTGACCAAATGCAGCGCAGCAGTGCCGCCCGTATGGAGGAGCTGATCTCCAGTCTGGGAGCCGTAAATTAGCCCGTTGCTGTCACGATTGCTGTCAAGAAAAATTAAGTCGTTCTAAAAGTTATCGTTTTCTATCTATAAATGCAGAAAAGCTGCACTTTTCGTAATAAAAAGTGCAGCTTTCATGGCGGAGACAGAGAGATTTGAACTCTCGCGCCGATTTCTCGACCTACTCCCTTAGCAGGGGAGCCCCTTCACCAGCTTGGGTATGTCTCCATGTCAAGGTATTGAGTTGTACGCGGAGTTATCCTCGATCGAACCCTCCGCGCGCAATCTCGTGATTGGCGGAACGGGTGGGATTCGAACCCACGCGCCCTTTCGGACAAACGGTTTTCAAGACCGCCTCGTTATGACCACTTCGATACCGTTCCGTATCTTGCCCGATAAGCAAGATTTATTATACAGGAATTTCTCCTGCTTGTCAACAGCTTTTTACAAGAAGAACGGCTGTTACAGCCGCTCTTCCCATTCTTTTACCTTAAAACCCGGAAGAGCAAAGTCCTCTCCGATGAGCAGCGGGCGCTTGACCAGCATGCCGTCGGTCGCGAGCAGCGCATACTGCTCGTCCTCGGTCATAGCCGGCAGCTTGTCCTTGAGCCCCAGTGCCTTATACTGCAGGCCGCTCGTGTTAAAGAACCGCTTAAGCGGCAGACCGCTCTTTTCGTGCCACGCACGCAGCTCCTGCTCAGTCGGATTGTCCTGCTTGATATCACGCTCGTCAAACGCCACGCCGCGCTCCTGCAGCCACGTCTTCGCCTTCTGGCAGGTCGAGCATTTGGGATAGCATACAAACAGCATTTCGGTGTCCTCCCCTGTTAATCCTCGGCTGCCGTCTGCGCTGCATCCGAGCGGCACAGGCAGAACAGCTCAGCAGCCAGCATAACGCACGCTGCTGCAGCCAGAATGCCGCGCAGCACCATTTTGATCGACCACATGGACGGAATGCCCATCAGCATAGCCAGACCGTAGCCGCCGATATCCGACACCGACATGGTGACCGCCACTGCGGCAAAGAACGCCAGCATAGCCGGCGCCGGCTTGCCAAACAGCAGACGCGCCAGCTCATAAAACGCCAGCACAATCATCACATCCGCTACCAGTCCAAAGCCAAACGACGCCAGCTTCGGATCGGTGCAGGTCATGCGGTAGTTGACCAGCAGATGCAGGCAGCTCCAGAACAGCGGTACGAGCGTCATTGCAGCGCTCTTTTCCGTCATCGGTACGCCCTGTGCCTTAGCCAGACTGATCATGCAGCCGCCGGTCAGCACGCCCATGATGGCGTAGACGATCTCCAGAACGCGCGCCCATGCAGCCACGTCCTGCTCTGCCGTGGTGATGGTCAGATACAGGTAACCCAGACTGCCCGCCGCTACAATCAGTCCCGCAACGACAGCCGCCATGCGGAACAGCGTCTCTTTCGTGCCGATCAGCTGCTCAAACGGCACCTTATCGCGCGTCTTAAGCGGCAGCGCCAGCACAGCATATACAATTGCACTGATAGCGAACAGCGCGATTACGAACCAGATCCATTTATCGCCTGCCGTCGGCAAGCCGGTGCTTACGTCAAAACCGTTCAGCAGGTGCAGCGCGCGCAGCGCAATCCCCGGAACACACAGCACGACCGCCAGAATCGGCAGGAGCTTCGTTGCTTTCATGTTGTTTCCTCCATTAAGAGATAGTATTAAACGCTACTATTATAGCATACTTGCCGCAAGGCTTCAATATCGCAAGGGCGAATATGCTGACGATAACAAGCAGGGCGGGGTGCCCCAGAAGGTGAATTGCGGCAAAGTTGCAAGAGAAGCCACTCCGGAGTGCCCCGTCCTGCAATTTAGCAAATACAAAAACAACGTCCTGCACACAATACAGGACGTTGTTTTCCTTCGGATGAAGCATTTTCCATTCTCCATCCTCAATTTTCAATTTTTAGTGCTGGCTTACCTTGGGCATCTGCACCTTTTCCTGTGCATTGAACTCCGTGTTTGCCGGGGTCTGCTTGCTCATGCCGAGCTTGAGCAGAATCGGCGTTACCAGCGTAGTAACGATAACGACCAGTACGATCGGCGGGAACATGTGCGGGTCGATCAGACCGGCCTGCTCGCCCTTCTGTGCTACGATCAGCGCAACCTCACCGCGGGATACCATGCCCAGACCGATGGAGAACGCATCATAGGTATGGAAGCCCATGATGCGGGCACCAATGCCACAGCCGATGATCTTGGTCAGGATTGCAACGATGGTCAGTACCACTGCGAAGATCGCCATGGTGCTGGTCAGACCTTCCAGGTTGGTCTTAATACCGATGGAAGCGAAGAACAGCGGAGAGAACAGCATATAGCCGAGCACGTTGGTCTTGCTTGCAACGTAGTCACGCGCAGAGGACAGACGGCACATTACGATGCCTGCGAAGTATGCACCGGTGATATCTGCAATACCGAAGTAACGCTCTGCAACATAGCTCATCAGGAATGCGAATGCTACCGCATAGATTGCAATACGGCGATGACGATGCCACTTCTCCTCCATCTTGAGGAATACGCGGTACATAACGAGACCAACAACCAGTACGAAACCGAAGAACGCAACGATGCGGCCGAGTACCAGAATCGGCTTTACCGACGGGTCAGTCAGCGCGGTCAGAATGGTCAGCACCACGATACCGAGGATATCGTCGATTACAGCCGCGCCGAGGATTGCTGTACCGACTTTACTTTTCAGCTTGCCCATCTCACGCAGGGTCTCGACGGTGATCGAAACCGAGGTAGCGGTCAGAACGACACCGATGAAAGCAGCCTTCAGCATGTTCATCGAGTCGGTCGGATCATTGTCGAACGCCAGATAGCATGCAGCACCACCGATCAGCGGCACGATAACACCGATCAGCGCGATAATGAAGGACGCAAAACCGGTGGTTTTCAGCTCGTCCAGATCAGTATCCATACCTGCGTTAAACATCAGGATGATTACACCGATCTCAGCGGCCTTTACCAGAAAATCGGTCTCGCCTACCCAGCCGAGGCAGCTCGGGCCAACCAGCACACCGGCAATCAGTGCACCGACAACCTGCGGCATATGCACGCGCTCCGAAGTAAGGCCGAATACCTTTGTGAACAACATGATGATCGCAATCGTCAACAGAAAGTCATATGACATTGTTCCCACCCTTTCTTAATGTGATAACCTTTTGCATAGAATATTATACTCTTTTTCGCGCAAAGAACCAGCTAAGATTTCAATTTTTGCTCCGTGATTTTGAACGAAATTACCAAATCTATCGTCAATCCTATGTGCATTCTGCCAATTCCCCTATTTCCTGACATTATCCAGCAAATCCTTCCGAAATCGCCTGTTATCCCTCTGCGAAGATATGCGTGCGTGCGCCCATGCGTCCGTAAAACACAAATCGGCAGAACGAACCGACCACAAAGATCTGCAGCGGGTACGCCAGCAGGAAGCCTAACTCGTCTAACTTGGTTTTGAACATTGTTTTTTCTGCCCCGTCTATGCCGCAAGGCAAAAAAAGAACGCCTTGCGAGCATAAGCTTGCAAGGCATTGAAATTTTAGCTTTTCCATTATATCATATTGCACGGAAATTTCAAGTGTTTTTTCTTCGCCTATTCCTATTATATATAGTCGCCGCTTGAGAAGCGAACGAAATGTGCGCTGACGCCGCGCGGGTGCACAAGAGGGTAGACACCTGCGGTTTCCACCCTCTTGTGTATCTCCCCTTTCCCTTAGAGGGTCTGGCGCAGACCAGAGACCGGCGACCGCTCCGAAAAAGGGAACGGCAGTCGGGTTACTCTTACATGACTTTCTCCGCCTTTTCGCAGTTCACAGATACCGTACTGCTACACAGGTGGTTTACTCTACGCAGGCGCGGCACAAGGTGAATTGCCCGAAGGGCAAGAGAGGGTCCCCTGGGGG
>OGQE01002505.1_pt1 | contig 13514 bp, 8 predicted proteins | sample 1553131 | NCBI WGS metagenome assembly OGQE01 (sample SAMEA2579929, study PRJEB22360) | human gut metagenome | biome: human gut; feature: human-associated habitat; material: faeces | place: Denmark | collected 2008/2010
GTGTGGCAGAGGCAACGGTGTTCCGCTTCTGCCGGGCGCTGGGGTTTGAGGGCTACCACGAAATGCGCATTGCACTGGCACAGGCCAATGCCACCGGTGCGCTGGTCAACCAGCGTGTGCCGGAACCGGACGCCGACACGGCCACCCTGTGTGAGCACGCCAGTGCCCTGCTGATGACCACCATCAACGGCACACAGAATGCGCTCTCGCCGGAAGCGGTGGACAGAGCCTCGGAGCTGCTGCGCAAGGCGCGGCAGGTGTACTGTCTGGGTCAGGGCGGCAGCATGCTGATCGCCAACGATATCTGCGCACGGTTCGCCTGCATTTCCACCAAGTTCCGCACGGCGGGCGACAGCCATCTGCAGCTGGTCACGGCCAGCCTGATGACGCCGGAGGATGTGGTGCTGTTCGTTTCCTATTCCGGTGCTACCCGGGATATGCTGGAGACCCTGCGCACAGCCAAGGCGGCAGGCGCAAAGATCATCCTGCTGACCCATTACGAGGACTCGCCCGGCGCAAAGCTGGCAGATGTCGTGCTGCTGTGCGGTGCACAGGAAAGCCCGCTGGACTCCGGCAACATCCCCATCAAGGTGGCGCTGCTGTATGTGGCAGAGGTGCTTGTGCTGCGCTACACCATGGATGACCCCCAGAACGTCATGGATGCACAGGACCGCACCAGCGAAGCGCTGGCGGTGAAGATGCTGTAAGAGAAGGGCCGGCCGATCCGCAGCTCTCCCGGAAAAAACAAATGATCCGAACCGGTCACTCCATAAAGGAGATCCGGTTCGGATCATTCTGGTTTATCGAGTGCCGATGGTGGGGGTCGAACCCACACGGTATTGCTACCAATAGATTTTGAGTCTACATCGTCTGCCATTCCGACACATCGGCTGATATCATGATTCTGAAAGAACATTGCTATTATAGCGGATTTTCGGAACAAAATCAAGACTGAGTTTCCTGCAGCTGCAAAAATCGAACGTCTGCCGAGAACGGCGGCACCCTGCGCCGTCAGCCGGAAACACTGCCGGAGAGCCGCCCTGCACAGGGAGCAGCTCTCCGGTTTCTTTTTGTCCGGAAGCAAAAAACGAAAGTCCAGTCCTTGCCCGCGGGCGCAGGCTGTGTTACACTGTAAAAAACATGGGATACTAGGAGGAGATCACTTTTGAAACATCTGCATCGGTTTGTGCGCCGCGCGGCGGCGTTTGTGCTGGCAGCAGCGCTGTGCGTTTGCGTGCTGGTCCCGGCGGCTTCGGCAGCCACCACTATGGGTGGCGCGGACACGACCTTGATCCCTGCCGAGGAGGAAAACTGCCTTGCATGGCTCTTTGGCACCAGTGATACCATCACCATGCCTTACCTCAACATCAAGGGAAAAGGCCTGCAGCGCAATGTCACGCTGAACCTTGTGGACTGTCTTGTGGGCATTACCTACACGGAGCTTGGCTCCATTGGCAGCTATGTCAGCGCCAGCGCCGCCCAGCAGGCGTGGAAGGCACAGGCGGTGGCCATCCATTCCTATCTGGAATACCACAAGCAGTACGGCTCCTCTGCCAATGCGCTCATCTACACTCCGGTGGATCAGATCCCGTCCTCGGCACGGGAAGCCATCCGCAGGGCGGTGGAACCGGTGAAAAATGAGATCCTTACCTACAACGGCAGCGTCTGCGACGCCGTGTGGTCGGCCAGTGCGGGCTACAACACCCAGACCGGCGTCTACGGCACCTGTTCCAGCATCGACGCCTGGGGCTCGGATGTGCCGTATCTCAAGAGCGTGGAAAGCCCCTATGAGCGCCAGTACCACGAGAAGATGCGCCGCATCATCGGCAAGGATTATGACTATGTCGAGTACAACGACAGCCGCACCGGCGAGCCCTACCAGAGCGCCGACACCACCCACAAAGACCTCGGCGGCTTCGTCCAGTACAATACGCTGGTGTCCAATGGCCGCAGCTACCGCTATATCGGCCAGTTCGTGTCCTCCCGCTACTGCTTCGATTTCAGCACGGATGCAGCGGGTGTACCCTGTATGTACTACTACGGCTTCGGCCACGGCGTGGGCATGAGCCAGTGCGGCGCCGTGGGCTACGCCGCCGAGGAGGGGATGGGCTACCGCGACATCCTGAAGCACTACTACTCCGGCGTTTCCATCCGGACGGTGGGCAGCGGCACGAGCTCCGGCGGCGGTCTGTTCGGCTGGCTGCGCCGCCTGCTGGGCATGTAAAAAATCAAAAGGAATTGCGCAAAATACTTCTCAAATGGGACGTGATTTGGTATACTGTACACGCTTGTACACAAGAGACAGACGATTTCGCGTTTCACGCTCCAAAGCGGGAGCGATACGATAAAGAATAACAGGTGGAGAGAACGGAATGCAGTTGGAGAAGGAAAAGAAAGAAAAGCGGGAGCGGGAGCGCTGCCGCGCACTGGCGCAGCGCATCGCGGAGGAGGCAAACCCCACCTCGGCGGCCCTGCTGGGAGAGCAGATGTCCCTGCTGACGAAAGCCCTGCACCGTGCAGGTGTGGAGACAGAAGAGTGGACAGAGGGCTCTGAGGCAGAGCTTCTTGTGGTGGCAGACCCCGCGTGGGAAACGCTGCCTGAGACCCTGCCCGCCCGGGTGCTGCTGGTGAGCAATGAGAGCACCGTTATGGCGGGCTGGGCCGAGCAGCTGGCTCAGCGGGGATACTTCCGCGATTTTGGCTGGCGCAGCAAGGGCCGCGCTCAGCCGTCGGCGCTGTTCTGCACCAGCCAGCCCACCCAGCTGAAGATGGTGCGGGGCTACGAGATGGAAATGGACATCCTGCGTGACCGGATGGTGCGCGCTGAGCGCACCAGCGGCGAGGAAGCCGAGCTCATCGCCCGGCTGCGCAGCGACCTTTCGCTCAGCCGCAGCCATGAGCAGCAGCTGGAAAAGACACTGGGCGAGGTGACCGGCTCGAAGTTCTGGAAGATGACCTGGCCCATGCGCTATGTCGTCAGCAAGAGCCGCCAGCTCTGGCACACTCTGCCCCTCTTCGTGCTCCTGCGGGAGCTGCGCAGCGGCGGCATCGAGGGTGTGCGGGAACTGGCCCGCGCCCGCCGCGAGTACGCCGCCCTCTTCCCGGGCAAAGTCATGCGCGCCGACCGGTTCGCACCGGTGGAACTGCTGGTGCGGCAGGCAGGCAATCAGCCTGCAGGCCCCAAGATCAGCATCGTGGTGCCGCTCTACAACACCCCGCTGGACTTCCTCGAAGAGCTGCTGGATTCCGTCGTGAACCAGACCTACCGCAACTGGGAGCTCTGCTGTGTGGACGCCGGCACCGCCCCGGGCGTGGGCGAGATGGTGCAGCAGCGCGCCGCTGTGGACCCTCGTATCCGCTACAGGAAGCTGGAGAAGAATGAGCTCATCCCCGGCAACACCAACAAAGGCATCGAGATGGCCACCGGCGACTTCATCGCCCTGCTGGACCACGACGACATCCTCCACCCCTGCGCCCTCTGGTACGCCGCCAAGGCCATCGCCGAGCAGGGAGCCGACTTCGTCTATACCGATGAGGCGACCTTTGAGGGCAAGGTGGAGAATGTGGTGCTCTACCACTTCAAGCCGGACTTCATGCTGGACAACCTCCGCTCCAACAACTATATCTGCCACCTGACCCTCTTCAGCCGCCGGCTGATGGACGCCGCAGGCGGCCCGGAGCGGATGGAGTACAACGGCAGTCAGGATTATGAGCTCTTCCTCCGCCTGACCGAGACGGCCCGGAAGATCGTCCACATCCCCCACGCCCTCTATTACTGGCGTTCCAGCCCCGGCAGCACGGCCAGCGACATCTCCGCCAAGACCTACTGCATCGACGCGGGCATTGCCGCCCTCAAGGCTCATTACGCCCGCTGCGGCGTGGCCGTGGACGATGTGTCCCTCATCCCGGGTACACCGGGCTACTACAAGACCGATTATACGATCGACCATCCGGGCCGGGTGAGCATCCTCATCCCCACCTGCGACCACATCCATGACTTGGAGACCTGCGTGGAGTCCATCTACGCCCGCACCACCTACCCGGATTTTGAGATCATCCTCATCGAGAACAACAGCAAGGCCCCCGAGACCTTCCGCACCTATCAGCGGATGCAGAAGGAGCACCCCGATAATCTCAAGGTCGTCACCTGGGAGGGCAAGGGCTTCAACTACAGTGCCCTGAACAACTTCGGCGAGAAGTTCGCCACCGGTGAGTATCTGCTTCTGCTCAACAACGACACTGAGGTCATCACCGCCGCCTGGCTGGAAGAGATGGTCATGTACGCCCAGCAGAAGCGGGTGGGCTGCGTGGGCGCCAAGCTGCTCTACCCGGACGATACCATCCAGCACGCCGGTGTCGGCTTCGGCATCGGCGGCGTGGCGGGCCATCTGCACAAGTACTATCCCGCCAGCTCCGACGGCTATATGGGCCGCCTGAACTATGTGCAGGACGTCTACGCTGACACCGCCGCCTGCCTGCTCATCCGCAAGGAGATCTACGACGAAGTGGGCGGTCTGGACGAGAGCTATGCCGTGGCCTTCAACGATGTGGACTTCTGCGTCTGCGTCCGTCAGGCAGGCTACACCAATGTCTTCACCCCGTTTGCCCAGCTCTACCACTACGAGAGCAAGAGCCGCGGCATGGAGGACAACCCCGAAAAGCAGAAGCGTTTTCAGGGCGAGGTGCTGCGTTTTCAGGCCCGCTGGGGCGACCTGCTGGCTGCAGGCGACCCCTGCACCAACCCCAACTTCGACATTCAGCGCGAAGATTTCAGCCTGAAGATATTACCGCTGGAATAAATAAAAGAGGAACAACCTCTCAGTCTCGCTTCGCTCGCCAGCTCCCCTGAAAAAGGGGAACCCTTGGCATGGCGGAAAGGTCTGAGCTATAAAAATGAGGAGCATGAAACTTGGAACTCTCTGCCTGTATCGTTGTCTATAACGGCTGCGACGAAGCCCTCAAGGCGGCGCAGACGGTGCTGCAATACACCCGCCGCCACCCGCTGACCCTCTATCTGGTGGACAACGCCAGCCCCGACGGCAGCGGCGCACGTCTGGAAGCCGCCGTGAAGGGCGGCGCTTTGAGCACTCAGCCCGGCCAGAAGGTCGAGGTGCGCTGCCGCAAGGAGAACGGCGGTTTCGGCACCGGACACAACACCGTCCTGCCGGAGCTGACGAGCGACTATCACTTCATCCTGAACCCGGACATCCAGCTCACCGCCGATACCCTCAGCGATTTGGCCGACTGGATGGCCGCCCACCCGGATGCTGTGATGGCCCGGCCGGGGCTGCGCTTTCCGGATGGCCGTTCCCAGAGCCTGCCGCTGCGGCGCTGTGCGCTGCGGCCCATGGTCTACCGCCAGCTGCCGTTTTTGAAATTCTGGGAGAAATATAACCGTGCGTATTTGATGGAGGGGGAGGACCTGTCCGCTCCCGTTGAGATCGAGTTCTGCACCGGCAGCTTTTCCGCCGTGCGGACGGCGGAGTTCAAGGCCGTAGGCGGCTTCGATGAGCATTACTTCATGTATGTGGAGGATGCCGACCTGACCCAGAAGATGCGCACCACCGGCAAAGCCTACCTCGTGCCGCAGTACACCGCCATCCATGCATGGCATCGTGCGGCCCACCGCAGCCTCAAGCCCTTTTTGTGGCAGACCGGGAGCCTGCTGCGGTATTTCCACAAGTGGGGGTTCAAGTTCTGAGCCTTTGCTGATGAAACAAAAGAGCGCTCTCCGCAAAAATTTTTGCGGAGGGCGCTCTTTCCTTGCTTTTTTTTCGATTTGATAGTAGAATAAGGTGTAATACTATCGCAAGCCTGCCAGTAGTGCATAGCGAGATCCTGCCAGAGCGCGTGGCGCGGGAAGCCCGGCGGCTGGCGGCGTATTACCACCAACATTGTTTACAGCGGACGCAGCTCCGCTTTGAATCCATACAGGACCCGGCGGATACGCTGTCGGGCCTTGTACAAGCTGCACAACTTTTTTATTTCATAATATAAGGAGTGCACAAAAATGAAAGGTATCATTCTGGCCGGCGGTGCCGGCACCCGGCTCTATCCGCTGACGATGGTCACCAGCAAACAGCTGCTGCCCGTCTACGACAAGCCGATGATCTATTATCCTCTGTCCACCCTCATGCTGGCGGGCATCCAGGACATCCTCATCATCTCGACCCCCACCGACACGCCCCGCTTCGAGGCGCTGCTGGGCGATGGCAGCCAGTACGGCATCCATCTGCAATATAAGGTCCAGCCGTCCCCGGACGGCCTGGCTCAGGCTTTCATCCTCGGTGAAGAGTTCATCGGCGATGACTGCTGCGCAATGATCCTGGGCGACAACATCTTCTACGGCAACGGCTTCTCCAAGATTCTGAAGAATGCTGTCTCCAACGCCGAGAACAAGGGCCGCTGCACCGTCTTCGGCTACTATGTGCCGGACCCCGAGCGCTTCGGCATCGTGGAGTTCGACGCAAACGGCAAGGTGCTGAGCGTCGAGGAGAAGCCCCAGCATCCCAAGAGCAACTACGCCATCACCGGCCTGTACTTCTACAACAAGGAAGTCGTTAAGATGGCAAAGCAGGTCAAGCCCTCCGCCCGCGGTGAGCTGGAGATCACGACCCTGAACGATATGTACCTCAAGCAGGATGAGCTGGACGTCCAGCTGCTGGGCCGCGGCTTTGCATGGCTGGACACCGGCACGATGGACAGCCTCGTGGAGGCAGCCGACTTTGTGCGGATGATCGAGAAGCGTCAGGGCATCAAGATCAGCGCCCCCGAGGAGATCGCATTCAAGTACGGCTGGATCGACCGCGACACCCTGCTGGAAAGCGCAGAGCGCTACGGCAAGAGCCCCTACGGCCAGCACCTCAAGAATGTGGCCGACGGCAAACTGAAGTATTAAGAGAGGCGGTATCCGCATGAAAATCATTGTTACCGGCTGCAGAGGCCAGCTTGGCACCGAGATCATCAAGCAGCTCCGGGAAGGCCGCAGTGAGCTTGGCCCCATCCCCGAGAAGCTGGTGAGCGCCACGGTCATTCCGGTGGACCTGCCGGAGCTGGACATCACCAACTACAAGATGGTGGATGACTTCATCCGCCGTCAGCGCCCGGACGTCATCATCAACTGCGCCGCTTTCACCAACGTGGACGGCTGCGAGGTGAACCATGACGCTGCCTTCAAGGCCAACGCCATCGGCCCCCGCAATCTGGCACAGGCCGCCACCAAGACCGGCGCACGTCTGGTACACGTCTCTACGGATTACGTCTTCTCCGGCCGCGAGAACGGCGGCATCCCGCAGGATGAGGCCACCATTCCCGGCCCCATCAGCGCCTACGGCTCCACCAAGCTCATGGGTGAGAAGTATGTGGAGCAGTTCTGCCACCGCCACTTCATCGTCCGCACGGCATGGCTCTACAGCTACTACGGCAAAAACTTCGTCAAGACCATCGTGAACGCCGGCAAAAAGTTCGGCAAGCTGGAAGTCGTCAACGACCAGTGCGGCAACCCGACCAACGCCGTCGATCTGGCCCACGAGATCCTGCAGCTCTGCGTGACCCACGAGTACGGCCTGTATCACTGCACCGGTGAGGGCATCTGCTCCTGGTATGATTTCGCATCGGAGATCATCCGCCTGTCCGGCGTGGACGCCACCGTGGCTCCCTGCACCAGCGAGGAGTACAAGGCAAAGCATCCGGACAGCGCCGACCGCCCCAAGTGGAGCGCTCTGGACAACCGGATGCTCCGCTGCACCGTCGGCAACGACGTCCGCGACTGGAAGGACGCGCTGGCCTGCTTCTTCGAGCACTGGGACGGCGACAACGGGATGAAAGCTTAATTGGCTTTTGTGAGGAAAAAGATTATGTTTAACCAGTCAGAAAAGAAACTGAAAACATGGGCGACGATTCAAGGCGTGTTTTTCAGTGTTGTTGCGATTGTTTTAGGCGCGGTTATTTATTCTGCCGCAGCTGCTACAGATAATAATGCGGTAGGATTACTGCTCGGGGTAATCGTTGCAGTTGTTGTTTGGTTTTTGTCGATGCTTTCTGTATGGGCGTTGTATTCATTTGCAGATTTAGTGGAATATACAAAAGCGAACAATGAAATTCTGGCTTCCATGGACTCGACACTGGGTCAGATTGCAGATTGTCTGTCCACTGGTGAAAATAATGAAACTGCGGAGTAATTGCAGAAAATAAAAGAGGAAATTTATGAAAAAATATCTTATCACCGGCTGCGCCGGTTTTATCGGTTCCAACTTTGTGCATTATATGCTCAAGAAGTACCCCGAGATCCTGCTGGTCAACCTCGACAAGCTGACCTACGCCGGCAACCTCGAGAACCTGAAGGACGTTGAGGGCGACCCCCGCCATGTCTTCGTGCAGGGCGACATCTGCGACAAGGAGCTGGTCGAGAGCCTGTTTGCAAAGTACGATTTCGATTACGTCATCAACTTTGCCGCTGAGAGCCATGTTGACCGCTCCATCAAGAACCCTGAAATTTTCGTCCAGAGCAACGTGATGGGTACCGTCAACCTGCTGCAGCGCGCCAAGGAAGCCTGGTACGACGCCGACGCCAAGACCTGGAAAGAGGGCAAGAAGTATCTGCAGGTGTCCACCGATGAGGTCTACGGCGCTCTGGGCGCTGAGGGCTTCTTCATGGAGACCACCCCGCTCTGCCCCCACAGCCCCTACTCTTCCTCCAAGGCCAGCGCTGATATGTTCGTCATGGCATTCCACGATACCTACGGTATGCCCATCAACATCACCCGCTGCTCCAACAACTACGGCCCCTACCAGTTCCCCGAGAAGCTCATCCCGCTGATGATCAACAACGTCAAGCACCACAAGCAGCTGCCCGTCTACGGTGACGGTATGCAGATCCGCGACTGGCTGTACGTTGAGGACCACTGCAAGGCCATTGATATGGTCTGCAATGGCGGCAAGGTGGGCGAGGTCTACAATGTCGGCGGCCACAACGAGCGCCCCAACATCTTCATCGTCAAGACCATCATCGAGCAGCTGCACGACCGCCTGAAGGACGACGGCATCAGCGAAGACCTCATCAAGCACGTCGCTGACCGTCTGGGCCATGACCGCCGCTATGGCATCGACCCCACCAAGATCAAGAACGACCTTGGCTGGTATCCCGAGACTCCCTTTGAGAAGGGCATCGTCCTGACCATCGACTGGTACCTCGACCACGAGGAGTGGATGGAGCACATCACCAGCGGCAACTACCAGAAATACTATGAGGAAATGTACAAGAATAAGTAACTTCTTGTAAATAGCCTGAAAGCGAAAAAGAGCAGGGCGTGCGGTCCTATGGCTGCACGCTCTGCTCTTTTTTGTCGGAGTTAAAGTTTGTCTTCTTTCATGCAGCGGATGAGCAGGGGAAGCTCATAGACCAGCATGGACAGCCAGCCGATGCCGTAGCTCACAGGCATGATCTGCAAATCGACCTTGAGCACCAGCACCAGCACAGCGGCGGCGGCCACGCGGAAGCCCATGTTGAGCATACTGCTGTTCAGGGTGATCTTCAAATCGCCGAGGCCGCGGAAGCCGCCCTGGATGCCGTTGGTCACGCCGGGCATCAGGTAGAAGAGGGAGGCGCACCGCAGGAACTTGACGCCCAGGTCGATGACGGCGGGGTCATCCACGAAGAGGGAGATGATGGGGCGGGCGAAGAGCAGGCAGACGGCCATCAGGCAGAAGCCGTAGATGAGCTCGATGCGCAGGCCGCAGAAAAAGCCCTGACGCACCCGCTCCTTTTTGCCGGCACCGTGGTTCTGGGCCATCAGGGTGGTCATGGCGTGGGCGATGTTCTGCTGGGGCATATAGGTGAAGTCGTCCACCCGGCTGGCGGCGGTGAAAGCGGCCATTGCGTTGATGCCCAGAGTGTTGACGATGGCCTGCACGGCGATCTTGCCCAGCTGGACGGTGGCCTGCTGCATGGCACTGGTCCAGCCGTACTGGACGGTGCTGCGCAGCAGAGAGCTGTCAAAGACGAGCCAGCGCCGCCCCAGCTGAAGGACGGGAACTTTGAACTGGATATAGACGACGCAGAGCACACAGCAGAGCGCCTCGCTGAGGACGGTGGAGAGGGCGCAGCCTTCGCTGCCCCAGCCCAGCACCTCGACAAAGAAGAGGTCGCCGCCAATGTTCAGCACCGAGCTTATCATCAGAAAGTAAAGGGCGCTCTTGCTGTCACCCAGCGCCCGCATGGTGGCGGCGAGGAAGTTGTAAAAGAAGGTGAAGATGAGGCCCGCAAAGACGATGCGGAGGTACTGCACCGCGATGGGCAGGATCTCTTCCGGCACCTGCATCAGCCGGAGCAGCGGCGTCGCCAGCAGGACGCAGAGGGCCGAAAAGACCAGCGAGAACACCGTGCCTGCGATGGCGGTGGTGGAGACCTGACGCTCCACGCGCTGGGTGTCTCCGGCACCATAGGCCGTGCTGACGAGGATGCCGGCACCGAGGCAGAGACCGTTGATGAAGAGGATGGCCAGCGTCATCAGCGGGTTGGAGGTGCCGACGGCGGCAAGGGCGTCTTCGCCGACAAATTTGCCCACGATGATGCTGTCGGCGGCGTTATAAGTGAGCTGGAACAGGTTGCCAAGCACCAGCGGGATGGTGAATTTGACCAGAAGGGGCGTGATGGCTCCGGTCGTCATGTCTTTTGTCATGGATTCCTTCTCTTTTTCTTTTTATAGTATGTTCTGGCGTGCGCTGAACACGGCCAGTGCCGAACGGCTTTTGCCGTTTGCGATAAGCTGGGCCGCTGCGTGAAGGGCGGCACCTGCGCTGGGGGAGGCCGGGATGGCATCGGTGCGCAGGACCCGCTGCGCCGCCCGGACGGCGTCGGCGGTGGTGACGGCAGCGATGTTGTCCACTACATAGGAGTTGTAGTTGCCGGGAACGAGGCCGAAGCCGATGTCCGGGATGCCGTGGGAGCCGGTGAGGCCGCTGCTCAGGGCCTGACTCTCGTAAGGCTCTACGGCCACGATGCGGACGTCATTCGTCCACGCCTTGACCGTTTCGCCCACGCCGGTGATGGTGCCGCCGCTGCCCACGCCGATGACGATGCTGTCCACGATGCTGGAACCCTCCCGCGCGACGGAGCGCACCAGTGCAGGCCCCGTCACCCGGCGGTGATAGGTGGGGTTGTCGTCGTTGTTGAGCCAGTCCATATAGTACCAGCCCTTCTCGGCGGCGGTGGCTTTTGCCAGCGCCCGTGCGCCTGCAAGGCCCGCCTGGGCCGGGGTGTGGATGATCTGCGCTCCGAGGCGGAGCAGGCTCTCCTGCCGCATGGCGGGGGCGTCCTCCGGCATGACCAGCGTCACCGGGTGGCCCGCCGTCAGCCCCGCCAGCGTCAGCGCTGTGGCAAAAGGCCCTGACACGGCCTCCACGATGGTCTGGCCGGGGGTCAGCGCCCCGCGCTCAAGGGCCAGCGCCAGCATCCCCTCAGCCAGCTCGTCCCGCGCCGTGCCGGTGGGGCCGTTGTAGTTCAGATAGGCGTACAGCCGCCCCCGCAGCCCGCAGGCCGCAAGATAGCCCCGCAGCTCGACGATGGGGCCGGGCAGCAGGGTCTGGTAGATGTTGGGGTAGATAGGCACGGGCGGTCTCCTTTCGCGTCCGGGGGAAAGCTTACGCCTATAACTTTAACGCAAAGGAGAGGAAGCGTCAAGCGGGGCTTGGGCAGAAAAGAGAAAAATCGGGAGAAAATTTGGCAAAATGACGCAAAAAGTCCTTGACAAGGGACACCCCGTCTGCTATACTCCGTATGTAAAGCAAAAAACCTTTACAAATAGCGGAGGTCAGAGCAGGACAGAACATGGCAAAAGACTTTGAAATGGGCTATCTGCTCGATTTTTACGGCGAAGTGCTCACGCCCAAACAGCGCGAGATGCTGCGCCAGTATTACAACGACGACCTCTCCCTCAGCGAGATCGGAGAAAACTTCGGCATCACCCGGCAGGGGGCGCGGGACGCCATCAAGCATGGCGAAACGGCCCTCAAGGAGCTGGAAGAAAAGGTCGGCTTCGCGGCCCGGTACCGCCGGGTGCAGCAGACACTGGAAGAGCTGGAGCAGCTGGTCATCGACGCCCGGTTTGAATGCACCGGCCCGAACGCCCGGCTGACCACCACCGAGTATGCCGCCACTCTGAACAAGATGCTGGGGCTCATCCGCTCCATCGACGAAGTGAATGAGAGCTGAAAACGGATTTGAGAGGAGCACCGAACAATGGCATTTGAATCTTTGACCGACCGCCTTGCCGGTGTGTTCAAAAAGCTGCGCGGCCACGGCAAACTGAGCGAGGCAGACATCAAAGCCGCCATGCGCGAGGTCCGGATGGCCCTGCTGGAAGCCGACGTCAACTACAAGGTGGCGAAGGACTTCTGCGCAAAGGTCTCCGAGCGCGCCATGGGCCAGGAGGTCATGGAGAGCCTGACCCCCGCCCAGCAGGTCGTCAAGATCGTCAACGAGGAGCTGGTCGCCCTGATGGGCGGCGAGGAAGCCCCTCGTCTGGTCATCAAGAACAAGGGCCAGACCATCATCATGCTCTGCGGCCTGCAGGGCAACGGTAAGACGACCCACGCAGCAAAGCTTGCAAAATACTACATCAAGCAGGGCCGCCGCCCGATGCTGGTGGCCTGCGACATCTACCGTCCGGCCGCTATCGACCAGCTGCAGGTGGTGGGCAAGCAGGCCGGTGCGCCGGTCTTCACCCTGCCCGGCGAAAAGCCGCCTTCCATCGCTAAAAAGGCGCTGGCCCACGCCAAGGACTACGGCAACGACATCATCATCCTCGATACCGCAGGCCGCCTGCAGATCGACGAAGTGCTGATGCAGGAGCTGGTCCAGATCAAAGAGGCTGTCCCCGTGGACGAGACTCTGCTGGTCGTGGACGCCATGGCCGGTCAGGACGCCGTGAACGTCGCCAAGACCTTTAACGAAACGGTCGGCATCGACGGCATCATCCTCACCAAGACCGACGGCGATACCCGCGGCGGCGCAGCCCTCTCGGTGCTGTCTGTCACCGGCAAGCCCATCAAGTTCCAGGGTACCGGCGAAAAGCTGGATGACCTCGAAGTCTTCCATCCCTCCCGCATGGCAAGCCGGATCCTCGGCATGGGCGATGTGCTGAGCCTCATCGAGCGCGCACAGGATGCCGCCGACGAGAAGCTGGCCGAAGAGACCGCCAAGCGGATGATGGAAAACAAGTTCGATATGAACGATATGCTGGCCCAGTTCGCCCAGATCCGCAAGATGGGCGGCGCGGGTGCCATGCTGAGCATGATGCCCGGCATGTCCGGCATCGACGCCAGCCAGATCGACGAGAAAGCCTTCGACCGCATCGAGGCCATGATCTACTCGATGACCAGGGCCGAGCGCGAAGACCCCTCCATCATCAACCCCAAGCGCAAGCGCCGCATCGCTGCGGGCAGCGGCACTCAGGTGTCTGATGTCAACAAGCTGCTCAAGCAGTTTGAGATGATGCAGAAGATGATGAAGCAGT
>OGQE01002511.1_pt1 | contig 13480 bp, 7 predicted proteins | sample 1553131 | NCBI WGS metagenome assembly OGQE01 (sample SAMEA2579929, study PRJEB22360) | human gut metagenome | biome: human gut; feature: human-associated habitat; material: faeces | place: Denmark | collected 2008/2010
TGGCCATCGCCCAGCCCCGCGGATCAGAGAGGCGAGCAGAATGGCCGGGCCCGCCAGCTGAATCGACTCGCTGGAACCATAGAACAGGCCGGTGCCGATCGCGCCGCCCAATGCGATCAATTGAATATGACGATTCTTCAAAGATTTGCGCAGCGTCGGCGGAACCGGCACATCGTCGGTTTCGCGCGGTTTCTTCGCAACGGTTGCGTCGCTCATGAATGCTTCCTCTTCTTGGGTGCCTCGGCAATATTCGGCAAATTCGGCAAAAGTTTGCGATCTTGGCGATGTTGCGTTCGGCAGTAATGGTAGGTGACGCGCCTATGGTTTTTGGCATGGCGCGTCTTCCCCGATTGTAGCTGTAGCGCGTGGATTCGGTTTCATAGTGTTCAATAGTTCGATAGTTCAATAAAATGAAGGTTTTGAGAGCAATGGTTGGTGCTGCTTGAACGCTGCGGGGCTGGAGGTCGTCATGGCATTCGTCAAAGACATGGTGCGTATGTGGTTGCATGCGTGGAAGCGATTCGTCTCCATCGCACTGATCTCGTTGCTGGGCGTTGCCGTGCTTACGGGCATTTACGCGGGTTGCCGAGACGCTTTTCTTGCGACGGATCGTTTTTTCGACACCCAAGGATTGCACGACATTCAGGTGTTGTCGACGGCCGGATTGACCGATGACGATATTGCCGCGCTCCGTAAGGTTTCCGGTGTTGCGAAAGTGCAGGGCGAACGTTCGCAAACCGTGACCGTCGATTTGAACGGCAAAAAAACCGTGACCATGCAGGAGATCGGCACGAACGGCATTGACCAGCCGTATCTGCAGAGCGGACGCATGCCGGAGAAGTCCGGTGAGATTGCGGTGACGCGCAAATTCATCAAGGATTCCGGCTACAAAAAGGGCGACCATATTACGGTGACGCCGCAGGATTCGGCGTCTTCTTCTGTGTCCGATTCTGCAGAATCGGACACGCAGGATGGCAAAAGTGCCGCACGGGTGACCGATTCTGGTGAATCGGACAATCAGGCACCGAGCTTCCCTGCCGAACTGACCATTGTGGGCGTGGTGCTTGACCCGCAGGATCTCACCAATCCAGACGGCTATTCGGGTACGAACGCGTTCCGTTCCTCCGCCACCAGCGACTACACGTTCTTTGCGCCGTCCGACGGTGTGACCGGCAGCATGTACACGGCCGTTACCATTCTCGTGAAAGGCGCCGCCGACAAGGACTCGTTCAGTGACGTGTACGACGACACCGTCAGCGAAGTAGCTGACCGCATCGACGGCACGGTACGCAAGAACCGCCAGCAAGCACGCCATCAGGAACTACTCGACGCTGGAACCAAACAAATCGACGAGGCGAAAGCGCAAACCGACAAACAGTTCGCCGCAGCGCAACAGCAGATCGACAGCAATCGCAGTCAGCTCAACCAGCAAATCGACCAAATCGTCAATATGCAGGCGGGCGCGGCTGCAGGATCCCTCGACGAAACAACCCGTGAAACACTACGTGAAACGGTAATTGCCTCAAGCCCGCAATTAGCGGAAGCCAAAGCGCAACTCGACCAGGCGCAATCGCAATTGGACCAGCAGAAAAAAGACACCGAACGGACACTGCAATCCAAGCAAAACGAGCTGGAAGACAGCATTCCGCAAGTGCGTTGGTATGTGCAGGACCGGTCGCAAATCGGCGGATTCAGCTCGCTGAAATCTGATCTGGAATCCATCCAATCGCTGGGCAACGCATTCCCGATCGTGTTCTTGCTCGTGGCGGTGATGATGAGTCTGACCGCCATGGCGCGCATGGTCGAAGAGGATCGCGGGCTGATCGGCACATACACAGGGCTCGGCTACGGGCGTCTTGCGGTCGCCTCACGATACCTGTTGTTCGCGCTGTTCGCCTGTCTGATCGGCGGTGGACTCGGCCTGATCGCAGGCTTCCTTGGCATTCCGGCGTTCCTGCTCGTCGTATTGCGAGGCTTGTATGTGATGCCGGACGTACGCTTGGAATACGACTGGCTGTATGGAACGGCCGGAGTCGCGCTATTCGTAATCGGCGTGTTTGCCGCAACCGTGTATGCGTGCGCGCAGGAAATGCGACAGAAGCCGGCCAGTCTCATGCGTCCGAAAGCGCCGCGTGCAGGATCGCGCATTCTACTGGAGCGCATCAAGCCGTTGTGGAATCGCATGAGCTTCCTCGGCAAAGTCACGGCACGCAACATTTTCCGCTTCAAATCGCGTCTGATCATGACGGTCGGCGGCGTGGCCGGCTGCACCGCGCTGATTGTGTGCGGACTTGCGATCAACGACACCGTTGCCGCATTGGGCGCGAAACAGTATCAGGACGTGTATCAGTACGATTTGATGGTGGTCGCGAATGATGACGATGCTGATGCGATGCGGCAAGAAGTCGCTTCGGATGGTCGCGTCACGTCGAGCATGGACGTGCGCGTTGAATCGGGTGATCTGACCGGCGATTCGGGGAGCGAAAGCATTCAGCTGGTTGCCGTGCCCGACAGTGAACGCAGCGAGTTCGGCAAGATGGTCACGTTGCAGCCGGTGCGCTCCAGTTGGGTGGATGGTGCGAAGTCGTTGTTCAGCGGGAAGTCCAGAGCGTCTTCCTCTGCGTCTTCGGTGTCCGATTCTGGAGAATCGGACAACCAGAGCGGTAAAAACGGGTCCCAGATGTCCGATTCTGGAAAATCGGACGCGAATGGTACTTCCGGCACGAAGGACGCGGTAAGTCTGGGCGATGACGGCGTGATCGTATCGCAGTCCGCGGCAAGCGCGATGGGCGTCAACGCGGGCGATACGGTGACGCTGACCAACGGCAACGGAGTGCAGGGCGACGCGTATGTCAGCGCGGTGATCCGCAGTGTGATCGGATCGGACGTGTATGTGAGCGAAACCTATTATCGCCAGCTGTTCGATACTGCTGCATCCGGCACGCCTTCCGCATCTTCTGTGTCCGATTCTGGAGAATCGGACAATCAAAACGGCGAATCCGGTACCTCGAATGGCGCATCGTCAAACGGCCAACAATTGGTGTGGAACGCCATGTACGCAAAGCTCAAAGGATCGGGCGAATCCCAGGCCGCCTATGCGGAAAAGCTGGAAGACGACGACGCGGTCATAAAAGCCGTGAGCTGCGCGCACATGGCGGAAAGCTTCAAATTCGATCTGATGGGTGCGGTGGTCGCGCTGATCGTGGCGCTCGCGGGCGGGCTCGCGCTCGTGGTGTTGTTCACACTCGCCAACACCAACGTGTCAGAACGTGAACGCGAGATGGCCACGCTCAAGGTGCTCGGATTCTTCGACAAAGAGGTTCACCACTATGTGAACCGTGAAATGATGGTGCTCACCATGATGGGCGTGGTGCTGGGCTTGCCTCTCGGCCGTTTCGTCGGCGGATTGCTGACGGCTGCGTTGAATATGCCCGCACTGTATTTCGAAGTGGAATGCACGCCGTTGAGTTATGTGATCGCGGCCGGCGCGACCATGGCTTTCGCGCTGCTCGTGCAGTTGTTCGTGAATCCGGTGTTGGATCGTATCGACCCGATTAGTTCGCTCAAATCCGTCGAATAGGCGCATGTCTGAATGTCCGATTCTCCAGAATCGGACAACTAGACGGGTAAAAGTGCGTTACGGTTGTCCGTTTCTCCAGAATCGGACACTTAGAGTGCCGGAAAGGCTCGGATTCGCGTTTCAGTTCTTCGGATAACGGTAGTTGTGTGGCAGTTGCGTGGTGAGCTGCGGGTCCAGGCCGAGTTCCTTCAACTGCCGGTCGATTTCGCGGCGCGCACGTTTCACAAGTTCGGCTCGATATTCATCGCCATGTCCCATCGTTCCCATCTTCTCCAGTGCGTCCAATGTTTCCGCCATACGCTTGAGCCGGTCCTGATGGTGCAGCAGCGCACGCACCTGCGCATGTTCGTGCACGATCGTCCGCCAATCGGATGGTGTGTGTGCAATCTCCCGAACCGCGGTGACCGGATGTACGTCGGCCACCTGATATGTGATCGAGCCAAGCAGCGGCATTAGGAACACCGTAATCGCGCCGGCTGCGACCAGTGTTGACGCGGTGTCGCCTTGCATGGTGCCGACCTTCACCGCCAGTGACGTGACGGCGACGATGATCGGCAGCGCGGTCGTGCAATACAGCGCTACGGTGACGCGATGATGCGATGACAGCGGATTCTCGCGTTTGTCGAGCGATAGCGCAACATATACGGGCACCGCGCGAATCAGCATGAGCATTACGATGAACGCGACGAGCAGCGCGGGTCGGCCTGCCACGGCGCGCACGTTGATCGCGGCTCCTGACACCACGAAAAACACAGGAATAAGGAATCCGTAGCCGACGCCTTCCAGTTTCATTTCCAGCGACTTGCTGCCGTCGGGGATGATGTAACGCAGGATGAAGCCTGCGGCGAACGCGCCGAGCACCGCGTCAAGTTCGAACAGTGCAGAAATGGTGACAAGGAAGATGAGCAGGAATGTGGTCAGTCGCATGAGCGTTTGCGATGACGTGTTCGCATTTTCCGTAAGGAAACGGTACAGGCGATGGCCGGTTTTCAGTGCTTTCGTGGGTAGCATTGCGCACAGTAGACAGATGGTAAGGAACGCGCCGAGCACGAGCATGGTCTGCCAGCCGGTTCGGGTGGATAGCAGGATGGCCATGGCAAGGATTGGGCCGAGTTCGCCCCACGTTCCGTACGAGATGATGGCGTCGCCGATGGGGGTGCCTTCGAGGTTGCGTTCCTTGAGAATCGGCATGAGTGTGCCGAGAGCGGTGGTGGTAAGTGCTATTACCGTGGCGATGCCGTTGATGCCTTGCTTTGCGAAGAATGGAAGCAGGGTCACGACGAGTCCGGCGAGCCCCAAGGTGATGATCCATGTGACAAGGCCGACTTTGCCTTGATGTCCGGCGAGTCGTTTCGGGTCGATTTCATAGCCGGCGAGCAGGAATAGGAACGCCATGCCGAGCTCGCTCAAGAGTTTCACGGCGTCGTTCACCTCGATTACGCCCAGTCCGTACGGACCGAGTGCGGCTCCGGTGACGAGCAGCAGCACAGTTTGTGGAATGAACCTTCCTGGAATCAGCTGCGCCACAATCGGGCTGACGGCCGCCACCGCCATGATGATAGTCAATGAAACGAGCTCTTGCGTCATGTTTCTAGCCTAGTGAGTCTGCATGACGGTGTTCAAGGACGTGATGCCCCATGATGAGCCAAAGGGCACTCTGGGGCAAGGTTAAGTTTTTGTAAATTTTATGGGGGGGGGGTAATTCTATGAGCGTTACTATCTGTGCAAAATGGCGGAACTGTTTTGTTTTGAAGATGGAACTCCTTCTTTTCATTGGGGGAAGGGTGGGCTTTATTCGAGGGTTTTAACGAGGGTGCCAATGGGAAAGCTCCGATACGATTCTGAACCAAGCTGTTTAGGCAATATAGGGGGAGGGAAGAATGGTTGATGGAAAATTCACCGCAAAGGAGCGCGCGTATTTGGCCAGCCTTCCCGCAGTGGAAAGCGTGAGCGCGTCGCATATCCGGTATGCCGACAGTTTCCGCATCGAAGTCATGTGCAGATACAATGCGGGCGAATCGCCGGCCGCCATCTTCCGCGAGGCGGGTCTCGACCCGAAACTCATCGGATACAAACGCATTGAGCGGTGCATTGCACGCTGGAAAAAGCAGGAGGAACGAGACCGCCGCAACAGCAAGCGGGTGGACCGCGACGACCTGCGCGTCATTCGGCATCATGATCTTATGCGCGATGATGCGCAATCGTCGGCAACGGAATCGCAGGATGCGCTTTCGCAGCTCGCCCAAGCGCAACTCATCATCAACCAATGCGACGAATTGATCGCGAAACAGGCGTTGCGCATCGACGAACTGGAACGTGTGCTGCGAAAGCTTGTCGGGTGACGGCACGGTTGCGTGAGATGGAGGAAACGGCGGAATGGCATGACGGTCGTTGGCCGTCATCCGAAGAGGCTCCGATGGGTGGTCGACTTTCGTTGGAAAGTCGCTTTCCGTCGTTCGAAGAGGCGATTGACGTTGCCGACGAAATGCGTCAACGACGTCACGCTCGCGGCAAAACGCTGGCGATGCGTGCGATTGCGGCGCTGTTGATTGTCGCTGCGATCTGTATTGGCGGTTTTCCGGCGATGTTGCAGTATCGGTCGGCGCGTGATCTGTCGGGAACGTCGGTAAGATCCGCGCAGACGGTTGCGGGCTGGCCGTATCCGCAGGCGGATGACGCGTTCGCCGCGGCCCAGGACTATAACAAGCGGCTTGCGCAGTCCGGACAGCCGATTTTAGGTGAGGCGAAGGATCCGTTCGCTGATGTGCGTGGAGGATCGCGTGCCAGTGTGTCCGATTCTGGTGAATCGGACAATCAGAGTGGTGCGGGTACAGGCGCGGACGCCGGTTCCGCGGACGCTGGTTCCGCAAGCGCCAGTTCGGCGGACGCGGAGTACCGGAGTCTGTTGGATTCCGGCGGTGGCGTGATGGGTACGATTCGCATTCCGAAAATTTCCGTGAGACTGCCGATCTACCATGGTACTTCCGAATCGGCGCTTGCTTCGGGCGCGGGCCACCTGTACGGCAGCAGTTTGCCGGTCGGCGGCAAGAGCACGCATGCGGTGCTCACCGGGCATCGTGGACTGGTCGAGGCGGCCATGTTCACGCGGCTTGATGAAATGCGTGTCGGCGACTACTTCTACATCGAAGTGATGGGTCGAACGTTCGGCTATCAGGTGGACCGTATCACGGTGATCGAGCCGAACGACACGTCGCAGCTGAAAATCGTGCCTGGTGAGGATCGCGTGACCCTGATGACCTGCACGCCATATGGCGTCAACACGCACCGTCTGCTGGTTTCGGCCACACGTTCCGCCATTCCAGATGAGATTCCCGCCGAAAACGACGCGGTGAAGGATGCCCGCGCGATTGGTGCGATCACAGGTATTGCGACTCTCGTAGTGGGCGCGTTGTTGGTTTGGTTGCGACGCAAGCCGTGGCATATTCGCAGGCATGCTGCTTGGTGGCCGAAGCGTGGCTGATTCGGTTACATTTGCGTGAATAATCGCGCTTTTCGCACGTTTTTCCTTTTGTGATGTCGGGTGATTGCGCCGTAGGAAATGTGTTGCAGGGATTTTGTTGTTGCGCTGTTGCCAAACCCCGACTTTCCCGCACGTAGGGTGTGCGCGCGATTGTTTGATTTCCTTTAGTTTTCAGGGTTGAAGCAGTGTCGGATTGCTCCAGGCGAGTCAGTGGCGCGATTCGATGAGAGACGTGAATTAAGGGGATGCATATGAGACATGCGCACAACGAGGCAAAGCCGAGGGGAAGCTTTGTTCAACGCATGGTTGCGGCGCTCGCTGCGATTGCCATGCTTGGCGGCTTGGGTTACGTCACCACGTCTTCCGCCATTGCGGAAGACGACCAGAATCCTTCCGGTGACACTTCCACCTTGCAGCCTGCGAATAGTAAAAGCATTGCCAAAATCGAAGGTGGAGACGGTGATCAGTATGCGTTGCATTTGACTGCGTCCGGCGATAGTTCGTCGTCCACGGTTACGACCGCGGTGCCTGCCGATATTGTGCTGGTGCTTGACAAGTCCGGCAGTATGAAAAACAGCAACCGTGACACGAATGCGAAAAACGCTGCCACGGCCTTGGCGAGTAAGCTTCTGACGGCCGCGAATGCCGCTCTTCCGGCTGAGCAGCAAGTACAGATGGCGGTGGTGACGTTCAGCGACAGGGCGCGAACAACTTCGCAGTTCACGACTTCCCCTGGCGCTATCGGCACGGCCGTCAGTGCGTGGCCAAATGGCGGAACCAACTGGGAAGACGCCCTGAAAACAGCGAACGATCTGTCGTCGGGACGTTCCGGTGTGCAGAAGCATATCGTCTTCCTGTCTGACGGCAATCCGACCTTCAGAATCACATCCTATTCCGGATGCTTCAAGTGGAGTGGGTTCGGTCAGGGATGGGAAAGCCATCCTGAATACGGGACACAGGCGGAGTGCGAGGCTAACAATAAGTGGTTGGACCAGTCCTACCAGTGGAAAACCGACCCGGACGGCTCGGACGGAAACATCCACGGCGAGGGCGATGACGATAGCTACGGCTACAACTATGCGGCCGCTCTGTCGGAAGCCAACGAACGCGGGAACGCAGCCCTGTATGTGGTGAAGGTTTCGGCCGACGCCAATAAGATGAGCGACCTAGCCAAAGAAGCGAACGCCGTCACCGGCAAGGAATACGACGGAACGTCCGCGGAAAATCTGACGAAGGCATTCGAACAGATCTACAACACCATCACCACAACCGCGAAAATCAGAGCGTATTCCATCACCGACACCCTGTCTCAATGGGTCGATCCGGTCGATTTCGCCGATGTGGCAAACGGCACCGATATCACGCGATATGTGACGGTAACCAACAATGGCACAACCGTAAGTGGATATACGGCCGTCTACAACGTCGACGACAACGGCAATCGCACGATTACCGTGACATTCAACAATGGGAACGGCATGATCGTCGACAAAAACGAAACCATCGACGTTTCCTTCAAGGTAAAACCAAGCGACGCCGCATATGCGGATTACGCAAGCAAGCAGCAATACCCGGACACGGGAGAAGCCAATACCGGCAATGAATCCGCAGGAAAGCAAGGATACTTCTCCAATGCCGGAGCGCATCTGAACTACTGCGTGGTCACGTCCGTTAACGACCAGGAATCGGAATGCACCCAACAGACGCTCGACTATGCCAAACCGGTCGTGCAAGTCAGACTTGGCCAAATCACCATCAACAAGGTGTGGTCCGACGGTGCGAGCAAGCATGCGAGCGACGCGGTGACGGTCCAATTGCAGCGCACGAAGACCGGGGAAGCGGCCGCACAGGCTGAAAAAGTAGGCGATCCAATCACGTTGAACGCGTCGAATAATTGGACGGCCACGATCGGCAGATTGCAGCCCGGATACACCTACAGCGTGGCTGAAACGTCGGAAGACAGCCGCTACGCGGTCTCCTACCAGTATGGCAATGCTGCGAGCAACGCGACCGGCGTGGACCTCACCAAAGCCATGGTCTGGCAGAGTGACGGCAACGGCGGCAACATGACGGCCACATTGACCAACACGTTGAAGAGCGCGACGCTATCCAATGTGATCACCGTGCAGAAAATCCTAGAGGGGCGCGACTGGAAGGCAGGCGATTCGTTCGATTTCGAACTGACCGCAGACGGCGACGCGCCGCTGCCGGCCGATTGCGCGCAACAGGCGCAACAGTCGTGCAAGGTGACGGTCGCCTATGATGCTGATTCCCCGGATAGCCAGCATTCCGCAACGTTCGGTGACATCACCTACAACGCTGGAAAAGCCGACTACACGTACACCATTACGGAAGGCAACGGCAATATCGCAGCCCTGCACTATTCGGGCGCGAAATACCAGATTGTGGTCGCCGTTACCGAAACGAACGGCGCATGGACGGCTTCGGTGAAATCCGTGACGAAACTGCTCGACGACAACGGCAAGAACGTTTCCGAATCGCAGAAAATCGGCGATCCGATCGCATTCACCAATACGTATGTGGCGGTGTCGGCGTTGCCGTTGACGGGCGGAACCACGGATCGTCAATGGCTGCTGGTTGGCGGCTCGATCGGCGGACTCGCAGTACTGCTGGTTGGCGCGGCTGGCGTCTGGAACAGCAGGAAGCGTCTCGTCTGAGACGGTTCCTCGGGCTGGACTGCCCTACCAACCTTCACAGGGCAGTCCAGCCGCACATCACAAATTTGTGGATCCAGAGCATGTTGGGCTTCAGATCCCGTTAGCAAAAACAAACACAACATCAACAACACAATGAGAGGGGATTCTCATGAAGATGAGGAAACTTTTCGCCGGTATCGCCGCCGCTGCGACGTTGCTGGGCGGCATGGCCCTGAGCGCGGCAAGCGCACAGGCTGACGGCAGCGGCACTGTCGTCACTAGTAAGGTGAATTTCACATTCACTGCTCAGGACGCCAAGCAGCTGACCAATCGTAAGCTGGACGCCTACAAGATCGCTGACTATGTGCAGTACGGCACTGGTAGCAATGCAACGTACGGTGTGCAGACTGCCGGCACGGTGACGGATAACTCCGGCATCAAGGCTGCGCTCGAAGCTGCTGTTGCAGGCACTAATAAGACGGTTCCGACCGATGGCGGCGATCTGATGGCTTGGGCGCTCGCCGAAGGCGTGCTGTCTGTGGACAATTCTGCAGATGGTGCATGGAATAATAGCGCTTCCCGTAAGTTTGTGGAATCGCTGAAGACCACGACTGACAAGCTTGGTACCGCAGAAGAGGTTGATTTGGGTGCTGCCGCTAATGGCACTTCCGCTACTGTGACGCTCCCTACAGGCCTGTACCTGTTTGTGGACGCGGATTACTCGGTTGGCACCAATGGAGCTGCCACTCCGTCTATCGCAATCCTCGTTGGCTCCGGTAACGTTAAGGATGGCGTGCTGAATCCGCTCACTGAGGCAACTGTGACCATTAAGAACCAGACCACCACTGTGAGCAAGACGGTGAGCGCTGCAACCGCTTCCGCCGGCCAGACGGTGACTTACACCATTACGAGCAAGGTGCCGCAGAACACGCAGTACTACAGCGATTACGCCTACACCTACACGGATACCCCGAGCGCTGGCCAGACCGTGAATCTCAACTCCCTTAAGGTGAAGGTTGCTAACGCCGAACTGAAGAAGGATACGGATTACACCGTGACCGGGGGCGCTAATGGCCAACCTTTCACTGTTGCCATCCGCTCCATCCAGACGCAGCGCGCAGGCGCAGAGATCGCTGTGACCTACAATGCCACTGTTACCAGTGAGGAAGCCGCCGGCAGCAAGGCCGTGACTAATACGGTTGTGCTCTCCGACAATGGTGCTGAAGCTACTGACAGCACTACCATCACCAACGGTCAGTTCTCCTTCACCAAGACCGACGCCCAGGGCAATGCTCTGGCCGGTGCTAAGTTTGAGATCGAAGGACAGAACGGTGCCTCGACTCCGTCCACTGCTACTGCGACTTCCGAGTCAAATGGAACGGTGACTTTCAAGGGTCTTGCGGACGGTACTTACAAGGTCACCGAGACCGAGGTTCCTGCAGGCTTCCAGCCGAATCTCAAAGCTGCATTTACCGTTACCATTACGAACGGTAAGGCCGTCAAGTATACAGGTGCCGATACCTGGGGCTTGGCTCCGAGCACTGAGGTCTCCGATAACTACACGTACAAGGTCAAGAACGTGAAGAACGTCACCCAGCTGCCGCTTACCGGTGCTGCGGGCACGACCCTCTTCACCGTGGTGGCGCTGCTCGTGGCAGGTGCCGGCGTTACCGTCGCACTCAAGTCGCGCCAGCGCGTGCGCTGATATGCGCTCAATCGCTGAAACAATAAGCGAAAAACGAAATAAGCGGGCATTCGCGGAAACCATCCGTGGATGCCCGCTTATCGTGCCTTTCCATACTTTTTAGGGGTGAAGGTTTTGCACGGGGCAATACGGGATCGAAGCGGGTGAAATCCGGTACCAAACGGCGAAATCCGGCATGAAAAAGGTATCCGCAGGTGGCGAGTAGGTGGCAAAACAGGCGTCAACCAAAGCAATCATACAGGGGTTGCAGGTGGGGGCATCTCACGACAATGGCACCCTACAATCGCAAGCACATCCATGAAAACAGTGGAAAGGCGGGTGTCATGGCACGAGGTGGGGGAGCGTTCAGCGACGAGGAAATCCAACTATTGCGCGGACTGCCAGCGGTCGCCAACGTAACGCGCAATCGCATCACCTACGCCGATTCGTTCAAGCAAGTGTGCACCATCCGCTACTTGACAGGCGAATCGCCAGCCAAAATCTTCCGGGAAGCGGGACTTCCGCCGGATCTCATCGGATACAAGCGCATCGAACGGTGTGTGGATCGTTGGAAAACGTCGGCCATCAAATCCGTGACCGGCAGCGGCAACATGAGCGACAGCGAGATCATCGCGCAACTCGTCAACCGGTATGAGCATGCGTTCGTGATGAGGCGCAACCTCGATAGCATCACCAACAGGACGATGGAACATATTCCCGTCAAAGCGCAAGGCGACGACGGCATCGACGTGGGAACCGCGAGCATCATCATCAAACAGCAGGCGCGCCGTATCGACGAACTGGAGCGCGCGAACGCCGAACTGCGCGGGCAAATCGCCGCCACCGCCTGACCCAGACCATCGTTATGCCGCGTAAGTGTCTGATTCTGCAGAATCGGACAAGTACACAGGCAAAAACGGGTCTCAGTTGTCCGTTTCTGGTGAATCGGACAAGTAATGCGGCGAACGTGCGTTGCGGATGTCCGTTTCTCCAGAATCGGACAACTGGAGTACTGAAAGTGTGCTGTGGATGTCCGTTTTTGCAGAATCAGACAAGCGAGGCGCGATTTGTGTCGGACAGTTGGGCGTATCTCACTTATATGGCAGATTTGCTCATGCGTCATGAGCCATTTCGCTTATATATGGCAGTCAGCCTGCGGAAATACGCCCAAAACGTACCCCCTAAGTGGTGTTTTGCCGTGAGCAAGTGCCATATATAAGCGAGAAAGTAGCGGTCAACCTCGTGAATCTGCCATATATAGACGAGATAGGGCGGCAGGGGGTATGGCGAGGCGAAAATACGGGAATAAGGTGGTCGGCTGGGCACGGTTGACCACAAACGGGATGCGCCAGTGCCGCAAAATCTGCGTACGTGCCCAAAAACAAAGCTTCGGCGGGCGCAATGTGCGGTTCGCGGGGTAGGGTAGTGAACATTATGACTTCCGAGAACACCAATTCCGCGGGCTCAAGCGCCGCGCACATCAAATCCGTCGAAAGCCTCGACCAAAGCAACGAAATGGAGCGAGGCCTGAAAAACCGCCACGTCCAGTTCATCGCCATCGGAGGCACCATAGGCACCGGCCTGTTCCTAGGCTCCGGCAAGTCGATCGCACTGACCGGCCCGAGCATCATTTTCGTGTACATCGGCGTTGGCCTGATTATGTTCCTGCTGATGCGTGCCATCGGCGAAATGATGTACAGCGATCCTAGCCAGCACACGTTCATCAACTTCATCACGCGCTATCTCGGCCGCGGGTGGGGCAAGTTCGCCGGCTGGACATATTGGATCGTGCTCATTCTGACCGGCATGACCGAAATCACCGCCGTAAGCACATATTTCGTAACGTTCTTCGGCACATTCGGCATAGACCTGAACTCGTGGAAGTGGTTGATCGAACTGTGCTTCCTCGTAGCGCTCACCGGCATCAATCTGATTGCGGTGAAAGTGTTCGGCGAGGCGGAATTCTGGTTCTCCATGATCAAGATCACGCTGATCGTCGGTCTGATCGTCACCGCCATCGTGATGCTGATCATCGGCTTCAGCTACCCCGCCACGCACATCGAAGGGGGCCCACGTAG
>OGQE01002514.1_pt1 | contig 13476 bp, 15 predicted proteins | sample 1553131 | NCBI WGS metagenome assembly OGQE01 (sample SAMEA2579929, study PRJEB22360) | human gut metagenome | biome: human gut; feature: human-associated habitat; material: faeces | place: Denmark | collected 2008/2010
CACTTGGTTCACCTCATTTTGTCCATGGGAATTATTATAATAAAGCATTATATCACAGAAGTTGAAAAACAGAATAAGTTTTATGAAAAACGGACTGTGCATAATCCTTATACATGAAATGAAAGAAATCCTTGGTGATGAAGTCGATCCAAAAGACAAAAGAAACATATTATGAACCCTTCAAACCAAACCCTCAAGTTTGCCCCTCAAACCATTATTAATGAAACGGATCAAAAGCTCTGTTCTTTCATGAGTGAAAGTCTGTATACACGTCTGCCGGTTTCTTCATAATGCTGATCCAGAAGATCACAGGTTGTCTGGAGATCGTTAATCCGGATGGCCTCCAACAGACATTGGTGTGTCCATACTGCAGCGCTTCCGTTATAAGAGGTATTTTGATCCGGTGTGTTTGGTTCTAAGCATTTGGCATTCTGAAGCGTTTCAGCATCTCCGCTTAACTGTCCAAAGCGATTAGCATTTTGAACCGAGAGGAACATGGCACCATTCAGTGGACTCAGCAGCTCCCACATTTTGGTCAGTCGGTTAAGCTGGGCAGAACGAATGATCTGCAGGTGGAATGTCTCATCTGCACGAACAGCCTTCATAGTATTGCCTTCGAGAATAGCCTTTCGAAATTCTTCAATACTGGCTTCCATTATCATGAGACTATAGTCACTAAGAAGGCAGTTACTTTTTTGGATTGCCAGTTTTTCAAGGCTGCCGCGCAGAAAAAAGACTTCATAAGCGTCTTGTGGAGAAAGCAGTGCGACTGTACATCCTTTGTTAGGACAGTAATCGACTAAACCTTCGACAGCGAGCTGTCGGAGTGCTTCGCGCACAGGACCTCGGCTGAGTCCGAATTTCCGGGCAATTTCAGCCTCTACCAGTTTTTCTTGAGGCTGAAGGATTCCATTGATGATCTGCTCCCGCAGAGATTCAAGAACAATTTCTGATGTAGTAGTATTTGATGTTTTTCGTTGTTTCTGCATATTTACCTCATAAAATTTTCAGAATAAGTATCCGTTTTCGATAGGTACGCTTGGTTCATAGTAGAACATACCGCCAATTTCTCGCATGTTTCATTTCCTTACTAATTAATAGAAAAAATTATACGGATGTCTTTTGTCCGTTAGCAAAAAACTTATTATAATTATAGTGGATTGTTAGCAAAAACGAAAGCACTATTTTCCCGCTGTTAACATTAAGTTGAAATTGTTGACAATCATATTTGCATGGACTATACTTGGGTTATCAAGAGTAGCTCAAAAATTCTGCATTGTCATAAAAAAATCCTAAAGGGGAATAGGAAGCAACGCAGTAATTGATGGATGTCGGACTGTCTGGTTTCCGAATAGTCCGATTTTCAGCTGAGAAGAATAATTATAGTAGGAAGGAGAGAACTTATGAGACTTACAAATTTGACTTGGCCGAAAGCTCAAGAATATTTTGAAAAAAACGATATGGTACTTATTTCTATCGGCAGTATTGAGTGTCACGGCCGTCATATGCCGCTTGGAACCGACACACTGATTCCGGAGCATTTGTTGGAGAAAATCGAGAAAAAGAGTGATGTTTTGATTGCTCCGACCATTCCATATGGTTCCTGCCAGTGTTTAGCTCCATATCCGGGTACAATTGATATTGACAATGAGGTACTCTATCAGTTTTGTCGCCAGATTTTTCTGAGTCTGTATCGTCACGGCGCAAGAAAATTCGTTTTCCTGAACGGGCATGGCGGAAACATCAAGATGATTGAACGCCTTGGCATGGAATTCGAAGATAAGGGCTGTCTGGTGGCTATGCTTAACTGGTGGCTGATGGCATGGGATATGAACCCGGCGTGGAAAGGCGGCCACGGCGGTGGTGAGGAAACAGCTGCGATTCTTGGAATTGATCCGTCTTTAGTTGATAAGAGTGAGATAGGTGGTGAACTCCAGTTTAAGCACCTGTCTGATAATCTGAAGACAACCGGTTTCCGTTCTGTTGAGTTCAAGGGAGTTAACGTTGATATTATACGCAATACTCCGCATGTAACAGACAACGGCTGGATCGGACCGGATCATCCGAGTACCGCTACAGAAGAGTGGGGCAAGGAAATGCTTGAGACTACAGCAAACTATATTGTTGATTTCATGGAAGAATTCAAGAAAGTAAAACTTTCATAAAGAGGTGTCATAATGGATAAAAAAACAACATTGGAAATGATTGCAGCAATTTCAAATGCAAACGGTACATCCGGTTTCGAAGATGAAGTGGTTGCAGCGATTCGTCCTTACGCAGAAGGACTCGGAGAAATTACAGAAGATCGCATGCGCAACCTGTATATCCGCCGTAAAGAAAATAACGGCAAACGTCCGGTTGTTCAGCTTGACGCACATAGTGATGAGGTTGGTTTTATGGTGCAGGCTATCTGCCCGAACGGAACTCTCCGCATCATTCAGATCGGAGGTTGGGTTAACCACAATATTCCGGCTCATAAAGTCTTGGTTCGCAACCGGTTCGGAGAATATATTCCGGGGCTTACTGCCAGCAAGCCTCCGCATTTCATGACAGAGCAGGAGCGTAAAGCACCTCTGGATATGAAAGATATCACGGTAGATGTTGGCGCTGTTTCTAAAGAAGAGGCGGTTGAAAAGTTCGGCATTCGTATCGGTGAACCCGTAGTGCCGGATGTGACATTTACATATTCAGAAACCACAGATCTGATGGTTGGCAAGAGCTTTGACTGCCGTCTGGGATGTGCGGCAATTCTTAAGACTATGCATACCCTGGCTGGTCAGGAGCTGAATGTGGATATTGTTGGCGCTTGTGCAGCACAGGAAGAAGTTGGTGTACGCGGTGCCACTGTAACAGCACAGGTAATTAAACCGGATATCGCAATTGTTTTTGAGGGATGCCCGGCAGATGATACCTGCGTTGAGTCGTATATGGTTCAGACAGCTATCAAGCGAGGACCGATGCTGCGTCACATTGATGCCCGTATGATCACCAATCCACATTATCAAAGATATGCACTGGATCTGGCAGAAAAGCTTGGTATTCCGGTTCAGGATGCAGTTCGCAGTGCCGGTTCAACCAACGGTGCAGCTATACATCTGACTGAAAAAGCGGTTCCGGTTATCGTTATCGGAGTTCCGGTTCGCTATGCACATACACATTACGGAATTTCAGCTTATAGCGACTTTGATAACGCTGTTAAGCTGGCATGCGAAATTCTTAAAAGACTTGACGAAGAGCAGGTTATGAGTTTTTAAATACAATACATAAAAGAAACAAAGCATTTTCGAGACATACTAACAGAGAATTGTATTGCTACGCTTGAATGTTACCTAAATCATAAACAAAGCATTCGGAAAACCTCAGAGCTAGCAGAAGGTTAAACATGGAATCCTGATAAATAGGAATACACCAAAAAAATAGGGGCTGCCGCACTAATGCGACAGCCTCATTTAGCATACATCTTCAGTAAATGAATTATTCCTGATCAAGTATGGACTGAATTTGTTTCATTAATTGCTCGTAGTTTGATTGATCATCGATTCCGCCCATGAAAGGTTCGCCAACGATATTTCCGTCTTTATCTACGAGAACTGTTGTCGGGAATGCCATAATGTTTCCTGCATATTTTCCAACTGTTGAATCGGAGTCGAAAGTCAGGTTTTTGTAGGAAGCTCCCTTGGCCTTCAAGATTTCTTTCGCTTCTTTGATACCATCCTGATTATCATCTAATGTATCTGTATTGATACCAACAACTTCACCGCCCATTTTCTTAATTGTATCATTTAATTCATTCAGTTTAGAAAGTTCTTCAACGCAAGGCTTGCATCCACTGAACCAGAAGTTTACAACCGTAACTTTATTTTTGGTGAAAAGGCTTTCATCTACATCGTTACCATCCAGGTCTTTCCCTTTGAAACCGTGAAACACACCTGTAGAGTCATCTGTGCCGGAGGAACTACTGCCGGAAGGATCAGCTGCGGCAATTTCTTTTTCAAGTTTTGCAATTTCTTCTTCAATACCGCGGATCGTTTCAATGTCTTTACTCAGAGTAGCATATTCTTCTTCGGAGAAAGAATCTTTATTTGATTCTATTATATTTGCAAGAAAGTCCGCATAGTTTTCATTCTTGGTATCATCGTCAATGTTCTTGCTCATAAAGCCAAATGCTTTGTCCCACACATCTTTGTGATCTGCAAAGATCTGGTTTTCCTGTTGGTAAAGGTCATTCAGCTTTTCATTCAGATCACCCGAACTGCTTGAATCTGTTGTGGAAGTATCTTCCTGCTTTGAGCTTTCAGTTGTTGCGGAACCGGATGAAGTTTTGCAACCTGTGAATGCAAAAAGAATGAAAACGGCAAGAGATGCCGCAATTACTTTTTTTAATTTCATTGAGTTTGTTCTACTTGTTTTGTTTTTCATGATTTTTAATCTCCTTTTGAATATCATTTGATTCATTTTTGCTTATTTATTGTCAGCCTGTTTCTTGCCTGAAAATCCGTAATGATAGCAGATCGCATTTGTCGGACAGGCTTTCATACATGCTCCACATCGGATACATTCCGGGTGATCCGGTGTGTCTACTACATTTACATCCATTTTACAGGCATGGCTGCATTTTTGACAGTTAACACATTTTTCAGGATCCACCTTAATCTTAAGTAATGATATTTTGTTAAACAGCGAGTAGATGGCACCAAGCGGGCAGATCCACTTACAGAATGGGCGGTAAAACAAAATACTTAAGATGATTACAAGTACAAGGATTGTAAACTTAAACGTAAATAAGTGTCCGAGTGCCGCGCGGATTCCCGAATTAACAAGTGCCAGTGGAATTGCACCTTCAAGTACGCCTTGTGGACATATGTATTTGCAGAAGAATGGATCGCCCATCCCCAGCGAATTAGTCACAAATGCCGGAAGCAGTATAACAAAAACGGCCAGAACCGCGTATTTCAGATACCGCAGGGGTTTTAGTTTTGCAGTAGACAGTTTCTTACCCGGAATTTTATGCAACAAATCCTGAAACCATCCAAACGGACAGAGAAAACCGCAGATAAATCGTCCTAACAGAACTCCCAGCAAGATAAAGAATCCGGTGATGTAGTAGGTGAACTTGAATTTTGATGAACCGACTACAGCCTGGAAAGCTCCAATCGGACAGGCACCTGTGGCAGCCGGGCAAGAATAGCAGTTCAGTCCGGGTACACATATTGTTTTTACCTTTCCCTGATAAATTTTCCCTTTAAACAGATTCGGAATATGAAGATTGGTCAGCAGTGTTGCAGCTGCCTGAAACCATCCGCGGAAACGAACCAGGAAGTTCTTGTTTGATTTTAATTTCTTATCCAATTCCGACACACTCCATACATAATTTTATTGCCTTACTGAGTACAGTTGCAGCTTCTCCACGGTAAATCCCGGCAAGGAAAAATACAAGACCGGCTGCAAGTAAAAAAATTTGTGTTGCTTTTTCTGATTTCATTAAGATACCACTTGTTACTGTAAATAGTAACTGCTCCTTTCAATGTTATTGCTCAAAGTCGGCTTATTGACCGTTCAGTGACTACATTATATAATATGGGATGTAAATTTCCTGTTAAGAAAATGGAGAAAAGTAAATTGAGATTATTAGTTGTTGAAGATGAAAAGAAATTATGTGATATGATCGCGAAAAGTCTGCATCTGGCAGGTTATGAGGTGGACATGTGTAATGACGGAGAGCAGGCACTGGAGATGATCTATGCGGAACTGTATGACCTGATCGTGCTTGATCTTAACCTGCCCGGGGTGGATGGGATGGAGATCCTTCGGGAACTTCGCAAAGAAAATGAAGAGACAAAAGTATTGATCCTGTCTGCGAGAAGTCAGATCGCAGATAAAGTTGAAGGATTGGATTCCGGTGCAAATGATTATATGGAAAAACCATTTCACCTGCAGGAGCTGGAAGCGCGCGTGAGAAGCCTGACAAGAAGAAAATTTATACAAAAAAATATCTGTCTGGAATGCGGAAAACTACGATTTGATACGAGAGAAAGGGTTGCATATGCAGACGATAACCCGGTTGCGTTGACGAGAAAAGAAAATGGGATTTTAGAATATCTCCTTTTAAATCAGGGAAGACCGGTCAGTCAGGAAGAACTGATCGAGCATGTCTGGGATTCTTCTGTGGATAGTTTTAGCGGTTCCATCCGAGTGCATATGTCTTCTTTGAGAAAAAAACTGAAAGCAGGACTCGGATATGATCCAATCGTGAACAAAATCGGTGAGGGCTATAAGATAGGGGGAAATAGCAAAGCATGAAGAAAATATCACTCCAGTGGAAATTAACACTTCTTACAACCGTGTTGATCACCATATTATGCGGATGTCTTACCTTTTTCTTATATAAAAACGGAGTCTATTATTTCGATACGCTTCAGGAGTCTATCACGGATCAGGGCACCGAGCCGGAATCGGTGTACATTGATATTCCGGATAATGAGTGGGATGACTTTGTGTCACAGTTTTCCATGAAGGTTTATAACTCCAAATCAGATTATAGAAGCAGAAGCCTTCTGATTACTGCTATTGTAGCGCTGTTTGGCGGCGCAGCGACTTATTTTATCAGTGGACGGGCATTGAAACCACTCAGGAAATTTTCAGAGACAGTGGAAAAAGTTCAGGCACAGAATCTGAAAGATTATACGATCGAAGAGAATAAGATTGCAGAGCTGGACAGACTTCGCATATCTTACAATAAGATGCTTATACGGCTTTCAGAATCATTCGAGACGCAGCGCCGGTTTACGGGAAATGCAGCACATGAGTTACGTACTCCACTGGCTTTAATCCAGGCACAACTGGATCTATACCATACAACAGAACATCCGGAGAGTACCGCAGTGGCAGAAGAGACAATTCAGATGGTAACGGAGCAGAATGAACGTCTTAGCAAGTTGGTCCGAACGCTTTTGGATATGAGCGAATTACAGACCGTATCGCGAAATGACAGAATTGAGCTCCATAGTCTGATCGAGGAAGTGCTGACAGATCTGGAACCGCTGGCACAGGAAAAAAAGGTTGAACTGATACAGAAGTCACAGGGAGCAGGAGCAAAGGCTGATGAAGAATTGTTTTTGACAGGGAGTGATATTCTGATTTACAGAATGCTATATAATCTTGTGGAAAATGCGATTAAATATAATCGGGAAAATGGATCCGTTACGGTATCGGCAATAAGGAAGAAGAACGAAGTTGTTCTGACGGTTTCGGATACAGGAAATGGAATTGATGAAGCATTCAGGGAGCAGATCTTCGAACCGTTCTTCCGGGTAGATAAGTCAAGAAGCCGGGAACTCGGAGGTGTGGGGCTTGGCCTTGCGATGGTGCGAGAAGTTGTGCGGGTTCATGACGGAACGATTGAAGTTTATACAAATAAGCATAGCGGAACGACATTTGAAGTGAAAATGGGTATAGGGACAGACTTTGAAAAAGCAGTATAATCGAAAAACAATTCGTAAATCGATCATACTGATGTTTATCGCTTCCACCTGCCAGAACATGGAGAATCCGTCTTACAATTCACTTACCGTATCAAAAATAAACTAAGGATTATTATTTTTGATACGGTTTAAATTATTTCAGACAGACATCCATAAAATCCTGCACCACCGCCGTCGGCTTCCGCCCCTTCTGCCAGATCAGAAGGATCTTCGTCACCAGATCCGGTTCATCAAGCACCTGACAAGTCAGCCCTTCGCAAAGCGGCTCCATGGACTGTGGAAAGATCGCCGTGGCAAGCCCTTCCTTCACCCAAAGGGTAGCGCCCCTGGCATCATCACACAGGCAGAACACCTCCGGAACCAGATTCTGCGCGTGAAATGCATCCATAATCAACTTTTCATAGCGCCGGTAGAGAATTAACGGTCTGTGGACTAAATCTTCAAGAATGAGCGATTTCCGCCTTTCTGAAGGCATCTCCGGATTGGAGACAGCGATCATCGGCTCCGAATGCAGGACTGCGGACTCCACATCATCCAGCCGGAGTGGCGTGCGGACAACCGAAATATCGATGATCCCTTCCTGAAGATAATCATATAACGTATACGTGATCCCGTCGTGAACCTCAAAATTCACGTCGGGATTTTTCTTTGAAAATTCTGCGATAAACGGCATGACTGTGCCGACCGTCGTCGGCGTGATCCCGATTCTCAGAACCCTTTTTTTACCCGTTTGGGACACCTCAAGCTCTGTCGATCTGGCATAATCCAGAAGGCTCGCCGCACGGTCATACAAAAGCTTACCTGCCGCCGTCAGGATCACCCCTTTATGGGTACGCTCAAACAGCTGCACGTTCAGTTCATTTTCCAACTGCCTGATCTGATAGCTGAGGGGCGGCTGTGACATATTGAGCTTTCTCGCCGCTTCATTGATGCTTCCCGTATTCGCGATTTCCCGGAAATATTCCAGCTGTCTGAGTTCCATTTTCTTTTTTCCCTCCGTTTAGTTATATGATGATACCAGGGTCAAAAGGTCAGAAAGCCAATGCAAGCTTGCTTGCAAGAGGATTTTTGACCTCTTGACCCGCCAAAAACATGAGTAAGTAGCCATTTTTCAAAGAAAAATGAGCGGATTACGAATGTTTTTGAGGATTGCGAGAGTGCAAAGCACGTAGCAATCTGGTATCAAATAGGTCAAAATACCTTTTGCCACTCACATTGTTATACTTTTTTTATATTAAGCTGTCATAAAAACAATATTATTCATATTGATGGTAGCGCATTATAATGAGTAGGTCAAGAAAAAACTAAGAAGTAAAGAACAGGAGTGAGTGTGTTTGAAGAAACTTTGGGTTTATCTGAAAGAATACAAGATGGAAAGTATTCTTGCACCATTATTCAAACTGCTGGAAGTCGTATTTGACCTTTTGGTTCCGGTGGTTGTCGCCAAGATCATTGATATTGGTATTGCAAACAATGACCACGGCTACATCGTAAAGATGTTCCTGGTGCTGATCCTCATGGCTGCAGTCGGTCTTAGCTGCAGTTTTACCGCACAGTATTTTGCTGCAAGAGCGAGTGTCGGCTGTGCAACCAATTTAAGACAGGCCGTATTTGACCACATTCAGGGCTTTTCATTTACCGAACTTGATACGATTGGTACGGACACCCTGATCACACGGATGACCGATGATATCAACCAGGTTCAGAACGGCATCAACATGGGACTTCGTCTTCTTCTGAGAAGTCCGTTTATCGTAATCGGTTCGATGATCATGGCATTTACGATCAACTTTAAATGTGCGCTGGTATTCGTTGTGGCGATCCCTCTTTTATTTGTCGGCGTCATTTTCATTATGCTGGTCAGCATCCCGCTTTTCAAAAAAGTGCAGGCTGCCCTGGATCGCGTCACAGGACTTACCCGTGAGAATCTGACAGGTGTCCGCGTGATCCGCGCATTTTGCCGCGAAGAAGAGTCGGTAAATGAATTTGAAAAGAGCAACACCGAACTGACCAGGTTAAATGAATTTGTCGGAAGAATTTCCGCTCTGTTAAATCCATTTACCTACGTGTTGATCAACATTGCAACTGTCATCCTGATCGCAAGAGCAGGACTCCAGGTCAATCTCGGAACCATGCATCAGGGACAGGTTGTCGCGCTTTACAACTACATGGCACAGATGATCGTCGAGCTGATCAAGCTGGCTTCCCTGATCATTACACTGAACAAGGCGATGGCATGTGCAGACCGTGTAGCCGGTGTCCTGGATATCAGGACTACCATGCATTATCCGGAAACCCCTTCTGCAAAGGCAGATCCTTCTGCAAATGAAGTTGAATTCGACAAGGTATCCTTCACCTATGCAGGTGCCGGTGCATCAAGCCTTTCTGATATCAGTTTCTCTGTAAAAAAAGGGCAGACAGTCGGTATCATCGGTGGTACCGGATGCGGAAAATCCACTCTGGTCAGCCTGATCTCCCGTTTCTATGATGTAACCTGCGGAACCGTTAAACTGAATGGACGCAATGTAAAAGAGCTCACCAATCAGGAAATCCACGACAAGGTCGGAATCGTACAGCAGCGCTCCGTCCTTTTCAAAGGCAGCATCCGCGATAACATGAAATGGGGCAATGAAAATGCATCTGACTCCGAGATCTGGGATGCACTGAAAGTTGCACAGGCAAAAGAAGTCGTAGAAGGAAAAGACGGACAGCTTGATTTCATGCTCGAGCAGAACGGAAAGAACCTTTCCGGTGGACAGCGTCAGCGTCTTACCATTGCCCGCGCTCTTGTGAAAAAGCCGGAAATCCTGATCCTCGACGACAGCTTAAGCGCACTTGATTTTGCAACTGACGCAGCACTTCGGAAAGCCCTCGCAGGACTGGAAGGAGAGACAACAACCTTCCTGGTATCCCAGAGGGTTGCAGGCATCCGCCAGGCAGACAAGATTTTAGTATTAGATAATGGAGAACTCGCCGGATCCGGTACACATGATGAACTTATGAAATCCTGCGAAGTTTATCGTGAGATCTATTTCTCACAGTTCCCGGAAGACCGTGCAAAATATGAAAGAGGGGAGATGTAGGTATGAAAAAAGACAATGTAATGAAAAAGCTTTTTAAATATATCGGAAAATACTGGATCCTCCTGATCCTCAGCATCATCCTTGCCGGAATATCAGTGGTTCTTCAGCTTTATGTGCCGGTTCTCTTCGGTAATGCGATCGATGAGATCGTAGCAGCGCACAATGTAAACTTTACCCAGATGTGGCTCTATCTGAAGCAGATTCTTCTGTTCGTAGTGATCGCTGCAGCCGCAATCTGGATCATGAACCTTGTCAATAACCGCATGACCTATCATATTGTACAGGATATCCGATCCCAGGCAATCCGCCACATCCAGAAGCTTCCGCTTTCTTATCTGGACCAGCACAGCACCGGCGATATTGTGAGCCGTATCATTGCCGATACCGATATCCTTTCTGACGGATTACTGCTCGGATTTACCCAGTTATTTTCCGGCGTTGTGACCGTTGTTGTAACCTTGATCTTCATGTTTTCCAAGAACGTGTGGATCACTTTGATGGTCATCCTTCTGACACCACTCAGCTTCCTGGTGGCAAAATTTATTTCCTCACGCTCTTTTACCATGTTTAAAAAGCAAAGTGAAACCCGTGGAAAACAGACTGCTCTGATCGAGGAAATGATCGGAAATCAGAAGGTTGTCAAGGCATTCGGATATGAGGACAAGGCTTCAAAGCGTTTTGATGAGATCAATAAAGAGCTCAAAGAATACAGCCAGAAAGCCGTATTTTACAGCAGCCTTACCAATCCGTCCACCCGTTTCGTAAACAACATTATTTACGCTGCCGTAGCGCTTGCAGGTGCATTCCTGATCCCGCTTGGAGCCCTGACTGTCGGCGGTCTTTCCGTACTGCTTTCTTACGCGAACCAGTACATGAAGCCATTCAACGACATTACATCCGTAATCACGGAAATGCAGAACGCCCTTGCATGTGCGACACGTATCTTTGACCTCTTAGAAGAACCGGAAGAAGTAAACGATTCTTCTGAAGTACTTGAAAAGGTGGATGGAAATGTGGATATCGACCACGTAGATTTCAGCTATGACAAGAGTAAATCTCTGATTGAAGACTTTAACCTTCAGGTTGAACCTGGTATGCGTATTGCGATCGTAGGTCCTACCGGATGCGGAAAAACAACATTTATCAACCTCCTGATGCGCTTCTATGACGTGGATTCCGGAAAAATCTGTATCGACGGTAAACCGATCGATGAGATTTCCCGACATTCGCTCAGAAAGAGCTTCGGTATGGTGCTTCAGGATACCTGGATCAAATCCGGTACTGTCCGTGAAAATATCAGCTTCGGAAAACCGGATGCCACGGATGAAGAAATCATCCGGGCAGCAAAAGAGGCAAAAAGCTGGGATTTCATTCGCAGACTTCCGCAGGGACTTGATACCGTCCTGCATGAGGACAGCATCAGCCAGGGACAGAAACAGCTCCTGTGTATCACAAGAGTTATGCTCTGTCTGCCGTCAATGCTGATCCTGGACGAAGCGACTTCAAGTATCGATACCCGTACCGAACTGCAGGTACAGGAAGCATTTGATAACCTGATGAAAGGTCGTACAAGCTTTGTCGTTGCACACCGCCTGTCTACGATCCGCAACGCTTCCCTGATCCTCGTCATGAAAGACGGTAAGATCATTGAGCAGGGAACCCATGAAGAACTGCTGAAAGAAGGCGGCTTCTATAGTCATCTGTATAACAGCCAGTTCCAGGCAGTGTCATAAAAGGATAACGGTGCTTGAGCGGATTCGTCGGAAACATCCAAAACAGTTAAGGATGGATTCATGGAAGCACCAGATGGTGAGATTCCATTTGATTAATTCAGAATAAATGGTTGGAGAGGCTGCCCTTTGCCGGGGCATCCTCTTTTCCATTTTACAGAAGAAATCAAAAATTACAGGTATTCGACCTAACGAAATCGTGATATAATGAGTGCAAGAGAGCCAACATGCTTGCATGATTGGCGAACGGCGAATTGGATCATGATAGTTGCGAAGCAACGGTCATGATATAATCAAAATATATTTGAATGAGAAATATGGAGATAGCTTATGGGCGTAAGTTATAACAGATTGTGGAAAATGCTCATAGATAAAAATATGAAGCGGATAGAGATGCAGTACCTCACTGGAATCAGTGGAAATATTCTTGCCCGGATGGGGAAAAATCAGTATGTATCAATGGAGACGATCGAGAAGATCTGCAAGAAGCTAGACTGCACTGTTGATGAGATGATGGAATTTACAGATGATGAGTAACAGGAGGTTAACTTCCCGTTTATCGGGAAGTCGCAGAGAACGAAAAAACGGTATTTGAAGGTATTCACTATGAAAAAGATTATAACCGTAATGCTTTGCATTGTGCTGGTTCTTCTCTTTGCCGGATGCGGAAAAGACGGCGATACATCAAAAGTGGAAATTGATTATGGAACATCTTCCGTTTATTCAAAAGAAGAAATAGACTCTGCCATTGAGATTATAAAAAAGCAGTTCACTTCGTTTGAGGGCTGTGAATTGCATAGCCTTTCTTATATGCCTGATGAAGAATGCAACAATGCAGATAACATTGAATGGATGAACAATTTAAGAACGGATGATAATAAAGAAGCCTTTACGCAATGTATTGCATTTGAAAGCAGTTTCCGTTCGCCGAAAAAAGGTGGCGGTGCATGGGAAGCTAACGAAGAATACACTTGGTCATGGTGGCTTGCACGGAGTGAAGGCGGAGAATGGAATCTGATGACTTGGGGTTATTGATAAGAGTAGAAAATTCCAGTATTATTGACCAAGAAATTAAGGAGGATTCATTATGAGTGAGAAAACAGAGATTACTTTCATGCAAACAAGATTAATCCGGCTTGCTTCAGAAGAGTGGCATTTACCTGTTGAACAGATTATCCACTT
>OGQE01002518.1_pt1 | contig 13448 bp, 10 predicted proteins | sample 1553131 | NCBI WGS metagenome assembly OGQE01 (sample SAMEA2579929, study PRJEB22360) | human gut metagenome | biome: human gut; feature: human-associated habitat; material: faeces | place: Denmark | collected 2008/2010
CCACTCTGAAATCAGACTTGCTGAATGTCTCAAAGTCTACATCATCTGCAAACAAAGGCTCGATTTTCACCTTGGAAAGATCAATCTGTACGCTTGGCGCGGACACGGTTGCAGCCTCTGCAGAACCATTTACCGCTGCTTTTTCGGCTTTGTTTTCAGCCCGCTTTGGTTCCAGGGTCTTCATTGTCGGGAACAGTAATACGTCTCTGATCGCAGGAGAGTTGGTCAGCAGCATTACCATTCTGTCGATACCAAAACCGATGCCACCCGTAGGAGGCATACCGATCTCCAGTGCGTTCATAAAGTCTTCGTCCGTTGTATTTGCTTCTTCATCGCCCTGGGAAAGCAGTTCTTCCTGTGCCTTGAAACGTGCTCTCTGGTCGATAGGGTCGTTTAATTCAGAATAAGCGTTTGCCATTTCCCAGCCGTTCATAAACAGCTCGAATCGTTCCACATAATCCGGATTCTCCGGCTTTCTCTTGGTCAGAGGAGAAATTTCTACCGGATGATCCATAACGAAAGTAGGCTGAATCAGATGAGCTTCTACATATTCTTCGAAGAACAGGCTCAGGATATCGCCCTTCTTATGGCGCTCTTCGAATTCAATGTGATGTTCTCTTGCAACCGCTTTTGCCTCTTCATCGGAATGGATTTCATTGAAATCCACACCTGCATATTTCTTAACAGCATCCAGCATGGTGATGCGTTCAAAGGGCTTGCCCAGATCCAGAACATACTCGCCGTAAGGAATCTGTGTTGTGCCCAGAACCTCCTGCGCAACGAAACGGTACAGGTTCTCTGCCAGATCCATCATGCCGTGATAATCGGTAAATGCCTGATACAGCTCCATCAGGGTAAATTCCGGATTATGTCTGGTGTCAACACCTTCATTACGGAATACACGGCCGATTTCGTAAACGCGCTCCAGACCGCCTACGATCAGTCTCTTTAAATACAGCTCCAGGGAAATACGCAGCTTTACATCCTCATCCAACGCATTGTAATGCGTCTCGAAGGGTCTTGCAGCAGCGCCGCCGGCATTTGCAACCAGCATGGGAGTCTCTACTTCCATAAAGCCCTGTCCATCCAGATAACGACGGATGGCGCTGATAATTCTGGATCGTTTTACAAAAGTATCCTTAACATCCTGATTCATGATCAGGTCGACATAACGCTGACGATAACGCTGGTCGGTATTGGTCAGACCGTGGAACTTCTCAGGAAGTACCTGCAGGCTCTTGGTCAGCAACTCCACTTCGGAAGCATGTACAGAAATTTCACCGGTTTTGGTTTTGAATACTTCACCCTTTACACCGATGATATCGCCTACGTCATATTTTTTAAAATCTGCATAGGGCTCTTCCCCGATGTTGTCGCGGGCTACATATACCTGAATGCTTCCCTTTAAATCCTGAACATTGCAGAAGGATGCCTTGCCCATCACACGCTTGAACATGATTCTGCCTGCGATGCTGACGGTCTTGCCTTCCAGCTCTTCAAAGCCTTCCACAATGTCCTTGCTGTGTGCAGTCACGTCATATTTTACATGACGGAACGGATCCTTTCCGGCTTCCTGCAGTGCAGCAAGCTTCTCTCTTCTTACCTTCAGGATCTGGTTCAGATCCTGCTGCTGATTTTTCTGATTATTCTGTGCGTCTGCCACCTTACTTACTCCTTTTCCAGCTGGTCAGATCGGACCTGTCCTTAGTTGGAACGTTCAATCTCCAGCACTTTGTACTTAATCACACCTGCCTGGGTTTCTACCTCTACAATATCTCCGATCTTTGCACCAATCAGCGCTTTGCCAACCGGAGATTCGTTGGAAATTTTACCCTTTAAGCTGTTTGCTTCTGTAGAGCCGACGATTTTGTAATCCAGCTCTTCATCGTATTCCAGATCCAGGATCTTAACCTGACAGCCGATATTGATACGGTCTAAGTCAACCTCATCTTCTACAACGACCTCTGCATTCTTCAGGATCTTTTCCAGCTCTTCAATCCTTGCTTCGATATCGCGCTGTTCGTCCTTTGCTGCATCATATTCCGCGTTCTCGGAAAGGTCACCCTGTTCTCTTGCTTCTTTAATCTTCTGTGCTACTTCCTGACGTTTGACAACCTTCAGGTCATGCAGCTCATCTTCATATTTCCGAAGTCCCTGATAGGTAAGGATATTCTTTTTTTCTTCCATTTTGCTTTTCCTTTTACCTCATGAAAAATCTCGGGCGCAGGGATATTTTCCCGCGCCCTTTCGTTTCTTTTAATCAAATCGCATTATACCGTGCTTTCAGGGCAGTGTCAAGGTAATTTCGGGCGGAGATATAGGAGATATCGGCTCTTTTTTCCCTGATTTGCCGCCTTTTTTCGACATCAGACGTCAAATCCACATACAGGCTTCCAAATTCCGGATGTTCCTTCAGAATCCGGGCATTTGCCCGAAGCTCCACAAGGACGGTTTTGCGTCCATCCGTTTCCGGTATTCTATTTATAAAACAGACCGGCAGACCGCTCTCCTCATACAGCCAGTCTGAAAAATGCTCCCACGCCGCTTCCTTCTGCCCCACCAGATACAAGCCGTTTAAATCCGCTGACACCAGTCGTAAAAAGTCCTCCTGCCAGAGACGAGACACGGGGCGGATACCGTTTTCGCGTCCACGGCTCCATTGTCCCGCCGTTTCCTCTGCATCCGCAAGCAGCACCAGATTTTCTCGAAACGGCTGACCGCGCAAAATTTCTGCCGCCAACGCTGCATCCGGCAACGGCGGCGGGCCAAACCCCCCAGAGCATTTTTCTGCAAATCCTCCCAGGCGGCTTCCAGCTCCGGCGTAAGCCAAAGCGCAGTTCCCTGCTCTTCCAAGGCGCTGCCAATCCGCTCCATCCACCAGCGCAGTCGCTTCGTGCCCTCGAGGCGGCATGGAAACAGATACAGGCTGACCCGATAGCCGTGCCACAAAAAACGTTCCAGTCGAGGCGTTTCCCAGCGAAGTGCGCGGCTGCCCAAACGGATTGACGGCGCTTCCTTGGCACGCGTCTCCAGCATAAAGTAAGCGATTTCTCTCATACACCAGTTTATGCCTCCAGCAGCAGTTTCATTCCCTCCATCAGCTCTTCCATCGTCTCCATGCTGTTGATCTGTCTGCGCAGTGCAGCCGCGTGCGGCAGTCCGGTCGTGTACCACGCCAGATGCTTGCGCATTTCGCGCACAGTGATATATTCACCTTTGTAGGTGCAGGACAGCTGCACATGCCGAACAATCATCTCGTACAGCTCCCGGCGATTTGGGCGTGCCGGAATTTCGCGGTCTTCCAGCGCTGCCAGAATTTCCCGGAAAATCCACGGGTTGCCCTGTGCGCCGCGTCCGACCATAATGCCGTCGCAGCCGGTCTGCTCAAACAGCCGCAGCGCACTTGCCGCGTCCACGACATCCCCGTTGCCGATAACAGGAATTTTTACCGCCTGCTTTACCTGCGCAATGATGTCCCAATCCGCCGTTCCGGAATAATACTGCTCCCGCGTCCTGCCGTGCACCGCAACAGCCGCAGCGCCGGATTCCTGCGCGATTTTTGCCATTTCAACCGCATTGACGTGCGCATCATCGAAGCCCTTGCGAATTTTTACCGTCAGGGGCTTTTGAATCGCTTTTGCCGTTTTTTCTATAATTTTCCCCGCCAACAGGGGATTTTTCATCAGGGCGCTGCCCTCGCCGTTGTTGACCACCTTTGGTACCGGACAGCCCATATTCAGATCCATCACCGCAAACGGACGTTCTTCAATTCGTTTTGCCATCTCGCTGACGATATCCGGATCAGCGCCGAACAGCTGCAGGGAAACCGGTCCCTCGTCCAGATGAATTTGCATCAGTTCTTCGGTATTTTTGTTATGATAAAGAATCGCCTTTGCGCTGATCATTTCCGAACAGACCATTCCTGCTCCCTGCTCATGGCAGAGCAAACGAAATGGCAGGTCGCTGACACCTGCCATTGGCGCTAAAATCACAGGATTTGCAAGGCTCACGTTTCCGATCGTAAGCTGTTTCATACTCCTCCTTTTTCGGAAGCATTTTTACTTCCTGCGTTTTCCGACAGCAGAACACACACTTCTGCTGTCCGGAGCTTATTTTCCGCTGCAGTTTTTCTCGTACAGAATCCGCAGTCCATCCAGCGTCAGGGCACTGTCGTAAATGTCGATGGTATCTGTTTCATCGGCAATAATCCGTCCCAGTCCGCCGGTCGCAACGACCTTCAGGTCTGTGATACCGGTTTCTTTTTTGACCTGATTGATGATATATTCGGTCTGACCGATCTGTCCGTAAACCAGACCTGCCTGCATACTGGAAATCGTTTCCCGCGCCAGAATGGAATCTGGCTTTTTGATTTCAACCTCCGGCAGGCGCGCCGTATCCTCCCACAGCGCCTTTGCAGAAATTCGAATGCCGGGTGCGGTGATGCCGACACCGAATCTTCCGTCCTCTGTAACGAGGTCGTAGGTCGTCGCCGTTCCAAAATCCAGAACCAGCACAGGACCACCGTACTTTTCATAAGCGGCGACTACGTCCACAATTCTGTCCGGTCCGATTTCCTTTGGGTTCTCGGAAGTGATCTTGATGCCGGTTTTGATTCCGCTGCCGACGATCAGCGGTTCGGTATGCAGATAGCGCACAACCGCGCCAATCAGCGCATGCATGACCTTCGGCACAACGCTCGCGATGATTGCGCCCCCGACCTTCCGGCGGTCGATCTGATTATTCTGCAGCATCGCCAGAATCTCCGTGCCGTATTCGTCCGAAGTACGCATCGTCCGGGATGTCATCCGAAACGTCGTAACCAGCTTTTTGGACTCGTATACACCGAATGTAATATTTGTATTTCCTACATCAATTACTAAAATCATTCTTTCCTCTCATTTCTGCGCACGCCATTTGCGCATGCCGCGGGTGAACAGGAACTTATTTTTCAATCTTCTTCCTCCAGAAGCGCAGACACATCCTCACCGAGAATAAAAACCCGATAATACAAAGTCAGAGATTCCAAAAGCTCCTGACGGTTTCTTTTGATTTCCGCAATCAGAAGTCCGCTCGAAATTTCATCATATAATAAATCATCGTCTGCCGCATTGGTTTCAAACGCGAGCGTTCCGTCCTCTTCAAATACGATCGTAAAAATTCCTCCCACTTCCCGGGTAAACAGCACGCAGATAATGTGCAGTTCATCCTGAACGGACTGCGGGATTTTGCTGAATCTTGGATTAAAATAATATTTCTGCTCGTAGGCGTTCGCCCCACAGAGCACGATTTTTTCTCCCAATTTTCCTGTTTCAGACATATCCATATATTCCTCTCACTGATACTTCTCCGGCATAGACCGCTTCAACGGAACCGTCCTCTCTCTGGACGAGCAGCTCTCCGGTCTTCTCGATGCCGATCGCCGTTCCCTGCCATTCGCCTTTGGGATCCAGTACCTCCACAACGCGTCCTTTGTTGACAAGAAAGCTCTCGTAAAGCTCTTTTTGTCCGCTCAAATCCATTGTTTCCAGAAAGCTGTCGTAGCAATCCGAAAAATGTCTCAGCACGGACGCAAGAAGCACTTCCCGGTCCACATCGGCTCCCAATTCCAGTGCCAGAGAACTAGCTGTCTTTTTTACCTCTTCCGGAAATTCCTTCTGATTGACGTTGATTCCCGTCCCGATCACAAGGAAAAAGCTGCCGGCTGCAGACTGATACATCTCCGTCAAAATTCCGCAGATTTTCTTTCCGTTTATTACCACGTCGTTCGGCCATTTGATCTTCGCATCCAGATGAAGCTCCCGTACGCCCTGCGTTACGGCGATCGCCATCAGCAGCGTAATCATCGCCACATGAGACGCTTCCGCCTGTGGGCGCAGCAAAATGCTGAAATACAGATTTTCTCCGGGCGGGGAAATCCAGCTTCTTCCCCTTCTGCCGCGTCCTGCCGTCTGTTCCTCCGCAACTGCGTACCTTCCTTCTTCTGCGCCCTGCCGTGCCCAGTCTTTGACAATCAGATTCGTTGAATCCACCGTTTCAAAGCACTGAACCTTTTCCCAAAACCGACAGCCTGCAAGGAGGCTGTCCAGCTTCTTTTGATCCAACATGAACTCTTCTCCTTTTCAGCAACAAAACACTTTGCGTCTGTGCTATTGTCATACACCGAAGCAAATGCTGCTGTCCTTCCGTTATGCCTCTGTCGGATTTTTCCAGCCCAGTGTCGCCGCCATCACTGCTTTGATGGTGTGCATGCGGTTTTCTGCCTCGTCGAATACAACCGACGCGTCGGATTCAAAGACTTCATCCGTTACTTCCATCTCATAGATACCGAAGCGCTCTCCGATTTCTCTGCCGATCTGGGTGTTGCGGTCATGGTATGCAGGCAGGCAGTGCATGAAAATCGCATTCCCGGCATTCTGCATCACTTTGCGGTTTACCTGATAGGGCATCAGGTCTTCGATACGCTCCATCCATACCGCATCCGGCTCGCCCATCGAAACCCATACGTCGGTACAGATGACGTCCGCATTCTTTGTTCCATTCTCTACGTCCTCGGTCAGCGTAATGCTGCCGCCGGTCTGCTTTGCAATTTCCTGACACTGCTCAACCAGAGCCTTGTCCGGGAAATAACGGGACGGAGCGCAGGCGGTAAAGTGCATGCCCATCTTCGCGCATACGACCATGTAGGAATTGCCCATGTTGTAGCGGGCGTCTCCCATATAAACCAGATTCACGTCTTTCAGCTTTCCAAGATGCTCGCGAATCGTCAAAAGGTCAGCCAGCATCTGGGTCGGATGGAACTCGTTGGTCAGACCGTTCCATACCGGAACGCCTGCATATTTGGCAAGCTCTTCTACGATTTCCTGTCCGTAACCGCGGTATTCGATTCCTTCAAACATCCGTCCCAGAACGCGTGCGGTGTCACGGATGCTCTCTTTTTTGCCGATCTGGGAGCTGGACGGATCAAGGTAGGTACATCCCATGCCAAGATCGTGTGCAGCGACCTCAAAGGAGCTGCGGGTTCTCGTGCTGGTCTTTTCAAAAATCAGTGCCACATTTTTGCCCCGTAAGGTATCGACCGGAATGCCTGCTTTTTTGAGGCGTTTCAGCTCCGCTGCAAGGTCGATTAAATAATTGATTTCCTCCGGCGTATAATCCAGTAATTTCAAAAAATGACGTCCTGTCAGATCCATGATGTATCCTCCTCTTCATAGAATCCTGCGCTGCAGGATTTGTTTCCTGATAAAAAAGAATGTGCCTTGGCACATTCTCGCGCCGAGGCGCGGTTGCTTCGGCAACCATCTACCCCTGCGCCGAGTGCGCATCCTCGTAGCGCGTTTTTATTTCATAGGACGCATTTTCCTATGAAATAAAAACAGCCGCACCCGGATGATTTCTCATCTGTGATGCGGCTGTTTTATTATCAGCAGAATGTACACAAAGCACATTCTGCCGTATACGTCTTGCGGCGCCCTTTATTCATGACAATAGAATGCTCGCAGAGCGTGCATTCTATTGTTGATTTTTGAAGTCGGGAGAATTATTCGCCCTTCTCCAGAGCCAGAGTCTTGGTTGTGATATCACAAACCTCTGCAGGTCCGTAGTACTGGATTGCACCCGGATATACATAGCAGGTGTTCTCAGACCACTCTTCTCTGTGTGCCTCGAAGTATTTGAAGGGCTTGCCATCCAGCTCAACCAGAGCCTTACGGATAACAGGCTTGTCTTCGCCATGTCTTCTCTCCATGTTCATCATCTTGGTGATGGGCATACCGCCTGCAACCCACTCAGCTGCCGGTTTGGACAGGTTGGAAACCTTGGAAAGGTAACCATTGTAACCATACTGGATCAGCATGAATGCATTGTAACCTAAGGAGTAGCAGTAATCGGAATCGAAGTTGGAAGGGAATGCACATCTTCCTTCGTAACCGAAGAAATGATGCAGTGCATTGAACTTACCGTTGTATGTGCCTGCAGCCTTTCTCTCAGCCAGCTTGTCAGCTACCAGAGCGGAGAACAGCTTCTCGGACTCGATCAGGGAAACCTGTACGTTGCCGTGAGGATCTCTCTCCAGGAACAGCTGCTGCTGAATGCCTTCCGGCAGGATTGCGAATACAGCCATGGATTCTTTAGACAGACCGTTTTCGATGAACGCATATTTTTCTTTCCAGGTAGGAAGTGCATTGAACGCATCTGCCTTGCTGCCTGCTAACAGCTCGTTGATCTCAGCAATCAGTGCGGAGAACTCGGGAACGAATTCTACAACGCCTTCAGGGATGATTGCAACACCGAAGTTCATGCCCTTTGCTGCTCTCTTTGCTACAGAATCAGCGATGTAGTCAGCGATCTGGGACAGGGACATCTTCTTTGCTGCAACTTCTTCGGAAATCAGGCAGATGTTCGGCTGGGTTTCCAGTGCGCACTCCAGAGCAACATGGGAAGCGCTGCGGCCCATAACCTTAATGAAGTGCCAATATTTCTTAGCGGAGTTTGCATCTCTTTCGATGTTACCGATTACTTCGCTGTAGGTCTTTGCAGCGGTATCGAAACCGAAAGAGCACTCGATATCTTCATTCTTTAAGTCGCCGTCGATGGTCTTCGGGCAGCCGATTACCTGTACGCCGGTGTTGTTTGCAGCGAAGTACTCAGCCAGTACAGCTGCGTTGGTGTTGGAATCGTCGCCACCGATGATAACGATTGCGGTGATGCCGTGCTTCTTGCAGACTTCAGCAGCGATTGCGAACTGTTCCTGAGTCTCCAGTTTGGTTCTGCCGGAACCGATGATATCGAAACCGCCGGTGTTTCTGTATGCATTGATATACTCGTCATCAAAAACAAGATAATCGTCTTCGATCAGACCGCTCGGACCGTTCTTGAAGCCGTACAGTACGTTCTCCGGGTTGGTTGCCTTTAACGCATCGTATAAACCGCAGATAACGTTGTGTCCGCCAGGAGCCTGTCCGCCGGAAAGGATAACGCCTACAACCTGCTTCTTCGCAACGGAAGTGTTCGCACCTTTCTGGAAAGTGATCTCCTTTTTACCGTAGGTATTGGGGAACAGCGCTTTGATCTTCTCCTGATCTGCAACGCTCTGAGTCTCTTCGCCTTCCTTAACGCAGATATCTGCAATGCCGTGTCTCAGCATGCCGGGAAGCTTCGGAGCATACTCATATCTGGCTTTCTGTAAAGCTGAAATTTCCATAATCCTTCTCCTTCTTGTATTTCTACAACATTTTTTCATTCATAGTTGATTATAAGCTATTTTTTTCAAAAAGTAAACAACTAATCCCTTTTTCGCAAAGGGATGCCCATTTCCGTCCGTATTTTCTCAAATCTCCCGAATATCATACGGAGTGGTCTGATATACATAGTAGTTTAGCCAGTTTGTATACAATCCGTTGCAGTGTGCACGCCAGGAAAGGAGCGGTTTCTTCTCCGGATTGTCCTCCGGATAATAGTTTTCCGGCACATGGATCGGAAGTCCCTTGTCGCGGTCGCGCTTGTACTCCCCGTCCAACGTGTAACGATCATATTCCGGATGTCCCATAACGAAAATCTGCCGTCCGCCCTCAGTCATACATAAAAGAACTCCCGCTTTGTTCGATTCCGCCATAACGGTCAGCTCTTTGCAGGCATGGATCAGCGCTGCAGGCGTTTCGGTATGTCTGCTGTGGGGGATACAGAAAACGTCGTCAAATCCGCGCACCAGCGGCTCTTTGCGGTTTAACACACGGTGTTCAAATACCCCGAAAAGCTTTTCCGGCAACAGGCGTTTGTCGAGTCCGAAGTGATAATACAGCCCCGCCTGGGCGCCCCAGCAAATATGGAAGGTCGAATGGACGTGGGTCTTTGACCACTCCATAATTTCGCAGAGTTCTTTCCAGTAATCCACCTCTTCGAAGGGAATCTGTTCCACCGGTGCGCCCGTGATGATCAGGCCATCGTATTTGTTGGATTTCAAATCATCAAACGTATCGTAAAATTTATTCAGATGTGTTGCAGAGGTATTCAGAGACAGGTGGCTGTTCATCTTCATAAAGGTCACGTCCACCTGCAGCGGCGTATTGGACAGCGACCGAAGAAGCTGCAGCTCCGTATCCTGTTTGACCGGCATCAGATTCAGAATACAGATCTGCAATGGGCGGATATTCTGGTGCATCGCACGATATTCGTCCATCACGAAAATATTTTCATTATCCAGAATCTCTCTGGCAGGCAGATCACTCTGTATTTTAATCGGCATTTTCTCTCTCACTTTCCTGCCGCTGTGCGGCGCTTCTTTTGAATAAATTCGTCCGGACGGCTATTTTTCCAGATACTGCTTCATAAACTCTTCTTCTGTCAGTACAGCTATACCCAGCTCCCGCGCTTTTTTATTTTTGGCGGAATTGGAGGTACTGTCATTGTTGATCAGACAGATGGTTTTGCCCGTCACGCTTCCGGTTACCTTTCCGCCGAGGGCTTCGATCTTTTCCTTTAAGGCACTGCGATTTTCAAAGTGGTTCAGGCTGCCCGTAATAACAAAGGACTGCCCGGAAAGCGGCAGGGCTTCTTCTGAAAAGGTTTCCTGCTCCAGCTTCACTTCCTTTAATAAAAGCTCCAGCGCAGTTTTATTTTTTTCCTGGGCAAAAAAATCCACAAACGCACCTGCGATGACTGGTCCTACGCCATCCATCGCCGCCAGCTCTTCTGTAGGTGCAGCGAGCATTTTGTCCAGATCATTTTTATATTCCCGACAAATCATCCGTGCATTGGCAATTCCGATATTCGGGATTCCAAGGCTGTAAATCAGGCGTGCAAGATTTGTATGTCTCGCTTTTTCAACGCTTGCTTCGAGATTCTGATATGATTTTTCGCCGAAGCCGTCCATCTGCATAATCGCATCCCGGTGTCTGTCCAGATGGAACAGATCCGCATAGGTATGCAAAAAGCCCTCCGCCAGAAATTTTTCCAGCGTTGCTTCGGAAAGTCCGTCGATATTCATCGCGTCCCGGCTGACAAACAGCGTAAAAGATTTGATCTTTTTGGCATCGCAGTCCGGGTTCGGGCAGACTAACGTCTCCGTATCGTTTTCTTTTACGATTCGGGTCTCTCCCTGACAAACCGGACAGGTGCAGGGAATTTCCAGTGTGCCGCTTTGGGTCAGATTTTCCGCGATCTGCGGGATAATCATGTTTGCCTTATAGACTGTAATCCGGTCGCCGATACCGAGCTTTAATTCTTTTACAATGCTGACATTGTGAACGCTGGCACGACTTACGGTTGTCCCCTCCAGCTCCACAGGGTCAAAAATCGCAACCGGGTTAATCAGTCCGGTACGACTCGCGCTCCACTCCACCTCGCGCAGCGTCGTCTCTGCCTGCTCGTCCGCCCATTTAAATGCAATGGCATTGCGCGGAAACTTTGCCGTTCTTCCAAGCGACTCTCCGTAAGCGATATCGTCCAAAAGCAGTACCAGCCCGTCGGACGGAACCGGATAATCTGTGATTTTTTCTTCAAACCAGGCAACTGCCTCCTGCATTGTGTCCGCAGTTACCGCTTTATATTCTACCGTTTCAAAGCCCTGCTTCTGTAAGAATATAAACTGTTCTTCCCTTGAGTTTTTAAAATCCACACCCTCTGCACGCACCAGTGCAAATGCGAAAAAATGCACCTTTCGCTGCGCAGTGATCTGGCTGTTTAGCTGGCGCACGGAACCGGAGCAGAGGTTTCTCGGATTTTTGTACCGAGCGTCCACGTCTTCGATTTCGCCGTTGATCTTTTCAAAATCCGCATAGGTGATGACCGCTTCTCCCCGCAGGATCAGCTCTCCCTGATACGGGATCTGCAGCGGCACGTTGACAAAGGTTTTGGCGTTCGGCGTGATGACCTCGCCAATTTCGCCATTTCCCCTCGTGACCGCCTTAAACAGTTTTCCGTCCCGGTACGTCAACACGATGGTCAAACCGTCCAGCTTCCAGGAAAGCAAACCTTTCTGATCTCCCAGCCAGTCTGCCAGCTCTTCCCGGCTTTTCGTTTTTCCAAGGGAAAGCATCGGGCTTTCGTGACGCTCTTTGGGAAGTTCGTCTACTGCTTCATAACCAACCGATTGGGTCGGACTCGCTGCCAGCACAACTCCGGTCTTTTCTTCCAGGGCAACCAGCTCGTCGTAGAGCCTGTCATATTCTAAATTACTCATGATTTCCCGGTCTTCGGCATAGTAGGCTTTTGCAGCCTCATTCAACTTCGAGACCAGTTCTTTCATTCTGTCTGTATCATTCATATCGTTTTTTCTGTGCTCCTGTCTGTCCGGATCTGGAACCATTCCGATAGGTACCATTCGTGCGGCTGTCGGTGGCACTCCGGTAGGTACCATTTGTGCGGCTGTCGGCGGTACTCCGGTAGGTACCGCGCTGCTCTGCTTTGCGAGCACCGTCTGTACCTTGCCTGCGATCAGCCGTTTTTGCGTAGCCACCTGCATTTCGGTGAGCCGGATTCTGCCCGCTGCGCTGCATTCCTGCATTCGACGCACGCCCCTTTGCCCCCAACGTCACCATACCGGACTGAGCTTCTTTTTTCGCAGCAGGCTGCCGTTCCTTTTCCCATGCAGGACGCGCCGGACGGCTGGCATTTTTCCCAACTTCATAGTACAGCTCTTTTAACTCTGCACCGGTGACTGCACGAATATCGCCCGGGTTTAATTTCCCCAGCAGAATATTTGCCACACGCACACGTTTGATGCTTAGAACGCCATAGCCGAGGGTCTTGCACATCCGGCGGATCTGGCGGTTTAAGCCCTGCGTCAGGATAATACGGAAGACAAATTTTCCTTCTTCCTTTACAAAGCAGGGACGGGTACGCTCATTTAAATCCTTTAACAGCATACCGTCCGACATTTTTTTGAGGAAATCCCGGCTGATGGGCTTATTGACGCGGACGAGATACTCCTTTTCGTGAAAGTTTGCCGCACGCATCAGACCATTGATTAAGTCCCCGTCGTTTGTCAGCAGTAAAAGGCCTTCCGAATCTCTGTCCAGGCGTCCTGCATAGGTTACACGTACCGGATATTCGACGACATCACGGATCGTGATCTGGGCGTGCTTGTCCTTTTCTGTACAGGTCACTCCGACCGGCTTGTAATAAGCCAACACCACCTTTTTTCCCCGATGTCCGACCGGTTTGTCCTCAACTGTAATTTTGTCCAGATCGTTGACCCGCATACCCGGATCTGCGATCTTGCCATTCACAGACACTTTTCCCCCTTCGATCAGGACATCCGCTTCTCTTCTCGAACAGATGCCAGCCTGGGAAAGATATTTATTTAAACGGACCTTTTCAGTATTTGCCATAAATTAACTTCTCCATTCCGATAAAAATCGCAGTATATAAATATTTTAGCACACTTTCAGATTCCGTGCCAGAAGAACATGCAGGGATTTTCAGGCGTTGGGTTTCCCTCTGTTACAGCAAAA
>OGQE01002537.1_pt1 | contig 13375 bp, 9 predicted proteins | sample 1553131 | NCBI WGS metagenome assembly OGQE01 (sample SAMEA2579929, study PRJEB22360) | human gut metagenome | biome: human gut; feature: human-associated habitat; material: faeces | place: Denmark | collected 2008/2010
CGGTTGTGGCCCCACTGGCCGGGACGCGGACCGCCCTGACCACCTTGGCCCGGACGACCGCCACGGAAGCCGCGGCCCTGCCCCTGGCCTTGGCCGGGACGGCCCGGACGACCGCCACGACCGTTATCAGCAGTCGGACGAGCCATCGGATGCGGACGCGGAATATCACCCGGCGTCGGGGTGTGCATACCCTGCTTGCGGGAGAACGGGTTGTTGCCCGGGCGCGGGCCCTGAGCGTGCGGGCGCGGAATCGCATTTGAAGCGGCATTGCCGCCATTGGCACCGGCGCCGCCCTGAGCGTGCGGGCGCGGAGCCGAAGCATTGCCGCGGTTGTTCTGATGCTGAACCGGCTGGCCATTGTTCGGACGGCCCTGGTTGTTACGACGATCGTTGTTACGGCGATCGTTCGGGCGACTCTGACGACCGTTCTCACGGCCTTCGCGATTATCGCGACCATTCTCACGGTTGTCGTTCTGACCGTGGCGGCCGGGGGTCGGCATGCCGGGGCGTGCGCCGCCCTGCGGACGCGGTGTCGGTGCACCCGGAGTCGGAGCCTGCTGATGTGCCGAGGCAGGCGATGCCTGACGTGCGGGAGCGGCCGGAGTCGGTGCGGAAGATGAAGTGGAAGCCGGGGCCGAAGGTGCGGCCGGGCGGCGCTGCTGCACGGGCTTGGAATCGCCCTTGGCGTTGTCCTTGGCGAACTCTGCCTTCAGACGCCGGGCTACCGGCGGTTCAATCGTAGAAGAAGCGGACTTGACGAATTCTCCCATGTCCTTAAGCTTCTCAAGCACGGTTTTGCTATCGACATTCAAAACCTTAGCCAGTTCGTATACGCGTGGTTTCGCCACTAATTACTCCTATTCTGTGACCACGCGCGTGCATGGGCGTGGTCAGTTGGTGATGACGGCAAGCCTACCCTGTCTCATCGTGCGACCATGATCGTGTTACCTCGTCTCTGGTGTGGGCGATTTCGCGCACACTGCGCCAGCCCACATACGCCAATCAAGCATACTCATAGCGCTGGATAGCGTAGACGCAGCGAGCCGCGCCATTGCTGACGCGGCTCGTATCAGGAAATAATGCGCCCTGAAGATCATTCGCCTTCGAGCCCGGCGGCCTATTCGGCTTCCGGAGCAGCAGCCTCGGCCGCAGCCTGGGCGGCCTTTTCGGCGGCGACCTTCTTGGCATGGGCCTCGGCGGATTCGATGCCGATCTTCCAGCCGGTCAGCTTGGCTGCCAGTCGTGCGTTCTGGCCTTCCTTGCCGATGGCCAGGGACAGCTGGTCGTCGTGGATGAAGGCGATGGCGGTCTTGTTCTTCTCGCTGATCACCTGCACGCCGGTGGCCACAGCCGGGGACAGCGCGGCTGCCACGAACTTGGCCGGATCGTCGGAGTAGTCGACGATGTCGATCTTCTCCGGGCCAAGGTTCTCCATAACGGCACGCACGCGAGCGCCGCCGGGGCCGATCAGCGCGCCCTTCGGGTTCACGCCATCGGTGTTGGCCTTGACCGCGATCTTGGTGCGGGCACCGGCCTCACGAGCGATGGCCATGATGGACACGGCACCGGAGACCAGTTCCGGCACTTCGCGCTCGAACAGCTTGCGGACCAGCTCCGGGTGGGAGCGGGACACCACGATTTCCGGGCCCTTGATGCCACGGGCCACGTTCACCACGTACACGCGGATGCGTTCGCCGTGGCGGTAACGTTCGCCGGGCACCTGCTCACGGCGAGGCAGAATGGCTTCGACATCGCCCATCGCGACATGCACGTTGGAGGGGTCGGAAGCATCCTGCTGGATGATGCCGGTGACGAGCTTGCCCTTCTGGCCGGAGAACGCACCGAATACCTTCTCATCTTCGGCGCGGCGGAACAGCTGGGTGATGACCTGGCGTGCGGTGGCTGCGGCGAGACGGCCGAAGTCACGCGGGGTGTCATCGTATTCCTCGCCCAGCTTGGGAGCGGGGTAAGGGTTGTCTTCGGTGGGTTCGACCGGAATTTCGTCGGCGGCCCACACGGTGAAGTTGCCGGAACGTTCGTCAAGCTCCACGCGCGCGTGCTTGGCGGCGTGCGGGGTCTTGAGGTAGGCGAGGCGCAGGGCCTCTGCCAGCGCATCATCCAGGGTTTCGGGGTCGATTCCTTGCTCGGCGGCGAGCTTGTGTATTCCTGTCAGGTCCAGTTCCATCGATCCGTACCTCCTATGAAGTTATGTGGCGCATGGCCTATGAGTAGTCACAGTTAGCTATTAGTGTATGTTTCCATGCAGACACGCTTCTCTTCAGGACGGTTTACCCGGCGCTTGGCATCCGTACTATGCGCGAGCGCGATGCTGTGTTCGCTTTCGGCGTGTTCGATGCCGCGATTGGCCGGACGGGCCGAGGCGGAAGCTCAAATGACCCCTTGCGAGAAAGCGATGACGTTGGCGGGCTACGCCACCCATCCGGCTGAAGGCACACCGTTATTAGAGCAGTATGCCACCGGTCTGGCCGCCCCCCTGGCTTGGATTGACGTTGCCGGGTATTGTTCGGGTCGTTTTGCCGAGGGAACGTTACGTGACGCGCAGACCAAGCAATGGATGGCTTTTCTGGCCGATAAATTCGGGCAGTCCGCGCCTGAGGTGACGCCGGCGCGTCTTGATGGCGTCACGTCCGCCAACGTTGACCGATCGGTATTGGATGCGATGGCCGTGGCCGAGGATCGCGCCGGATTCGCTATCGAGGTCTTGGCCGCACGAGGACAGACCGCTGGGGCTACGTTGGCGTTGAGTGATATGCATAAGACCGCCGGGCAGCAGTTGGTTGCGCTGGCGAACGGCAATTTTGATGATTCCGGCGCACAATCCAGTTCTTCCGGCCAAAGCGACCCCCGCCAAAAGGTCTATGCCATCGACCAACTACTGGCCAACCCCACCACCATCGCCGACAAGGCAAGTGGCCAAACCGTACCGACCGCCGCCGCCATCGAAATGGACTGCGCCCGCGCGCAGATCAAGGCCGTGACCGAATCGAAATCTTCCACCGAGAGCGATATGCTGCTCATCCTCGCCGCACTGGCCGCCAAGCACGCCTACACCGCGTTCCAACTTGGCTACCCAGCGACTGACGCCGAATTGTTCGAGTAGACACACACTCCTCACGAAGCCGATGCGAACTTGTTGGATGCTAGTGGGCAAGTCGAGTTGAGGCACGTTCCACCAATGTGAAATCGGTGGTGTACGTACGGGCCGGGCCTGAGTATCCTTCGATGCGGTCGATAAGCATGTCAACGGCATGCTTGGCATAATCATCGATATGAGGATCGATGGTGGTCAGCGCCGGCACCGAGTACTCGGCTTCCGGCACGTTATCGAAGCCGACCACTTGTACATCGTCAGGTACATGCAAACCACATCGTTGCAATTCATGAATTGCGCCTAAAGCAATGGCATCATTGAGACACACTACAACATCCGGGCATGGGAGCTTGTCTAGCATAGCTTTTGTCACGCGCATACCTTCACGCTGATTCATGCTTTCTGCCGGAATCACATACCGCCAATTCACCGATAATCCGCGCTCTTCAAATGCCTTCACATATCCTTGGGCGCGTAACGCCTGGGTCCCTTCCGTCTGACGACGCAGCACTGCCTCATCCACCAGTTCAGGAAGAACACCCATCAGAGCAACCGTTTGGGCACCTTCATCCAAAAATCTTCCTACAACCGTGGAGATGGATTCAATGTTGGGCATGGTGATCCAATCGCTTTTCCCGTAGGCCAGATGGTCTCCGGTCGTTACAATCGGATATGGCTGCTCCAGAACGGCCCCTTCATCCGCGAGCGGCGACATTACGAACAGAATCCATCCTTCCGCCCCTAAACGATAGGACTCGTCAACGCTGGCAACCAACCCTTCACCGTCGGAACCATATGTGTTGATGACTACACCGTAATGGCGTTCTTTTGCGTATTCAATGACCTTGTCAGTGAAAAAAGGAACGAACGGCTGCGAGAAATCGAAGATGTTGAGTCCAATAAGCTTTGTGCCGCCAGATCGCATTGCACGCGCCGAAATATTGACGGTATATCCAAGCTTGTGCATCACCTCTTCCACACGGCGACGTGTATCCGGTCTCATACTGCCAGTGTCATTCAGCACATTGGAAACCGTCTTGATGGAGACGTTCGCCTCACGCGCCACGTCCTTGATAGTTACGCGGTTTCCCATTGTTCGAATCCATTTCTGCTTATTACATGACACACCTTCAACAGCGTCATTATGTTCTTATTATGGTAAGTCACAGTCGGGTCGAGCATCTCCTCCTCATATCGGAATCATCTACCCCTCAACCTCAGAATTCAGCCAAGGAGCTTTCCTCCGTTGGACCCCATGCACCATTAGGCAAATATCCTTCTGACAATACTGCAGGACGATCGAACGTAGAGGTTAAACTTTCTGGTTGAAGAAACGCACGCACGCCATCCGAACAAGGGACTTTCTGACCGCCGGCTTTCAACCTAGCTTTTTACATACCCGTCTTTTCTCCTTATTCCTTTGTTGGGTATCGAATTGTTCCAGTCGATGTGAATGACGGCATTGTCTTCCTTTGACTGGTATGCCACATTACATTAGTGGCGAATCCGAACCTCTCTTTCTGCAATCCGGGCATGTTGATGATTGTTTGGGTATTGCTTGGTGGTTGTACAGGGCACAGCAACCATAAGAGACTGCGCCCTGTCATGCGCCACCGTCACTCGAATCACTTCACGTGCACGGCGGTCCAGGAGACCGGCGGCAAGGTCACACGCACAGTGCCGGTATCGGCGTCGGACGTGATGGTGGTGTTGGGGTGCAGAACGACTCGGTTCTGGTCTTCCAGCGTGTTTTTTGCCAGCAGATCATCCTCGTGCAGGGTTTGCGCCTCGACCGCGGAAAGTGCGAATCCTTCCGGCAGCTTGATGGCAAAGTCATTGGCCGCTTCCATGGAGCGATTGACCACAAACACGCTGATCGTACCGTCCTCACCACGCACGGCTACGGAATTGATCGTCGGCACTTCACCGTATTTGTCGGTTTCATACGTTCCGGAAGCCAGTTTCGGTTCAAGCACCGTGCCGCCCTTGGCGAGCTTTGCGGTCAGCGAGAACGGATAGAACGTGGTCTGACGCCACGCGGGGCCGCCCGGTTCGGTCATAATCGGCGCAATTACGTTGACCAACTGGGCCAGGCTGGCGGCGTGCACGCGGTCGGCGTTCTTGAGCAGGGTAATCATCAAATCACCGAACACCACGGCGTCGGCGGCGCTGTACACATCCTCGAGCAGGCGCGGGGCAACCGGCCAATTGCCGATGCCTTCCGGATTCTTGCTCGGCTCTTCGTTGAGATACCAGACATTCCATTCATCGAACGAGATGAACACGTCGTGCTTGCTCTTCAGCCGGGCCTTGGTTGCATCGATGGCGGCGGCGACATCGTTGATGAAACCGTCCATATCGACGCCCGAGGCAAGGAAGCTCTTCATGTCACGGGTGCCATCAGGCTGAAGTTCCGGATGGTAGTACGCATGGCAGGAGACGAAGTTGACGTTGTCAAACGTCTTCTCAAGTACGGTTTCTTCCCACTTGCCGAAGGTGTCCATCACGTGGCTGGATGAACCACAGACCACCAGTTCAACGTTCGGATCGATGGCGCGCATACCTGCCGCCACCGAGGCCGCCAAGGTGCCGTAATCCTCGGCGGACTTGTGACCGGTCTGCCACGGGCCATCCATCTCATTGCCCAAGCACCACATCTTGATGCCGAACGGCTGATCGGCACCATTGGCGCGACGCTCCTCGGAGAGCTTGGTGCCGCCGGGAATATTCGCGTATTCCAACAGGTCGAGGGCCTCTTCAAGACCACGGGTACCCAGATTTACGGCTTCCATCAGCTCGTTGCCGCCGGTTTTTTCCAGCCATTTCGCCATTTCGTGCAGACCAAACTGATTGGTCTCGGTGGAATGCCATGCCAAGTCCAGGCGACGCGGCCGCTCATCACGAGGACCAACGCCATCCTCCCAGCGATAGCCGGAAACGAAATTGCCGCCAGGATAGCGAATCGTGGTAGCGCCGAGTTCCTTGACCAGTTCGATGACGTCCTTGCGGAAACCGTCTTCATCGGCTTCGGGGTGGCCCGGCTCATAGATGCCGTCGTATACGCAGCGACCCAGATGCTCCACGAACGACCCGAACAGTCTGTCGTTGACCGGAGCTACTTCAAAGTCATTATCGACGACGAGTCGAGATTCCTCCAGCTCCCCCGGTTTATTGTCGTGCGAATGCTCGGACATGTGCTCTCCTTTAATCGTTGTCTTCAATACCGCAAGACAACGTTGTGCTAAATACCAAAAGCAATCGGCCCATCTTCTTGGTTCACCTGTTTTGCGGCATCGCCAATCAGCGGTGAATGTGCGTTCTGGATATTTAATACAACCTTGTACTTCTGTTGATATCGATAATACGATGGTTGTACTTAGTACGCAAGTCCCGCTGAGTACAACGTTATCCTTTTCGCTATTTTCCACCCGACACGCCGTATACGATACAGCACAGGAGCGAATACGGACGTTCGTATCAAAAACAAAAAGGGTTCCGGGACAAACCCGGAACCCTAAAGGCGGATAAGGCGAGATTCGAACTCGCGGAGGCTTTCACCTCACACGCTTTCGAGGCGTGCTCCTTAGACCGCTCGGACACTTATCCATGCTGCCAAAATGGCAACTTGTTCATTATGCCACATTCTGCCGACCTGGCAAATCGGAGTTTCGCTGAGCTCGATTCGGCGTGGGATAATGCGATTTTGTGTGAGATTGCAATGGGTCAGACGATGAGCCGATTAACAGTCCGAATTGGTCAACTACCAAAATCCGAATGTTGCAACGACGAAAATCCGAATATTGGTGGTGGTAGAAGCGGCGGCGGGGCCACTCTGCATTGAGTGCTCTCTCCCTCGGTCAGCCTTACGGCTGACAGCTCGAACGCAATTAAGGACAGCTTTCCAGCTGCCATTTTATTTGCTCACTGTCGTTCGCCTTCGCCTAAAAACGCCTCCGGCGTTTTCTTCACGGCTCAGCTCATCAGAGGGGGCTTGGAATTTTGTTTATGCCACCTGTTCGTGGACGGAGGCGTTGACCCATTGGGACTGCTGGACGTTGTAGCCGGAGAAGATGCCGATGTCGAGCATGCAGTCGCGGTAATCGCGGCCGTGGGCGATGGTGATGTAGCTGTCGTCCACCAATCGGTTATGCGTGGGATCCAGTCCGACCCATCGGCCATCCTGATACACCTCGACCCAAGCGTGGGTCGCGCCCTCTCCCCCAAGCAAACCGGCAATGTAGCGCGCGGTCAATCCCACATGCCGGCACACGGACAGCATCACGTGCGCATAATCCTGGCATACGCCCTTGCGCTGAGCCAAGGCCTGTTCGGCGGTGGTGCGAATCGTGGTGGAACCGGGCGTATACACAAACGCCTTGTAGACCTCATCCATCACTTCGGCGGCCTGCTGCACCGGAGTGGCGTCGGAAGGCAGCGCCGCCAAGCGTTCGCGGCATACGGCAATCATCGCCTCCACGTTCGGGCCGGGAATGGTGAGCGCTGAATTGAATCGGTACAGCGGTTTATAGGCTTCCTTATGGATATGCGCATTGTCCACGAAGGCGATGCCGGTCACCGAGTAGCTGAATATGTCGTGCGGCTCAGGGATGAATCCGGTCATCACCACGGAGTCAAAGGAGTCGATGGTGGTTTCGAGTTCGGTTTCGGGCTGAATCTTCACTTCCACGTCAATCACCTGTTGGCGAGGGCCAGTGGAGGGAATACAGCGAAGCTGGAACCTGTGATCGGTGACCGGTGCGCTGAAGGACAGCCTCATCTCATAGTCGAACACGAGTTTTTTCACAACGTCTCCTGCACTTGCACACGAGCCGGCAACCGGCATATTCTCGGGATAACGACACTACAGCCATGGCTGAGGTATGGTCCGTGCGCTCACAGCCCACGCATATATTCCGGCAATCTGCTGATATGCACAGGCCGGCACTCGGGCGCACGGTTTTTTCGCCATACCACCATAGCATTTGAACCCGTCAGGGTGTCAGGTCGGGATCAGGGACGCTTGGCGTCCATGTTCATGGAGCTCAGTGAGCCCATGTCTTTGATGGCCAGCGCGCTGACACGGCCGGAGTAGTCGTCAAGGTACTTCTTCAGCAGGTCGGCGACTTCCTGATATCCGCGAGACGGCAGCTGACCGACCAGCCAGCTCAGTCCGTCGGCGAAGCAGCTGGGCAGCGGCATGCCGTCCAAGGTCATCGAATAGGCGGCGAGCTTCTTGAGCGGCGCTTCCAGATCCTCCATCGTCAGGCCGAAGCGCGTGTACAGGTCGATGCGTTCCAGATATTTGCCGATGAAGATGAACGCCTTCAGCGTGGGGTCGACCGGCGAATTCTCGATGCCGCCCCAGAAGGCGAGCATGTCATCGGTAATATCGCGCTGCTTGTAGATGTCCTCGGCATCGGCCGCGTATTTGGCGGCATCGGTGATATTGGTCATCGCCAACTCCACGTACTGCAGCAGACGCGAGCTCAATTCCGGGCGCAGAATCACGGCGTTGTTGAATGCGGAGGTTACGGCCGACCGCACCGAATCAGGATTGGACCCGTCATACAGGAAGCTGTTCACGAACCCGTCGAAGTCCTCGAAATCTTCGGGCAGGTCGAGTGCGTGAGCGAACGGACGGAAGGCGTCCACATCGGTGTCCATCACACGATCGTAGAACGGGAAGAACTGGTTCAGCGTGGTGAAGGCGCGCTCGGTGTACCGGCCCAGCCAATACAGGTTGTCTGCCTTGGAAGCGGTGACCAGAGACAACGAGTGGCGGCGGGACTGGTTCAGCAGGTTCACCACCTGCGTTTCGGCACCGTATTCATGCTCCACGCCGGATTCGGGTGCCAACACCCACGTATCCTTGAATCCGCCACCCTGCGACGAGTTGACAATCATCTGGCCGGGCACCGACGAGTATCGAGTCAAGCCCGAATACCACACGTGCGTATTCTTGCCGGTGACCACGAAGGCACGCAAATCGCACTTGCGCGGCGACATCTCGCCGGTCTTCGGGTCCACCACATCGATATCACGGAACTGAATCACCTCTTGGGCAATGAATCGACGCGGCTCCTCCTTGATCCGGTTGGCGAGCTCCTCACGTGCGGCGGCATCCAGCGACGAACCAAACACCACGCCGTAACCGCCGGCTTCGGCCACATCCTTGATGACCAGCTCGCCCATCCGATTCAGGACTTCCTTGCGGTCGGCCTCGAACATCGGCATGTACGTGGGCGCGTTGTTGAGAATCGGTTCCTCGCCGAGATAGTACTTGATCATCTGCGGCACGAAGTAGTAGACGGCCTTGTCATCGGCCGCGCCGTTGCCCGGCGCGTTGACGATGGCCACGTTGCCCGCGCGGTAGGCGGACAGGATACCGGGCACACCGATCACCGAATCAGGATTGAAGGCGAACGGGTCGAGGAATTCGTCGGACAGGCGGCGGTAGACCACGCCCACACGGTGGCGTTTGCCGGCGTAGTCGAGGAAGTAGACCTTGTTGTCCACCACTTCGAGGTCCTCGGGGAAGGCCAACGCCGCACCGGTTTTCTCCGCCAGATAGGCGTGCTCGAAGAACGCGGAATTGTAGCGGCCGGGAGTCAGTACCACGGCGATGCCCTCGGTGGAGACAAAGTCCATGGCTTTGCGCAACAGGCGCGGGTATTCGCGATTATCGCGAATACGAACGTCGCGGAACAGGCGCGGGGAGATGCGGCGCTCGATGTCGCGCACGAACAGCGGGTAGCTGGCACCCGAGGGAATACGCAGGTTGTCTTCCAGCACCCACCATCGTCCGTCCTCGCCTTGGACCAGGTCCTCGCCGGCGATGTGAGCGAAAATGCCGCCGGGAGGGGTCACGCCGTTGACCTGCGGGAAGTAGCCGGCCGAGGTGTATACGTATTCCTCCGGCACCACGCCGTCATGGATGATGGCCTTGTCGGAGTAGATGTCCTTCAGATAGGCGTTCAGGGCGTTGACGCGCTGCTTCAAGCCCTTCTCCAATTCGTCGTATTCGTCGGATTCGATAATGCGCGGCACAGGGTCGTACGGGAACAGCCGGTCATGGTATTCGCCGTTCTTGTAGATGCCGAAACGCACACCGTTGCGGGACAGCTCTCGATTGATCGCTTCGCGACGGTTTACCAGTTCATGGGCCAGTCTGCGTGCTGCGGATTCGATCATCGTGCCTGCTCCTTGCTGTGGCGGCTTCTGTGGCTTCAAGCGGTTAGGCGTTTTGAGCGCACGCTGACGCCGCAAGCCGTAACCGGGTTTGATGGTTTCAACCTAAGGCGGGCCCGTTTCAACAAACGCGCGAGAATGTTACAGGCAGGTCACTTCGCCGGCCGCGTGCATCTTGACGACCGCACTCATCTCGCCGACCACACTCGTTACAATGAATGGCTATGACACGACTGCGCATTGACTTGGCCTACGACGGCGGCGGATTCTATGGCTGGGCCAAACAGCCCAATCTTCGTACAGTGCAAGGCACCATTGAAGATGCGCTGCACAAGGTGCTGCGGGTGCCGACCGATGACGCGGCCGAACCGTTGCGTCTGACGGTGGCTGGACGCACCGACACCGGTGTACATGCCTCCCACCAAGTGGCGCATCTGGATGTATCCGATGAGGTACTGAATCGCTGCGTAGGTCACATGACCATTCCGGTCACCGAGGCGCTGACTCGCAGACTCAAGGCTGTGCTGCCTTCGGACATCGTCATTCATGGCATTGCCGTAGCTCCGGTCGGCTTCGATGCCAGGTTCTCCGCATTGGAGCGCACTTATGTGTATCGGGTCGCCGATCGTTCGTCTGAGGTCGACCCGCGCCTGCGTGGATGCGTACTTACCGTGGATGAAGCGCTGGATCTGGAGCTTATGAACCGCGCAGCCTCATTGACCATCGGCCTGCACGATTTTGGTTCCTTCGCCACTCCGAATCCGGGAGGCACTACGATCCGTGAAGTCAAGACCGCCTATTGGCGGCGGGTGCCGATCACTCCCCTAGTACCGGATGAGATGGCATCGCATGAAGCATATCGGACTCCGTCGCTGGAGTCCGGCCTGGTAGTGTTCACGATTGTGGCGGACGCCTTTGCCCGCAATATGGTGCGCTCCCTGGTCGGCTCATGCATCAAAGTTGGTTCGGGACGCAAATCACTGGAGTGGTTTGCCGGCAAAATGGCCGAGCCAGTACGTGAAGGCTCAAGCGGGCCGATTGCGCCGCAGGGCCTGACTTTGGAGCATATCGCATATCCCGCCGATGATCAGCTGGCCGCAAGAGCCGAGGCCATTCGGGCCGTACGTACGTTGTAGATTCTATGAAAACAACGCAAAAGGGCTGGAACCCAAACGGATTCCAGCCCTTTCAGCTAGCTTAGCGAAACGCTATTCAGCTCACTCGGCCTTCTCGGCGTCAGCGGCTTCCTCAGCGGGAGCCTCAGCCTCAGCGGCGGCGGTCTCCTCGACCGGAGCCTCAGCAGCCTCAGCAGCCTCAGTGGCCTCAGCCTCAACGGCCGGAGCTTCTTCTTCGGCAACCTTGGCGGCGGCTTCAGCTTCCTTCACAACAGCCTTCTTGGCAACCGGCTCGGTGACGAGCTCGATCACAGCGGCCGGAGCGGCATCGCCAACGCGCGGAGCGATCTTGACGATACGGGTGTAGCCACCTTCACGCTGCTCCATCTGCTCGGCAATCTGGGTGAACAGGATGTGCACCACGGACTTGTTGCGGATGACGCGCATCACGCGACGGCGGGAGTGCAGATCACCACGCTTGGCGAAGGTGATCAGGCGCTCTGCCAGCGGACGAAGGCGCTTGGCCTTCGGCAGCGTGGTGGTGATGCGGCCGTTCTGGAACAGGCTGGTCGCCATGTTTGCCAGCATGAGGCGCTCGTGTGCGGGGCTGGAAGCCAGACGCGGGCCCTTCTTAGGTGTAGGCATTGGGTTTACTCCTTATATGTCCGTTCTTCAGGCAAGCAGGTGGGCATATGCCCGAACATCTGCTTGCCTAGTGAACGAACGATTGGTCAAAGAGGCAGATCACTCGTCTTCCGGCGAGAAGAACGTGCCACCTTCGAGATTATTGGTATCGAAGGCCATCGGCGAGGACTTGAGGCTCAGGCCCAAGGTCTGCAGCTTCTCCTTGACCTCATCGATTGACTTCATACCGAAATTGCGGATGTCGAGCAGGTCCTGCTCGGTGTGGGAGACAAGCTCACCGATGGTGTGGATGCCCTCGCGCTTGAGGCAGTTGTAAGAACGCTGCGTCAGGTTGAGGTCCTCAATCGGAACGGCCATCTCGGGGTTGGTCTCCTCGGCCACCGGGGCCGGACCGACCTCGACGCCTTCAGCCTGGGCGTTGAGCTCACGGCACAGGCCGAAGAGCTCCACCAAGGTGGAACCGGCGGAAGCCACCGCGTCACGCGGGGAGAGGGCGGGCTTGGTCTCCACGTCCAGGATGAGCTTGTCGAAGTCCGTGCGCTGTTCCACACGGGTGGCCTCGACCTTGTAGCTCACCTTGAGTACCGGGGAGTAGATGGAATCAACCGGAATACGGCCGATCTCATCGTTGTCCTGCTTGTTCATCTGGGCAGGAACATAGCCACGGCCACGCTCGACAGTGAACTCGATCTCGAGTTCGCCATCGTCGGCGAGGGTAGCGATGTGCTGCTCCGGGTTGGCAATGGTGACGCCGGCCGGCGGGGTGATGTCCCCAGCCACGGCTTCGCCCTTGCCGCTCTTGCGCAGATACATGACCACAGGCTCGTCGTATTCGCTGGTGAGCACGATGCCCTTGATGTTCAGCAGGATCTCGGTGACGTCTTCCTGGACACCCGGCAGAGTGGTGAACTCATGCAGGGCACCGGAAATACGCACGGAGGTCACGGCAGCACCCGGGATGGAGCTCAGCAGCGTGCGACGCAGCGAGTTGCCGAGCGTGTAGCCGAAGCCAGGCTCGAGCGGCTCGATGGTGAAGCGGGAGCGCTGCGGATTCAGAGATTCCTCGGTAAGAGTCGGACGCTGTGCAATAAGCACTGTGGTTATCCTTTCAGCTTGAACTCGGTGGTGCACTCACCGGTCAGGCGGTTTTGGATGGATTTGGTATTGCTGAGTGCTCAGACGCGACGACGCTTCGGAGGACGAACGCCGTTGTGGGCTTGCGGGGTGACGTCGGTGATGGAACCAACCTCGAGGCCCGCAGACTGCAGGGAACGGATGGCGGTTTCACGACCGGAACCCGGGCCCTTCACGAACA
>OGQE01002552.1_pt1 | contig 13292 bp, 10 predicted proteins | sample 1553131 | NCBI WGS metagenome assembly OGQE01 (sample SAMEA2579929, study PRJEB22360) | human gut metagenome | biome: human gut; feature: human-associated habitat; material: faeces | place: Denmark | collected 2008/2010
ATGAGCATGTGCATACTCTCTCGCAAGGCATACCCAATCTTCACATTTCGATATGAGCTGACGGCGGAAAGCGCCGACGTGCAATACTGTGGCAAGGATTACCGGGAAGCATTTCTTGAAGGTTGATAAACGCTTATACGAAAAACCGATAACGACGTGGCCTGTTCCGTGATTATCGCGCGGTACGATGGGGCGCGTTCAAGGCTAAAGCTTGGAAACAGCCTGAGAAGGCTTCAAACGATCCGCAGAACATTCGAAAACCTAGCGAGAAAGAGGGGAGGCGCGTGTGTTCGACTGGACATTCGTGACGCACTACGCGCCGTTCTTCGTCAACGGTGCGGCGATGACGTTGTTCATTTCCGTATTCGGCATCGTGCTTTCGATTGTGGTCGGTCTCATCTGCGCGGGCATTGAAATCGCACGCATCCCAGTGTTGAAGCAGATTGTGCGCGTCTACATCGAACTCAGCCGCAACACGCCGTTGCTGGTACAACTGTATTTCCTGTATTTCGGTCTGCCGAAGCTTGGCGTTGTCTGGTCCGCGGAACAATGCGCGATCGTGGGACTCGGCTTTCTCGGCGGCTCCTACATGGCCGAAGCGATGCGTGGCGGCCTCGAAACCATTCCGAACGTGCAGCGCGAATCCGCATACGTGCTGGGCCTGAGCCAATGGCAGACCTTGAGCCGCGTGGTGATTCCGCAGGCCATCGGCACGTCCATCCCAGGCATTGTGGCCAACGTGATCTTCCTGATCAAGGAATCATCCGTCGTGTCGGCCATCGCGCTCGCCGACGTGATGTACATGGCCAAGGATCTGATCGGCATGTACTACAGCACGTACGAATCGTTGCTGATGCTGGTCGTCGCGTACTTGGTGATTCTGCTGCCGATCTCATTGTTCGGCACTTGGCTGGAACGGAGGTTCGACTATGAGCGGCGCTGAGATTCTGCTCGAGCCGGGCGTGATTCCGCGCCTGCTACAGGGCCTGTGGGTCACGGTGTGGATCGCCGGCGTGTCCGTGGCGTTGTCCGTGCCCGTCGGCTTGATCGTCGGCTGGCTGATGACGATGAAAAATCCCGTCATCCGTGTGCTGACCAGGATTTATTTGGATTTCATTCGCATCATGCCGCAATTGGCGTTGCTGTTCATCGCGTTTTACGGTTTCGCCCGTGCGTGGAATTGGAATTTGGATGCGACCGGCGCATGCGTGTTCGTGTTCGTGCTGTGGGGCGGCGCGGAATTGGGCGATTTGGTGCGTGGCGCGCTTGAGTCGATTCCGAAAGCCCAGTATGAGTCCGCGTATGTGCTTGGGTTGAGTGGCTGGCAGACGTTCGTCACAGTGATTCTGCCGCAAGCGTTGCGTAGGCTTCTGCCGGCTTCGGTGAATCTGGCGACACGAATCGTGAAAACGACGTCGTTGGCCGTGCTTCTCGGCGTGGTCGAGGTCATCAAAGTGGGCCAACAGATCATCGACGCGAACCGTTTCCAATACCCGACCGGAACCCTGTGGATCTACGGGGTGATTTTCTTCATGTACTTCATCGTGTGCTGGCCGCTGTCCATCGTGGCCCGCCGACTGGAAAAGAGGTGGTCGCATGACTGACGCAGCGGGCAAGCAGGACCAGGCAGGCCAAGCAAGTCTTGGGATTGCGCATCTGGTCAAGCAGTACGCCAATGCCGACAGGCCGGTGCTGAACGATATTTTGTTCGACGTGCCGCATGGCAAGGTGTTTGTGATCGTTGGACCTTCCGGTTCCGGCAAATCGACGTTGTTGCGCACCATCGCAGGCCTTGAGCCGATTCAGGGCGGCACCATTTCGCTCAACGGCGAAGTGATCGAAACGGGCAAGCCGGGCACTGAGTCCGCTGGACGCAGCAAGCGCAGCAGCGAACTACGCACCCGCGTCGGCATGGTGTTCCAAAGCTACGACCTGTTCCCCAACAAAACCGTGCTTGGCAACATCACACTGGCGCCGACCTTGGTGCAGAAGCGAGATAAGGGCGAAGTCGAGCAGGAGGCGATCAAGCTTCTGGAACGCGTCGGTCTTGCCGACCGCAAGGATTCCTGGCCTCATGAGCTTTCCGGCGGCCAACGCCAGCGCGTGGCCATCTGCCGTGCGCTGATTTTGCATCCGGAAGTACTGCTGTTCGACGAAGTCACCGCCGCGCTCGATCCGGAAATGGTGCGCGAAGTGCTTGACGTGATGCTCGAACTCGCTGATTCCGGCCAAACCATGCTCATCGTGACGCATGAAATGCAGTTCGCGCGAGCCATCGCCGATCAGGTGATCCTGCTTGAAGACGGCGGCATTGTGGAACAATCTGACAATGCTGAACAATTCTTCACGAATCCGACCACTGAACGAGCCAAGCAGTTCCTGCGCACGTTTGAATTCGACAGGCACCGCAAGTCCGCCGATCAATCCGAATAATCCAGGCAATGGCGAAGATCGGCGAAGATCGGCGAAGATCGGTGCAATTCAAGATTTTGATAGCAGTCATCTTTGCAAGAGAGGAGAAACCATGACCGCATCAATCATCAACAAAACATTCAAGAGCATCGTGGCCGCATCGGCCGCGTTGATCATGGCAGCCTCGGTGGCTGCTTGCGGCCCGTCCACGGCCACTCCGAGCGATGAAAACTCCACTGGCGGCGATTCCAGCTCCAGCAGCAACGTCACCGCCCGCACTCTGGACGAGATCAAGAAGTCCGGCGAACTTAAGGTTGCCGTTTTCTCCGACAAGGCCCCGTTCGGCTACATCGACAAGGAAGGCAAGAACGCCGGCTACGACGTTTACTTCGCCGAGCGCCTCGGCAAGGATCTGGGAGTGAAGGTCAAGTACACTTCCGTCGACCCGGCCGCCCGCGTGGACGTGCTCACCTCCAACAAGGTGGACATCACACTGGCCAACTTCACCGTCACCGACGAGCGTAAGGAGAAGGTCGATTTCGCCAAGCCGTACATGAAGGTGGCACTCGGCGTGGTCTCCCCGGAAAATGCCGAAATCACTGACGTGAGCCAGCTTAAGGGCAAGACGTTGATCATCGCCAAGGGCACCACCGCCGAAAGCTACTTCGAGAAGAACGAGCCCGACGTCAAGCTGCAGAAGTACGACCAGTACGCCGACGCCTACAATGCGCTGCTCGACGGCCGTGGCGACGCTTTCTCCACCGACAACACCGAAGTACTGGCTTGGGCCAAGTCCAACAAGGGTTTCAAGGTGGGCATCACCAAACTTGGCGATGAGGACACCATCGCTCCGGCTGTGCAGAAGGGCAACAAGGAGCTGCTCAACTGGCTGAACGACGAAATCGTGAAGTTGGGTAAGGAGAACTTCTTCCACAAGGATTACGAGCAGACCCTGAAGCCGGTGTACGGTTCCGATGTCGACCCGGATGACATTGTGGTCGAAGGCGGCCAGCTTTGATTCTTACCTGATCTGACGGCGGCCTGCCGTCCGTCAATCCTGTTTCCAAGCCTTCCGTGGCACACGCCGCGGAAGGCTTTTTCATGCCGATTCCGGGCCGGTTATGTCACATCCTTCGAAACCGTTTACAGTCCACGCGGGTGTATGTTTCCGGAGGTTTCGTACCATCCGATAACCCCTCATAAATAAACGCTATGGCGATTCGCACGTTGTATAAGCAACGTCGATAATCTCCGGCGCGTGGCGCTTTCCAAGACACGGTTAAGTAGGAACCAGCGATCGCGTGAACGGCACGCGGCAAGGAAACCACACCGAGGGGGTGCGCACCATGACCAGATTCAACACTCAGCTTGTCCACGGACTGCCGGTCAACGACAACAACACCGGAGCCGTGAATCCGCCGATCTACAACTCGTCCACTTATGCTTTCGAATCGGTCGAGGCCATGCCCCGTTGGGATTACGCGCGCAGCGGCAACCCGACCCGCGAGTTCCTGGAGAAGCAGATCGCGCAGCTTGAGCATGGCACACGCGGTTTCGCGTTCGGTTCCGGCCTGGCCGCCATCCACGCGGTGCTGTCGATCTTCCAGCCAGGCGACCGCATCGTCGTCGGCAAGAACATCTACGGTGGCACCTACTCGCTGTTCCATGAGTATTTCGAACGTTGGGGCGTCATCGTAGAGGAAGTGGACACCACCGATTACGAGGCGCTCGATGCGGCGGTGTCCGGCGAATCCGCCAAGGGCGGCGCGCACGGATGCCCAGCCAAAGCCGTGTACTTCGAAGTGCTCACCAACCCGCTTCTGCAAGTCAACAACGTGACCGCCATTGCCGAAATCGCCCACCGTCATGGCGCGATCGCCATCGTCGACAACACATTCGTCACCCCGTATCTGCAGCAGCCGCTCGACCAAGGCGCCGACATCGTCATCCATTCCGCCACCAAGTATCTGGCCGGCCATTCCGAAGTCAACGCCGGCCTCGTGGTGGTCAAGGACGATGAGCTGGGCAAGCGAGTCTACTTCGCGCAGAACCGTTTGGGTGGCGTGCTCGCGCCGAACGAATGCGATTCGGTGCGTCGCGGCATCCAGACGCTTGCCTTGCGCATGGACCGTCAGCAGGAGAACGCGCGTGCGATTTCCAGCTATCTGCTGCTGCACCCGTTGGTCAAGTCCGTGCATTATCCGGGACTGCCCGGTCACGAATACGAGCTGGCCTCCAACGGTCTCAAGGGCGGTGGTGCCGTACTGAGCTTCGAAGTGGTGCCGGGCGTCGACCCTGCGGACGTGCTCGACAACCTGCATATCTTCCGTCTGGCGGTTTCGCTCGGCGCGGTGGAATCGCTTGCCGAACTGCCGTGCCGCATGACGCATTTCGAACTGCCGCGCGAGGAGCGTCTGAAGGTCGGCATCACCGACGAACTGGTGCGTCTCGCAGTCGGCATCGAAGACAAGCAGGACCTCATTGAGGATCTCGGCCAAGCCTTCGACATCGCGTACGAGAACTATCTCAAGCGTCACGCCGGCGAGAGTCTGTTCACCTTCGCGCAACACGTATATGCCTGAAAGTTTTGCTATCGGTAGGGATTTGAATATTAACTGGCACGCTATCTCACGAACCGGACAGGGGAAAGCGCCCCTCTGTCCGGCTCGTGGGCGGATGTGGGTCAGCTCCTGGACAGGCGATGGTTGGTTCGTGGACGGCCCTTGCCCAGCTCGCGGACATTGTCTGCATACGATTGCATTCTTTGGTAAATTTTTACTCGGGTTCGGCAATGGTTGCAGAACCTACGAAAGGTCATGCGACAAGACCTTTAAAGAGAAACCAAAGAAGGGAGTAATGCCATGCCGTTCCTTGTAGCGCTCCTTGTCATTGCGCTGATCATCGCGTTCCTGTTCCTGTCCACGTTGTTCATCGTGCCGCAGCAGCAGGCCTACATCATCGAACGTTTCGGCAAGTTCAACAAGGTGCAGTTCGCGGGCATCCACATCCGTATCCCGTTCGTGGACCGTATCGCCATGAAAACCAACATGCGCGTCAACCAGCTCAACGTGCAGCTGGAGACCAAAACCCTCGACAATGTGTTCGTCACGGTCGTCGCCTCCACCCAGTTCCGTGTGAATCCGGAGAATGTGGCCACCGCTTACTATGAGTTGCGCGATCCGGCCGGCCAGTTGCGCTCCTACATGGAAGACGCCCTGCGTTCCGCCATTCCTGCGTTGAGCCTCGATGATGCTTTCGCCCGTAAGGATGATGTGGCCTTCGACGTGCAGAAGACCGTCGGCAACGAGATGTCCCGCTTCGGCTTCACCGTGGTCAAGACCCTGATCACTGCCATTGACCCGAGCCCGCAGGTCAAGAATGCCATGGATTCCATCAACGCAGCCCAGCGTGAGAAGGAGGCCACCCGGCAGCGCGCCGAGGCCCAGCGCATCCAGATTGAGACCCAAGCCGCTGCTGAAGCGGAGAAGACCCGTCTTCAGGGTGAAGGTCAGGCCAACTACCGTCGCGAGATCGCCAACGGTATCGTCGACCAGATCAAGAGCCTGCAGGCTGTCGGCATGAACATCAGTGACGTGAACAATGTGGTGCTGTTTAACCAGTACCTCGACGTGCTGCGCTCCTTGAGCGAATCCAACAACTCCAAGACCGTCGTGCTTCCAGCATCCACCCCTGGCGGCTACCAGGACATGTACAGCCAGATCACGCAGGCGATGGTGACAGCCAACGAAACCGCCGGCCAGCACTCGACTGTGCCGACACCGCCGCACGTCGCTCCGACGACGCCGCGTATCTGACACATGTTTGGTGATGCCTGCAGTCGTCGGGCATACGTTGATTGGCCGCAGGCATGTGGAACCGCAGGAAAGCGAAAACGAAAAAAAGAATCCCTTCTTTCGTCGGGGAGCCGCGTAGATGTGACGGAGAGTGCGGAAACGATGAAAGAGGGGATTCGTGTTGCAAGTGCGCCGTCGTACCACGACACACGTCTGTTATACGGAAGGCTTCGCTCGGACGTCAGGCCAGAGTGACAAGCTTCCCGGGAGAAGGCGCGTTGAGACATTCAGCAGCATGCGCTTCCATGGAACGGAGCTGGTCTTGCAGATCCATGACTTTCTTTTCCAACCATGCGATGGTCATGGATTGGGAGATGACGAGCAGGTCGCGCTGGTCAGCTGCGGCTTCGTTGGCAAACGATTGTGCTTCGGTCATGATTTGCGGATCTGCTTTCCACCGTGCGATGGCGCGTTCGATACGTTTACTGCCAACGATTTTCGGGTTAAGACCTGCGCTGGCGAAGATGCTGGTCGGCCCGTTGCCCCGTAAGTATTGCGCCATGCAACGCACTTGGAATTCCCTTGAATAGGTGATACGGTCCATTGATGCCCTTTCTACCGCGGGCAAGGTGTTGAGATAGTAGACTTCCGCCTGGGTGAAATGACGTTTCATATTGTTCCCCTTTGGTGTGAAACCGTTTGACATTCCACAATCTGAAGATTATTGCTGATGGTTTCATTTTATTTTTGACATTTTGGTCGAAAAGGTCATTTGGCACGAAACAAGGGTTTCTGGCATGAAACAACATGTTCCATATCGTTCAGGCGGGGTTTCTTGAACGGTTTTCGAGTTTCAGACACGCGCGGACCGTGGCTTCAGGGTGTTCCCTTAAGGGTGGCGAAGCGCGGTGAAACACTTTAGACTTAGGAGCAATTATCAACATATTCCCAGAAAACGAGGAGGTGAATGTGCCGGTAGGTAGCACATCCAACGCTGGGAAAACCGGTCGCGGTCCCATTATCGAGGTTAAAAACCTACGCAAGGAATATCCAGTGCTCGATGAGACCGTCGTAGCACTGGAACGTGTCAATCTCGCCATTCCGCAAGGGCAGATTTGCTGTATCTATGGCGAGTCCGGATCCGGTAAATCCACCCTGCTCAATCAGCTTGCCGGCATGGAAAAACCAACTAAAGGTGGTGTACGTATCACAGGTGTGTCCATCAGCAGGCTTGACGAACGGCAGCTGGCCGAATTCAGGCAGAAGCACCTTGGCTTCGTGTTCCAGTCGTACAATCTGCTGCCCAATCTCAATGCCATCGAGAATGTGGCCATGCCACTGATGTTCCGAGGCGTGCCGAAGCGTAAACGCGAGACGATCGCGCGTGCCATGCTCAAGCGGGTCGGCCTTGGCAAACGAATGAACCATTATCCGACCCAGATGTCTGGCGGTCAGCAGCAGCGCGTTGGCATCGCCCGCGCTTTCGTGACACGTCCGCAAGTGGTATTCGCCGACGAGCCGACCGGCAATCTCGATTCCAAAACCAAAACCGAAGTGATGGATATGATTTGCTCGTTCGCACGCGATTTCAACCAGACCATCGTGCTCGTCACACATGACGACAATATGGCGCAATACGCCGATCGCATCGTCACACTTCTTGACGGCCGCATCATCGGCGACCGGCTTACGTAACTTCATGACAGCATATCGACAACTATGACGACAACAGAAGGGCCTTCCATGGGCAACAACACAAGAATCGCAACACTGCTCAACGGGGCAATCTCACTATTGGCGGTGGTCGCCATCACGTTGGTATGCATTGTGCCGACGGCGTTCGCCGAAGATGGCGCCAATACTTCCGATGCTCCGGGTGCGGGAGCGGACAACAGTGTTGAGCAGATTGCTGGGCCGGTGCCGAACATCATTATCACCAATTTCACCTATGGCGACGGGTCGGTGGCTGTCGGCAGCACCTTCAACCTCGGTTTCACCTTCCAAAACATGGGCAAAGTGGCGGTGAGCAACATGGTGGTCACCGTGGACGGCGGTGAGAATTTTGCCATCTCCGGCGGTACGAACACGTTCTACTACGATGCGCTGAATGCGGGAGCTGCGTTGACGCAGACCGTGCCGATGCAGACACTGGCCAGTGCGAAAAACGGCGCGCAGGGCATCGACATCAGCTTCAAATACGAGTATGTGGACGGTGCCGCACGCAGCTCCAACACTTCCGACATCAAAATTTCCGTACCCGTTTCGCAGCCTGATCGTTTTGAATTGAACGATCCAGTGGTGCCCAATATCGTCAACGCGGGTGAGGAAACTACTATCACCATGGATTACGTGAACAAGGGCAAGGGCGACGTTTCCAATGTCGAGGCGAGCGTTGAAGGCGACGGTATCACCGCCACGCAGGCCAAGCAGTACGTCGGCAATGTGGCGTCCGGCGCGTCCGGCTCCATTGGATTCGCATTCACTGCGGACAAGCCCGGCGAAACCGAGGCGAAACTGACGGTGACGTATGAGAATTCCGATGGACAGCCGCAGACCAAGGAATTTCCGGTGAAGATCAATGCCGTTGAAGCTCCTGTTCCGGATGATTCCGATACGGATGTTGACGTCCAGGATCAGAGCATGCCGGTCTGGGTGTGGATAGTGGCGGCGGCCGTTGCACTCGTCGTGATTGTACTGACGGTCGTATTGGTGGTCCGTCACCGCCGTAAGAAGGCAAAGCAGGCGGCCGATGATGACGATTGGGATTGGGAGCCTGCCGATCTTGGAGCCGATAAGCAGGGTAAATCTACTGCCATGGCTGCCGATGCGACGACGCAGGTAATCGCCACGGCAGGTGGCACATCGGCCGCCTCCGTATCCGAAACGTCATCTTCCACTCCATCCGTCAAGGAGTAGGCATGCGATTTTCGGATATCGCACATACTTGCGCGCAGAATTTGCTGCGGCGCAAATCGCGCACGATTTTGACGGTGCTCGGCGTGATCGTCGGCTGCTGCTCTATCGTCCTGATGATTTCGATTGGACAAGGCATCAGCGAGCAGAATGAGCAGATGCTCAAGAGCATGGGCAATCTCAACGACATTACCGTCACAGCTGCCGGCGGCTCGGGCGCGTACGACAGCTCTGGCGTCGGTATGTCGAGTTTGTCTTCGTCGGACATGACATCATCGGATCAGCAGGCCAAGCTTGACGATGCTGCGGTACAGACGTTCCGTGGCATTTCAGGCGTCGCGGCCGTGATGCCACAGCGGTCGGCGCAGAGCACCGTGGATCTCACTGCGGGAGCCGGATCCCGATACGTGGCTCAATATGCTTCTGTGATGGGTACGGATATGACCCAGCTTGAAGCATCGGGATACAAGCTCGTTCAAGGGCGTATGCCGAGGCGTGCCGGAGAAGTATTGCTCGGCAAATACGCGGCATACCAGTTTATGGATAAGTATCGTTCCGATGATGACTCCAGGCGTATCGCTCCCGGTGATTATGAGTGCGATGAGAACGGTTGCAAGGAGAGCGAGGGGGAGAAGCCGTTCTTCGACGTACTGACCACGAAACTCAATTTGATTACCGGAGCCGATTATCAAAGCCCTGACGATTACCGCAAAATAGGCAGCACTTCGATGAGTTCCACCGATTCAGGCGACGGCGATGGTACTGCCAGTTCGCAGAATCCTGTGGTTTCCATGCCTCTCACCGTGGTCGGTGTGTTGGACGCTGCAACCAATAATTACGATGCATTCAGCTCCGGTGTAGTCATGTCGCTGGAGGATATGGACACATTGCAGGCCAAAATCGACGGCAAAACCAATACCACCAGCCGGACCAAAACAAACTACGACCAAGTGGTGGTGCACGCTCAAAATATCAAGGATGTGCCGGGTATCGAAGCGCAGATCAAAATGTCTGGCTACCAAACCACGTCCTTCGAACAGACCCGCAAGGAGATTGAAAAGCAGAGTCGTGGCATCCAGCTCGCATTGGGAGGCATTGGCGCGGTGTCATTCCTGGTGGCGGCCATCGGCATCGCCAACACCATGATTATGTCCGTGTCGGAACGCACTCGGGAAATCGGCATTATGAAGGCGCTCGGCTGCTATGTGAAGGATATTCGCACGATGTTCCTATGTGAAGCAGGTGCCATCGGTCTGGTCGGTGGACTTATCGCCTGTCTGATTTCCGCCTTGGGGTCGCTGAGCATCAATCTGCTGTCGTTTGGTGGATTCAGTATGGAAAACGTAGGCAAAGCGATTATGGGCGGTGACGACGTGAGCCGAATCTCCGTGATTCCATGGTGGCTGTTTGTCGCGGCCGTGTTGTTTTCGATTCTGGTGGGCATACTCGCCGGTTTTGGGCCAGCTAATAAGGCTGTGAAGATTCCTGCGTTGGACGCCATCAAGAACGAGCAATAGCGATTGCGATTGACAATAATGCTTATGGTCGGCCATGTGCTGTTCAGCGTGGGCCGGCATTTCGCGATTGTTCAACGTTCCCTGTCGATTTTTGACGGTGCCGGCTAGTTGCGTGATTAACGGGCCAAGACGCGGCGAATGCGATCAGCCACCGCTTCCACAGTCAGCCCGTAACGTTCATCAAGCTCGGCAAGGGGCACACGATCGGTGAATTCTTTCGATGCGCCGAAGTTGAGCACACGCACACCGGCCGCCTTTGGATTGGTGGAATTCGCGTAGAACGCGGTCACCTTCTCACCCCAGCCGCCTTCCAGCTGGCCATCCTCCAAGGTGACGACCACACGATGGCCGTCGGCAAGCACGTCCAGCAGCTCGCCATCCATCGCGGAATACTGCTGCGCGTCGATAAGCGTCGCATTGATATCGTCGTCGTTTTCGAGCGTTGCCGCCACCTCGGCCGCCAACGGCAGTGTATTGCCCAAGCCGAGAATCGCCACTTCACGTCCCGGACGCACGATCTGGTACCGCGTGAAGGGGCAATCGCCGGTAATATCGATCGTCGTTTCGTGCGCGGCGGCACGTTCGGCCGGGTCGAACGCCATATCGGTGGAACGCTCCATGGCAAGAATCTGCTCGCCGGGCATGCGGATAGCCGTCACACCATGATCAGACGGCCCCGTGGCCCATGCAAGCATGTCCAGCATCTGCTCTCCGCTGGTCGGCGCCAGACAGGTCACATCAGGCGTGTTGGCGAACATCGTCATATCGAACGTGCCGGAATGTGTATTGTCCGCGCCGGAAATACCCGCTCCGAAAATCAGCAGCGTCGCCGGAACATGATTCAACGCCAGCTCCTGCTGCAACTGGTCGTAAATACGCTGGAAGAACGTGGCGGAAGTCGCCAGAACCGGCCGGCCTCCAGCCTTCGCGATGCCTGCGGCGAACGCGGCCGCATGCTCCTCGGTAATGCCGGTGTCCACATAATGCGATCCGGCACGTTCACGGAAATCACGGGTGATGCCATTCGAACCAGGGGTGGCGGGGGAGATGACCACCAGTCCCGGCTCGTTTTCGAAACGGGACTCCAACGAAGCCATGGCCATCTGACCGTAGTATTTGCGTGCGTCAAGCGGCTTGCCGAGCGCGCTGTCCGGATCCTGCCAATGATTCGCCTCGCATTGGCCGGCATGCGGCTGCGGATTGGTCTGGTTGCATCCGTCGGAACCATCCTGTGCCTCGGTCTCATCGCTGAAACCCAAGCCCTTGGTGGTGTGGATATGCAGCACGACGGGATGGTCGATATCCTTCAAGTCTTCAAGCGCCGCGACCAGCGTGTCCACATCGTTGCCCTGCTCCACATAACGGTAGTCAAGTCCGAACGCCTTGAACAGATTCAGCTCCGCGGTTCCGTTCGACGCGCGCAGACGGGCAAGATTGCCGTACATGCCGCCGAAATCCTCGGCGATCGACATCTCATTGTCGTTGACGACGATGATGAGATTACCGCCCTGTTCGGCAGCGTTGTTCAGTCCTTCGAAAGCGATCGCCGAGCTCAACGAACCGTCGCCGATGATGGCGATGACGTTGCCGATTTCGCTTGCTCCCGCAGCGGTATGTTGCATATCACGTGTTTTGGCAAGACCGCAGGCAAGGGAGATGGACGTGCCGGTATGGCCCAGCACGAAGGAATCATGCTCGCTTTCCAACGGATTGGTGAAACCCGTCACCTCGCCGAACCGCGACTCGTCCAGATACGCCTCGGCGCGCCCGGTAAGCATCTTGTGCACGTAGCTCTGGTGGGAGACATCGAAAACGAAACGGTCACGTGGAGAACCGAACACGCGGTGCAACGCCACGGTAAGCTCCACCACGCCAAGATTCGAACCGATGTGGCCACCATGCTTCCGGCCGTAATTCAACAGCGTGGAACGAATCTCCAGACACAGATCACGCAACTGTTGCGAAGAAAGGGCATGCACATCCGCCGGAGAATGAATCGAACCCAGTATGCCAGCGGTCATTATGCGCAACTGTCCTTCCCTGAACCTGTCTTCTTTACCGCGGAAAATCCTATCCCACTGTATGCCTCTGCCGGGGTGTCGGTTGTGAAATACCTGCAAAGTCTTCTCAACTGCGGCACAATGGAAACGATGAAATGAATCGAACCACCGAAAAACCGCGAAGGAGCGCTGACCATGAAAGCCGTATACGCAGCAGGAACCGATTATGACAATCCGCTGTCGCAACTCAAGGTGGGGGAGCTGGACACGCCCGAAACCAAGCCGTTCTGGAGTGCCATCCACGTGGCCGCAGCCAGCGTGAACCACCACGACATCTGGAGCCTGCAGGGCGTGGGACTCTCCGCCGAACAGACGCCGATGATTCTCGGCACCGACGCGTCAGGCGTGCTCGACGAGGACATTCCTGTTCGCAAAGGGCTGAAAGCCGGAGCCGAAGTGGTGCTCTACACCTTCGTCGGCACCGACGGCGCCGGCGTCATGCCGGGGGAGCGGCGCACCATCCTATCCGAAAAATACTCGGGCACCATGGCCGAAACCACCCAAGTGCCCAGCGCCAACGTGTTCGCCAAACCCGCCAACCTGACCCTCGATGAGGCTGCCGCGCTCGGCACCAGCCGGCTGGCCCACCGATTCGA
>OGQE01002555.1_pt1 | contig 13287 bp, 9 predicted proteins | sample 1553131 | NCBI WGS metagenome assembly OGQE01 (sample SAMEA2579929, study PRJEB22360) | human gut metagenome | biome: human gut; feature: human-associated habitat; material: faeces | place: Denmark | collected 2008/2010
ACATCGGCTACCCCAGAGGTCCTCGATGGCCTCGCGCGGGGACTTGATGGAGCCCCCCGCCTCGCCGGCCACGATGATGGTGTGGATGTTGAAGTCTTCCTTGGGGTCGAAGCCCTTCTCCTTGGCGATCTCGCCGAGGTGCCACGCGTAGGACGGCGACGTCCAGATGATGGTGGGCTGGTACTGCTTGAGCACGAACAGCAGGCGGTCGGACGGCACGGCGCCCACCCAGATGGCCAGCGCGCCCAGGCGCTGCGCGCCGATGACGTCGGGGCCGCCCACGTACAGGGCGAAGTTCAGGCCGTGCACGTAGCGGTCGTTCGGGCGCATGCCCGCCTGCCAGAACAAACGAGCCTCGGTGTCCTGCCACAGGTCGAAGTCCTCCTGCGTGAAGGGGCTGACCGTGGGCACGCCCGTCGAGCCAGACGAGGTGGCCATGAAGATGACCTCTTCCTCGGGCACGGAGCACATCTCGCCGAAGAAGCTGCCCACATGCTGCGTCTCGCGCTCCGTCTTCTTGTCGCAGAAGGGGAACTTCGCGATGTCGTCGAGCGATTCGATGTCGCCCGGCTTCACGCCGGCCTCGTCGAACGCGCGCTTGTAGTACACTGTGTTGTCGTATGCGTAGGCCACCATGTCCTTCAGGCGCTCAAGCTGCAGCGCCTCAAGCTCCGGCCGCGGCATGCATTCGATCTCCGGATCATAGTACTTCTGATCGTAGGGGATGTCCTTCGCCATGGTTGCTCCTTGTTCGTTTGCGTTTCGCTTCTCGTGTCGCCGCTGCGGGCCGTGAGCCCGCAAGCTTTTGCGCGCCTGCACGTTCCGGGCGCGTTCGCACATGCGAGCCGCGCGCTTGCGCTCCGGCGCCCACCCTGCGCGCTTGGCCCCGCCGAGTTAAGCATCGCGAATGTTTCACATGAAACATTCGTTCGCTACCAGGGTTTATGCGCGCAATGCAGCGTATTGCATGAAACCACGAACGCGACTCAAACACAACCTTTCGGGTCATTCGATGTTTTGATGGTTTGCTATCGATGGAGCAGATAACTGGGTACAATAGGAGGAAGAACGTCGAGCAGGGACGAAGGGTTCGCGGCTGACGCCGCACGGGATCCTTCGACTTCGCGGCTTCGCCGCTCCGCTCAACAGAGTGGGCGGCTTGCACCCGCTCAGGATGACGGGGCGGGCGGCTTGCGTTCGCTCGCTTTCCACGACAGGATGGAGCCACCATGACCTTGCAGCAGCTGCGCTACCTCATCGCCATCGCGGAGTACGGCTCCATCAACGCGGCAGCGCAGAACCTGTACGCGTCGCAGTCGAACCTCTCGACCGCCATCAAGGAGCTTGAGCAGGAGCTGGGCATCACCGTGTTCACGCGCAGCAACCGCGGCGTGACGCTGACGAACGACGGCACCGAGCTTCTGGGCTACGCGCGCCAGGTGATCGAGCAGGCCGACATGCTGGAGATGCGCTACGCCGATAAAGGCTCCACCCACCTGCGGCTGGCCGTGTCCACGCAGCACTACGCGTTCAGCGTGCAGGCGTTCGTGAACGTAGTGGAAGGCTGCAAGGGCGAGGAGTACGAGTTCATCCTGCGCGAAAGCACCACGGCCGAGATCATCGACGACGTGCGCACGTTCCGCAGCGAAGTGGGCATCCTGTACACCGACGACTTCAACCGGCGCGTGCTGCAGAAGGCGTTCGACGACGCCGACGTGGCCTACGCTCCCCTGTTCGACGCGCGCGTGCACGTGTTCGTGGGCGAACACCACCCCATGGCGGGAAAGGCGCTGCTGCGACCCGACGACCTGGCCGACTATCCGCGCTACTCGTTCGAACAGGGCACCACGAACTCGTTCTACTATTCCGAAGAGCCGCTCAGCCACCTGCCACACAAGCGCAACATCCGCATCTCCGACCGCGGCACGCTCACCAACCTGCTGACCAGCTACAACGGCTACACCCTGTCCACCGGCGTGCTGTCGGCCGAGATGCACTCGGGCATCGCCAGCATTCCGTTGGACGCGGACGAGACGATGCAGGTGGGCTACATCATGCACAACGAGCGCCGCCCGAGCGACCTGCTGCTGCGCTACATCGACGAACTCCACGCCATCATCGGCGCCGACCCCACCGTAGAGCCGCACCTTTAGCACAAGTGTTTCACGTGAAACACTTGTGCCACCCCCTCGCGGCCCTGCGCACGCCTGTCCTCGAAGCCCCGGAGCATCGCAGCTCAACGCGTTCTCATCGCGACTCGCGTGCGCTCCCGCCCCTCACGGCCCAACGCGCTCGGGCACCCTCAAAGCCCCCATCCCTCGTGCACACAAAAAACGCCGCCCGTTCGTCCGGGCGGCGTTTCCAGTGCGTGTTCCGAGCAGACAGGTTTAGTGGATGCTGCTGCTCACGTAGGGGGTCTTGTCCTTCAGCACCACGTCGTGGGCGCCGCCCTCGACGATGGACGTGGACGAGACGATGGTCAGCTTCGCCTTCTCCTGCAGCTCGGGGATGGTCAGCGCGCCGCAGTTGCACATCGTGGACTTCACCTTCGACAGCGTGAGGTCGACGTTGTCCTTCAGCGAGCCGGCGTACGGCACGTAGCTGTCGACGCCCTCCTCGAACGACATGCCCTTCTTGTCGCCGCCCAGGTCGTAGCGCTGCCAGTTGCGCGCGCGAGCCGAACCCTCGCCCCAGTACTCCTTCATGTAGGAGCCGTTGATGTTCACCTTGTTCGTGGGGCTCTCGTCGAAGCGGGCGAAGTAGCGGCCCAGCATGACGAAGTCAGCGCCCATAGCAAGTGCGAGGGTGATGTGGTAGTCGTGGACGATGCCGCCGTCAGAGCAGATGGGCACATAGATGCCGGTCTCCTTGAAGTACTCGTCACGGGCCTTGGCGACCTCGATGACGGCAGTAGCCTGACCGCGGCCGATGCCCTTGGTCTCACGGGTGATGCAGATGGAGCCGCCGCCGATGCCGATCTTCACGAAGTCAGCGCCAGCCTTTGCGAGGAAGCGGAAGCCCTCGGCATCCACGACGTTACCTGCGCCCACCTTCACGGTGTCGCCGTAGTGCTCGCGGATCCAGCCGATGGTGCGGCTCTGCCACTCGGAGTAGCCCTCAGAGGAGTCGATGCAGAGGACATCCACACCGGCCTCCACCAGAGCAGGCACACGCTGGGCGTAGTCGCGGGTGTTGATGCCGGCACCGACGACGTAGCTCTTGTTCTTGTCCAGCAGCTCGTTGGCATTCTTCTTATGGGAATCGTAGTCCTTGCGGAAGACGATATACTTCAGGTTGCCCTCGGCATCCACCAGAGGCAGGGTGTTGATCTTGTTGTCCCAGATGATGTTGTTGCAGTCGTGCAGGGAGGTGTTCTCCGGGGCAGTGACCAGCTTCTCGATGGGGGTCATGAAGGTGGTGACAGGAGCGTCATCGGGGGTGTGGTTGACGCGGTAATCGCGGGAGGCCACGATGCCCAGCAGCTTGCCGTTGGGAGTGCCGTCAGCAGTGATGGCGATGGTGGAGTGGCCGGTGCGGGCTTTCAGTTCCAGCACATCGTGCAGGGTGGCAGTGGGGGCCAGGTTGGAGTCGGAAACGACGTAACCGGCCTTGAAGCTCTTGACGCGGCGGACCATAGCAGCCTCGTTCTCGATGCTCTGGGAGCCGTAGATGAAGGAGACGCCGCCCTGACGGGCCAGCGCGATGGCCAGCTTATCGCCGGAGACAGACTGCATGATGGCGCTGATCATGGGGATATTCATTTCCAGCGGGCAGTTCTCCTCACCCTTGCGGTACTTGACCAGCGGGGTCTTGAGGCTGACAGCCGTGGGGACATTCTCAGCAGAAGAGTAGCCCGGCACCAGCAGGTACTCGCCAAAGGTACGGGAGGGTTCTTCGTAAAAATAAGCCATATTCAAACTCCTTTTCTCTTAACGCATCCGCAGCGGATCATATCAAACAACATCAAAACAATTTCATGTTTTCGACTTAGGAATTGATTGTATATACTTTACCACAAACCCACGCGGAATACAAACCCCTGCCCCGCCAAACTTTATAAATGTCCTTTGCAGAAAAACAGGCAAATTGACCTAAGGTCATACTTTCCCTTGCTATGGGCCGATTTTTCCGGATTTTCGGACGCAAAAAAGCCCGTCTGAAACCAGACGGACTCTTTTGCACACGAAGCGGAATATCGCCTGTGCGGTGTCGGCCGGCAGCTGCGAAGGAGAACAGCCGGAGGAGGATGGCGGACACCCGATATTCCAAAAAACAAGAAGAAAAAGATTTCATGATCCAGAAGGGTCTTGCCCTTTCTGTAACCATATTGTAACTCTTTTGAAGGACTTTTGCAATAGTTTTTTGTAATTTCTTTGTAATTATTTTTGTAAAGATTCTGTGACAGAGCTTCCGAATTCCAGATAGCACTCAAAGGCTGCGTGCTCCTCCCTCCGGCCCAGCAGATACCAGCCGTTTCCTGAGGGGGCATAGAACACCTGCACGGTCTGGCCCATCGGCACTTCACGGTGGTACTTGATGGAAGCGAAGGACAGCGGCGCAGCCTCCACGACCTCCTGCGGCAGGGCGTCACAGGCGATGTCCAGATAGAGGGAGTTGTTGATATGGCCGTTGAGGTCACACATGGAGTAGCTGGCGCGGCGCTCCCCTGCCGCCGTCAGCGGCTGGCTCTTGTGGACGATCTGGGGCAGTTCTTCGGGCAGGTCGTCGTTCTGGAAGTCCGGCATCGTCCAGCCGGGGGTGCGCAGGATGCGCCCTGTCTCAGTGTCCACGATCATCCAGCGGCAGTCCACGAGGGCCAGCTTCTCCCCTGTTTCGCTGGTGATGGTGGTCAGCCGCTTCATCGTGCCTTTCTTGAACGCCTCACAGGCCGTGGTCAGGTTGATCTTCTCCGCACGGCCCGGCATCCGCCAGACCCTGAGGGCCTGCTTGCCCACGAGGAATGCGCTGCGGCGCTCCCTGAAAAAGGCGTGGTCCATGCCGTAAGCCCGGGCATGGTCTGCCGACACCTGCTCCACATACCGGAACAGGGCGCTGGGCTTCAGGCAGCGGCGGAAGTCGCTGTCGCCGTCCAGCACGGTCATCTGCTCCGTATAGCTTCTGTATTCACTCATATTCTTTCCCTTTCCTTATAAAAAGGGGCTGTACGCCTCCGCACAGCCCCCTCAGGTTCAATACATATTGCGCGTTTTCCTGCGCACCTTGCGCCAGATATTGAAGCAGGCCAGAGCCAGCATCGCCGCCAGCAGCATCAGGAACAGATACCCGCTGCCGCCCTCGTCGTAGCTCTTCATCTCGCTCCACTTCACGTCCAGCTCGCTGTTGACCTCATCGCTCAGGGCAGTGAACACCTCTTCCTTGGCCGCAATGTCCTCAGAGGGGTACGCGATCTCGCTGTACTTGAGGTCTTCATCCAGAATCTCCCATACACAGTGCATGGGGGTGGTGTAGCCGATATACTCGATATTGGCCTTGCCGACGTCCGGTTCACACATGAAGTTGATGAACATCTCTGCAGCTTCCTCGTGCTCGCTGGTGGCGGGGATGGCCATGCTGTCCACCGACAGCACCGTTCCCTCCTCAGGGAACACCCAGGCCAGGTCGGGGTTGTCGTCGATCATGGTGATGGCGTCGCCGGAGTAGTAGACGCCGACGGCCGCCTCGCTGCCGATCATCTTATCGAAGATCTCGTCCATGACATAGGCCTGCACCAGAGGCTTCTGGGCTTTCAGCTCGTCCACCACAGCATCCACCTCCTCCGTGGTCTGGGGGTTGACGCTGCTGCCGCTCTTGAACGCACCGATGGCGTAGGCGTCGCGGCTGTTGTTGAACATCAGGATGTTGCCTGCATACTTCTCGTCCCACAGGTCTGCCCAGCTGGTGGGGGCCTCATCTACCATCTTTGTATTGTAGATGATGCCAGTGGTGCAGAGGGTGTAAGGCACGGTGTAGGCATTCTCGGGGTCATAGTCCCCGTTGCGGTACTCCTCGTCGATGTTCTGGAAGTTCGGGATGTTGCTGTAGTCCAGCGGCATCAGCATCCCTTCGCTTATCATCTTGGCGACCATGTAGTCCGACGGGATGATGACATCGTAGTTGGCCGCGCCGGACTTGAGCTTGGCGTAGAGGGACTCGTTGGAATCGAAGGTGGTATAGTTGACCTTGATGCCGGTCAGCTTTTCAAAGGCCGCCACCACGTCCACGCTGTCGTCGGAACCGTTGGAGATATACTCGCCCCAGTTGTAGACGTTCAGGGTGACATTCTGGCCCTTGAAGCGGGTCCAGTCGTAGTCATCCGAAACAGAAATGTCCTCTGTGACCTCGATCTGTCCCGCGGCCAGAGCCGACAGCGGCATGGTCAGCGCCAGCACAGCCGTCAGCAGAAGAATGACGAAACGCTTCATTTGACATCTCCCCCTCTCAGTGCACGCTGGTCGCGGCGGTAACCGCGGCTCTCCATGGCGTTGGAGATGAGGATGATGCTCAGGATGACCACGAACATGATGGTGGACAGCGCGTAGATCTCCGGGCTGACCTTCTTGCGGGTCATGGAGTAGATGGCGATGGGCAGCGTCTCCACCGTACCGCAGTTGAAGTAGGAGATCATGAAGTCGTCGATGGAGTAGGTCAGGCTGATGAGGAAGCCCGACAGGATGGCCGGGCTGATCTCGGGCAGGATGACCTTGAAAAATGCCTGCCGGGGGTCACAGCCGAGGTCCAGCGCCGCCTCAAACAGCTTGATGTCCAGCTGTTTGAGCTTGGGCGTGACATTGAAGATGACATACGGCACGTTGAATGCGATATGGGCGATGAGCAGCGTGGGGAAACCCATGATGTTGCCGGGCAGGAAGTCCAGCTCAGACGCAAAGCGCTGGTATGCCACAAAGAGCATCATCAGGGAGATACCGGTGATGATCTCGGGGTTGACCGTGGTGATATAGGTGATATTCGTCACCAGCAGGCGGCTCTTGCGCCCCATGGAGGCGATGCCCAGAGACGCCGCAGTCCCCAGCACCGTGGCGATGACTGCCGAGAACAGTGCCAGATACAGCGACACCCACAGCGCGTGCAGGATGGACTCGTTGTGGAGCAGGCTGGTGTACCACTTAAAGGTAAATCCGGTAAAGAGGGCGTAGCCCTTGCTCTGGTTGAAGCTGAACACGACCATGTACGCGATGGGCAGGTACATGAAGCAGAAGAACAGGATGACGTAGGCGCGCTGCATCAGACGCAGATGTTTCGTTTTCATCAGGACACACCCTCCATCTCATCCTCGTCGAAGCTGGACGTAAAGCTCATGCAGAGCAGCACAATGACCATCAGCACAAGGCTCATGGCAGAGCCGACATTGAGGTTGTAGCTGTTGCCGAGGAACTGCATCTCGATCAGATCGCCGATGAGCAGATTGGAACCGCCGCCCAACATACGGCTGATAACGAAGGTGGACACCGCCGGGACGAACACCATCGTGATGCCGGTGCTGATGCCGGGGATGCTCATGGGGATGAGCACCCGGAACAGCGTCTTGGTGGTGGAAGCGCCCAGGTCCTGCGCCGCCTCCACGATGCTCTGGTCGATTTTGGTCATGCTGGTGTAGAGGGGCAGGATCATATACGGCACATAGTTGTACACCATGCCCAGCACCACAGCGCCGGAGGTATTCAGCATGTTGTAGGGTCCAAGGCCGAAGACGCCCAGAACGGCGTTCACAGGGCCGTTGAGGCTCAGCAGACCCATCCATGCGTAGGTACGGAGCAGGAAGTTCATCCACATGGGCAGCATCACCAGCATCAGCATGATGTGCTGCTTGTTGACGCGCAGCCGGGAGAGGAAATAGCCCACCGGAAACGCGATGATGAGGCAGATGACGGTGGAGATGAGGGCCAGCAGCAGGCTGCGGGCGAACACCGAGCCATAGCCGCTGACGGTCACCAGATTGTCCAGCGTAAAGCTGCCGGCGGAGTCGGTGAGGGCGTAATACACCACGATGAACAACGGCACCACCGTGAACAGCACCATCCATACAAAGTACGGACAGGCCAGTTTCTTATCGTAAATCTTCATGCGGCCTCACCCCTCCGAACGCGACATGATATGGATCTCGTTGGGGCCGATGCGCATACCGATGGTCTCACCGGGCGTGCAGGCGCGGGTGGAATGGATGAGCCACTCGCGGCCCTCGCACTCCACATGCATCTCGAAGTGGACGCCCTTGAAGATGACGTCATTGACGACGCCCACCAGCTGGCCTTCCACCGGGGAGACAACTTCGATGTCCTCGGGGCGGACGACCACCTGTACGCTCTCCTCCCGGGCAAAGCCGCGGTCCACGCAGGGGAACTCGACGCCCGAGAAGGAGACGAGAAAATCGCGGTGCATCACGCCGTCCACGATGTTGGAGTCACCGATGAAGTCGGCGACAAAGGCGTTCTTGGGCTCGTTGTAGATGTCCTCGGGGGTGCCGATCTGCTGCACCTTGCCGCCGTTCATAACGACGACGGTGTCGGACATGGTCAGGGCCTCTTCCTGGTCGTGGGTGACGTAGATGAAGGTGATGTTCATCTCGCGCTGCAGGCGCTTGAGTTCCAGCTGCATCTCCTTGCGCAGCTTGAGGTCCAGGGCGCCCAGAGGCTCGTCGAGAAGCAGGATCTCCGGCTCATTGACCAGGCTGCGGGCGATGGCCACGCGCTGCTGCTGGCCGCCGGACATCTGACCGATGCTGCGGCGCTCGAAGCCCTTCAGGCCCACGACTTCCAGCATATCCCGCACCTTGCGGCGGATGGTCTCTTCGTCCATCTTCTTGAGGCGGAGGCCGAAGGCCACATTCTCAAAGACGTTCAGGTGGGGGAACAGCGCGTATTTCTGGAACACGGTGTTCACCGGACGCTTGTAGGGCGGTACGCCTGTGATGTCCTCTCCTTTCAGCAGCACTTTGCCGGACGTCGGTTCCAGAAAGCCCGCGATGAGGCGGAGGGTGGTGGTTTTACCGCAGCCGGAGGATCCCAGCAGCGTCACAAACTCTTTGTCATGGATGTCGAGGTTCAGCCCATCCAGGATGCGCTGACCATCAAATTCCACTACGATGTCCCGCAGCGAAACGATCACCGAGTTGTTCATTTCTTTCCTATATCCTCCTTGTAACTCAGATACGAAAAAAGACAGGGGTTTACTCCCCCATCCTTCCATCGCATTAGGGTGACTTTGAGTCTGCTCCCTCGCCCATCCAATCTGTGCTGGCTGTGGGAGCAGACTCATCCCCGCACAACATCCATGACGACCGTAACATTGCGCAGTTATTCTGCCCTGTCTTGTCTATCTTAAACAATCTTTGTCAAAATGTCAATCACTCTGCTGATGTTTGCCGAAACTTTGACTCCGAGGGGGCTTTTCCCACCCGGGTTTTACATCAATTTTGCATATAGCGTTTCCTTATACAGCATAAAAGCACCTACAGTGCAGAACTGCGGGTGCTTTTGGGATAAATTCTCAGGTGTCGGCTTTCAGCTGCCGGGCCGTCAGGCAGAGGGCCTGCACGGTCTGGCCGTCCACGGTGTAGACAGAGCTGTCGCCCGACACCATCATATAATAGCCGTCGGTGCCGATGGCATACGTCAGGGTAACGGTGCCGTCAGCCGTCGTCACCTCTGCTGTCACCAGCGGGGCGTCAAAGCCGCAGGCGGAAGGGTCGGCGGCAGTATCCTGCCCGGTGACATAGCTGGCCAGTGCGGCCAGCAGAGCGTCCGTCTTGTCGGTGTCCAACGCAGCATTCGGTTCATCTGTGAGCTGCCAGATGGTCTGGTAGGTGGTGCTGTCGGCCTCCGTGGGCTGGGAGACAGATTGCAGCTTGATCGTCTCGCCGCTTTGGAGGGTATAGCGCACAGCCTCGATGTCCGAGACGGTGATGCCCGCCGGGCTGAACGCCCCAAAGAGCTCCGCCTTCGTCTGCTCCATGCAGCGGAACTTGGCCGCGTCCACGGTGTAGACAGCGTCGCCGCCCTCCCGCCGGACGTACACATCCCCGGTGACGGGGTTCTCCGCTCCCACGGTAAGGGTGGTACTCTCCCCCGCCGCCGAAACATTTACGACAAGCTGAGGCGCGTCGAAACCGTAGTCCTCGCCGGGCTGCGCCTCGAGCTGGCGCTTGGCCTTCATGCCTGCCAGCGCGGTGCGGATGGTGCTGCAGGCCGAATCATCCAGATGGTAAGCCGGGTCCTCGGTCAGCGTCCAGCCGTCGTCAGAGGGCCGGAGCGTCAGCGTCTCACCGCCATACTGGATGGAGACGCTTTCCAGCGTGGCGGTAGTCCCATCCAGCAGCGGGATGCTGCCGTCCTCGGCCTCACTGGCGGCCTGTTCGGCCTTCTGGTTCGCGTGGGTCAGCAGGGCCAGCGCCGCCCCGGCGGCGAGAACGAACACCAGCAAAACGATGAGGGTACGCCGTTTTGTTTTCATGGCGTGCCTCCTTACTTGCGGCGGCGCAGCAGCACCACCACTGCGCCCACCAGCCCCCCCACTCCGCCCACGGCCAGCACAGCCGCCGGGAGGATGAGGACGAACACCAGACCCAGCACAGCGGCGGTGTGGCCCGAGATGGTGATGGGCGCAGCTTCCAGCGCCTTGGACTCCACGAGGGTGGTCCCCTCCTGCCCGGCCAGAGAGGCAGCGCAGCCCTGCAGGAAGGTCACGTTGCCGGGAACGGTCTGGTAAACGGCTTCGTTGTCCATGTTGCCGCAGTTGACCCAGATGACCTCTGCGCCGGTGCTGTTATTGGAAGCATAAGCTGCCAGCGCAAAGGGGCCGTCGGGGTCGCCGTCTTCCTGCTCGGCGGTGGTCATCTCATAGCCCGCCGCCTTGCTGTAGGAGCTCTCGGTACTGACCAGCAGGGCTTCCGAGGCGATACCCTCTGTCTCGGTGATGGTGATGCCCTGCGCCATCTGCAGCAGGACGCGGCGGCTGGTGTCGATGCCGTCCAGCGTGCCGCTCTCGGTGTCGGTGGCGTAATCCGGCAGCAGATAGTAGGGGTAGCCGTTCAGATAGTGGCCGCTGTCCCCTTCCACCACAAGGCCGGGCGTCCGGGTCAGGCCAAACTCGGCCATCAGGGCGTCAAGGTTCGGGGTGGAGTAATAGCTGTCGGTGGTGAGCATCAGATGTCCGCCATTTTTCAGGTAGGCGCGCAGGGCCGACATCTCATCCATGAGGCCGCCCGCCGATGCAAAGTCCTGCTGCGGGTCATTGATGATGAGCAGGTCGCAGTCGTCCGGGATGGTGTCCGTCAGCAGGTCGAGGGGGCTGACGGAGAGGTTCTGGCCTTCCAGCGCATCGGTCAGGGTGTCGGTGAGGCGCTGTTCGCCGTGGTTCGTCGTGTAGTAGGCGTGGAGCTCTTCGCCGCTGGTGATGCGGTAGATGGCAGCGGTGAGCTTATTTTCGCCGCCGAAGGTCACGCTGTAGCTGCCGGTGGTGTAGTAATCGGAGTAGTCATAATCGTAGAGGTCGGACGCCGCCAGCACGGCGCTCTTCTCCCCCGAGACGAGGACGAGACTGCCGTTCTCAGCCGACTGCACGCCGTACTGGGCGGCGAAGGTCGGGTAGACGGCGGGGTCTTTCGTCTCCCACTTGATGTGGCTGCTCTCGGAGGCATAGCGGTCCAGCAGCTTTGTGATGATGGCGTCCTCGCTGCCCGTCTCGGCCAGATAATAGATGGTGACATCCTGCGTCAGGGCGTGGGCGATGTCCCTGGAGCTGTCGCTGAGGGTGTAGAGCCCGGCTTCCGAGAGGTCGAACTCGGTGTACTTCGTCGGAACGGCCCGGACGATGAGGTTGAGCAGGACGGCCAGCACGACCACCAGCACCGTGACCGCCGAGGCATAGATGCCGCTGCGCAGCCGCAGACGTTCCAGCGGGCCTGCGCTCTTTTTCTCAAATTTCTTCATAGTCTGCCCCCTCTCAGTTCCAGCGGCGCTTCTCGATGCCCTGCGCCGTAAAGAAGAGGAAGAGCACCGTCACCGTCAGATAATAGACCAGCGTCGGGATGGAAAAGCTGTTGTTGACGAACTCCTCAAAGGGCGCAAACAGGCAGAGGGCGCTCAAGACAGCACTGAACGCTTCGGTGAGCCATGCGCTGCGCAGCAGGAACAGGGCGCTCAGCCCGGCACAGAGGGCCGCAAAGCAGAAGCAGCCCAGCGTGAAGCTCCGGGTGCGCAGACCAACTGCAAGGGAGGCTCCCGCCGACAGAGCCGTAAAGACCACCAGCGCCACGGCGCTTCCGGCGTTGAACATGCTGCGGAGGCTGGGCATCATATAGGCCAGCAGCAGGGCCGAAAAGCCCATGACTGCCGCGATGATCTGGTTCTCCGTGAGGCCGGAGCAGAACTCGCAGACGGCAATGGCCGCACAGCCCAGCAGGAAATAGCACAGCAGCGCGGCGAAATTCGCCCCGCAGGCCGAGGCCGTGCCGCCCAGAAGCCAGAGCACGACGATCATGATGCCGTCGGCCAGACAGGGCAGCGCGAACACGGTGCAGAGGGCCAGATACTTGCCCACCACGATGCCCCACACGGACACCGGGCTGGTGAGAAGGAGCTGGTCGGTGCGGGCGCGGCGCTCTTCGGCCAGCGAACGCATGGCCAGCACCGGGAAATAGAGCAGCAGCATGAAGATCGTGCGGTAGAGCGTATAATAGCCAAAATCCGTCAGGCCGTAACCGAGGTTCAGGGCCAGAAAATAGATGCCGGAAGCCGCCAGCAGAAAGGCCGTGAGCAGATAGCCCATCATGCCGTGAAAAAAGCTGCGCAGCTCCCGCTTGTAGATGGCAAGCATCGAATCAGTCCTCCTTTTTATCCGAAGTCTCTTCCGGAGCCGTCAGCTCAAGGAAGAGCTCTTCCAAATCGCGCTCTTCGGCGGCAAGGTCCACGACGGCGGCCAGATGCCCCTGCGACAGGATGAGTGCCTTGTCGCAGACGGCCTTCACCTCACTGAGGATGTGGCTGGACAGGATGACCGTGTGGGTGCGGCCCAGCTCCCGGATGAGGCGGCGCAGCTCGATGACCTGCGCCGGGTCGAGACCCACGGTGGGTTCGTCCAGAATGATGAGCTGCGGACTGCCCAGCAGCGCCTGCGCCACGCCCACCCGCTGGCGGTAGCCCTTCGAGAGGCTGCGGATGAGCCGGGGCAGGACATCTTCCAGACCGGTACGGCGGGCGGCAGACTGCACCTGTGCCGGGCGGTCGGCTTTCTTGACACCTTTCAGTTCGGCGGCAAAGTCGAGGTACTCGG
>OGQE01002560.1_pt1 | contig 13251 bp, 9 predicted proteins | sample 1553131 | NCBI WGS metagenome assembly OGQE01 (sample SAMEA2579929, study PRJEB22360) | human gut metagenome | biome: human gut; feature: human-associated habitat; material: faeces | place: Denmark | collected 2008/2010
CTTCGGAATAATCTTCTTAGGCAAATCTTTACTTGCCCGGATCTTCTTCTCTGTTGTCGGTGCAGTCGGATAAATAACGGTTGTTCCGATTACCTTTCCTGTCTCATCAACAACTGCCAGCTTACATCCCGTACGGAAAGCCGGATCCCAGCCAAGCACAACCTTGCCTGCAATCGGCGGCTGCATCAGGAGCTGATGAAGGTTCTTTCCAAACACTTCGATTGCCCCGTCTTCTGCCTTCTCTGTCAGTTCGTTTCTGACCTCACGCTCAATAGCCGGTCCGATCAGACGGTTGTAACTGTCTGCAATTGTCTCTTTCAATACCGGTGTTGTATAAGGATTCTCTGTACGGATCACCTTTCTCTCAAGATATCTTAAAATATCTTCTTCCGGTGCTTCCACCTTCACTGTCAGGAATTTCTCTTTCTCACCACGGTTCAATGCAAGAATTCGATGTCCTGCAAGCTTCGCAACGGCTTCTTCAAACTCATAATACATCTCGTAAACAGACTCTGCCTCCGGATCCTTCGCCTGAGAAGTAACCTTTCCTTTTCTCATTGTCGTCTCTCGGATCCAGGTTCTGTAAGCTGCCTCATCTGAAATGCTTTCTGCAATAATATCACATGCTCCGCTGATTGCATCCTTTGCACTTTCCACGCCTTTTTCTTCGGAAATATACGCTTCCGCTGCCTTCTCAAGCGGCTCTTTTGTCTTCTGCAATGTGATCAGTGCAGCCAATGGCTCAAGTCCCTTTTCCTTCGCGATTGTCGCACGGGTACGTCGTTTCGGACGATACGGACGATACAGGTCTTCTACTGCCACAAGTGTTTCCGCTGCCAGAATCTGTTTCTTTAATTCTTCTGTCAGTTTTCCCTGCTCCTCGATACTTGAGATTACCTGCTCTTTCTTCTCTTCCAGATTTCTTAAATATACCAGACGTTCATACAGCTTTCTCAACTGTTCGTCATTCAGTTCTCCGGTTGCTTCTTTTCTATATCTTGAAATAAATGGAATCGTATTGCCTTCATCGATCAGCTGTACTGCCGCATCGATCCGCCAGCGTTTTACATCCAGTTCTTCTGTCAGTCTCTGATTAATATCCATTCTTTTTAGTCCTTTCCACTTTCATAGGCATTCTGTACCTGTTCGGTTAGCTCTTTTCCGCCGTTCGCATACCATTCTACCACAAAAGTATCAAAGTAATCCACTGGTTTCTCCCCACTGATAATCTGAAGAAACGCTTCATTCTCCAGTTCCTGTAATTCCTGTGGGATTTCGGCATTTACGTTTTCCAAAGGCAGTGTCTGTGCACTTCGTATTCCCGCTTTCTGCAGTTCCCCCACTGCCTCAATTCTTGATGCATAAGCTGCCCAGCCATTTGCCGTTGTCAACTGTCCATTCAAAAATGATTTACATGTATCATAATAAGATTTTTCTAGTCCACTCAATTCCGACACATCAAGCGTTTTATCCAACGCTGCCTGAATATGTTCCGTTGTCCGATAAAGTGCATCCTCATAATCCACATTAATATTCAGCGGACGGGCCGTCGGATCTACATTAATAGAAAAATAATCATTCACTTCTCTTGCCGCACTATCATTTGCATATCTAGACTGATCAAAAATCGCACTCACATACTTTGCTACAATTTCCGGATGCTCATATCCTTTACGCACCACCACATACATCCACTGGTCATACGATTCAAAAACTGATATCTTCTGCGTCTCATTTACCTGTTCTTTGTCTAAAAGATACGGTTTCCACTCTGCATTTGAATCGACATTATATGCTGCACTCAACGGGTTATTCGGAGCCCACCAGCGTCCACAGATAGCACCGCAATGTCCGGTTTTTAACAGATCATCTATGTTTTCCGTCTTTCGTAGCAGGAATCTCTGGTCGAGTATCTCATCCTCATATAGATTGTGAAGTTTCAAAAGCGCTTCTTTTGTTTCCTGTGTTACTGACCCATAAACTACATTTCCATTTTTATCCAGGATCCAGTGACATGGCATTGCACCGGCATGTATAAAAGTTGCATCCACTCCATAAGTCTGATCCGCACCGGCAACCACGTCTGTACTACAGGCAAGGCCGATTGTCTGACCGTCTCCTGCTGCATCTTGTTCTACAAATGCACGCACTATCTCCAACGCTTCTTCTACCGTTTCCGGTTCCTTCAATCCCAACTTCTCAATCCAGTCTTTCCGCAGCCAAAGAAGCGGAGTTCCATCGTCAATCACCGTATTCGGAAATGCATATAGCTTTCCATCCACGGTTGCAGACTGTAAAAGAGAATCTCCATAACTTTCATACATTTCTTTGATCGTATCTGTCGTACACTCTTCATACGTTTCTGTAAGTTCTTCGATCAGGCCTGCTTCAATCAGGCGGAGCAGGTTATCTCTTCCCTTCACAACAAGCACGTCTGGAATATCACGATCTTCAATCGCTACATTGACCGCCTCTTCATAAGTATTGCCATCCTGCAATTCAAAGACATCTTCATTCTGAATATTAAGTATTTTCTTCAAATATCTCGTATATGCATTATTTTCGTACGTATCTCCTACAGGAAGATTCGAATTATTCGCCCCTGCAATCTTGCCAAGTGTATAGGTAACAGTCTCAGGATATTTCCCAAGTGGTGTATGCATCGCTTTATACATCAGCTTTCTTTTCACTTCAACTGCATTGCTTGCACCAGACTCACTTTGAGATGCTTCTAACTGTTCCATCTGTCTTTGACTTTCCTTCGTCTCACAATAGGTTCCGCACCAAAGCATCAGCAATAAAATTAATGCAAGCTGGGCTGAGAGAATTCGCTTTTTCATATCGTTTTTCATAACACCTTCGCCTCCGTGTTCTTCGGAATTCGGATAAAGACCCGCGTTCCTTTTCCTGGAGTACTTTCTATCTTCATCTCACCTTTTTCTCCATAAAGGACATGGATTCTGTCACAGACATTTCGCACACCATAACCGGAGGACTGATATGTCAGAATCTGATCCGCCTTCTCCTGCGTCATTCCCGCACCATTGTCCCTGATTTCAAAGAAAATGTGCTCAGCCTCTTCACGAATCGTCAGCCACAACGTCGGATTCTCATTATCTGACACATCAATTCCATGATCAATTGCATTTTCTGCAAGTGGCTGCAGGATCAACTTCGGTATCAGATAATCATTAAGACCATCCGAAATCTGTTCAACCACACGGAACTCGTTATCATGCATAACAAGTTGGATTTTGAGATATGCACGGATGTTATCAATTTCTTTTGCCACTGTAGTCATTGTTTCACCACGATTCAGGCTTGTCCGATAATAAGTAGACAGTGCCAATGTCACATGACTGATTTCATCCTCCCCCGCTTCAATTGCTTTCCAGTTGATGATTGAAAGCGAATTATAAAGGAAATGTGGATTGATCTGTGCCTGCAGTGCTCTCATCTCACTGTTCTGAAGCTGGATCTTACTTTCATATACTTCTGAGATCAAATGGTTCATCTGATCCATCATGCGCCGAAATGACCGGATCAGCACACCCACCTCGTCTTTGGATTTACTCTGCACGGTAACTTTACGAAGTCCCATATTGATCAGGTTCATATTTTCAGTCAATAATTCCAACTGCGATACCATACGGAGGGAAAAAACATATCCCAGAAAACTCAGAAGAAGAACACTGATTAAAATAATCGGAATATTTTTGAGCAAAAGCTTATGGATTGCGTTTTCACTTACTGCCTTTGGACGATAGATATAGAAATTCCATCCTGTATCCTTCATTGTCCGCCGTACCAGATAATAATTCTCACTGATACCTTTCAGACTCTCAATATCCTTCGGACGATATTTCTTATCCATAGAACACTCGGCATAGACAATATTTCCATTATCATCCTGAATCATGCCTCCTGTATTATCTGTGAGCTGGCTCATGAATGGTTCAAGAACTTTTTCATAATCCAGACGCATCTCCAACACCGCTTTGATCGTATCATTGTCATAGAATTTCCGACTGGCAATGATTGATTTATTCACACCGCGAGTGATACTCCACTGCATTAATGTTCCCTCATTCAACCTGGAATACCACTGTTGATTCTCCGCTTCCGACATTGGAAGAAGTGTATCTCCATGTGGCACTTCTATATTGTCAGAATATAATGTAATGCTCTGGATCTCTTTGTGATAGATCGTCGGCATCTGCAACAGTGGATCAGCCACCTTCACATATTTCAAATACTTCTCATAATCCGACTCTGTCTCCACATCAAAAATATTCCTGAGATTTTGAGAATAAGACAGATAATCAACCAGGTTCTCATAGATCTGAGACTGATTCTCAATCGAACTCACTGACTGTTCCAACATTTTCTCCAGATTGTACTGTTCCTTCTCTCGCAATTGATTCATCATGCCATACTGCATGGAAAAAGCAAGGAATCCTACCGGAACCAGTCCTGCAATCAGCATCAAAACAGACAGTTTTTTACGAAATTTCAGATTTTCAAATCGATGGATCAACTTCCGTATTTGTTTTTTCATCCGCCGCTATTCCTTTCCTGCATGCTTCCGGTGTATCTCCGAAAAACTCTCTGAAACTTCTGCAGAAGTATGAGTTATTGGAAAATCCTACTTCTTTCGCAATTTGGGAGATTTTCATATTCGTTGTCTCTAAAAGCTCTTTTGCTTTATTCATTCGCACTTCACGGATAAAACGGTTCAGTGTCATCCCTGTTTCTTCTTTAAATACAGCACTTAAATATCCCGGTGACAGAAAAACCATTGCGGAAAGTGTCTCTGCTCCCAGATCCTTTTCCTTATAATGGTGATAAATATATCCCTTCACGGTTGTAACTTCTGATCGGAACCCATCTTCCTGCTCTTGCATGCAATGTTCATATTCCTGAAGTACTTCTTCTACTATAGCAATCACATCATTAAGGTTTCTGCAGCGATATAATCGATCCACTCTCTTTGAAAGCATCTTTTCATCCAGCCCTTCCATCTGGTCGAGCAATTCTTTCATAATTCCAGAAAATACAAACTTTACATACATATCCGAAAATTGCTTATGCGCACGATATTTTTCTTCCAGTCTCTGAAAATCCTGACGGAGATGTGGCAGATCTTTATATTGAATATCTTTCGTAATCTGTTCCATGATTTCAGAATCTTCTGCCGGATCAGCTTTCTTCTCTTCCTGCTTCTCCCCGTGGAAAAACAGATGCTGACGTGGCTGATAGAACTGCTCTTCTAACATTCCTTCCAGCACCTTAAATTCCTCTGCCAGATTTTTTCCATCTTCGATTTCCTCACTGACTGCAAAATAACATTCACTGTCAAACTGGTGCGCAAAAAAACGATACATTTTCTCTACGATTCCATGATAATCTGCATATTTTTCCGTGAACAAAAAGATGGATTCGTTCGAATTCAGATTCACATAATGAAACTCTCTCTGCACCTCTTCCTTCAGGCTCATCAGGAAATGTTCCTCTTCCGTTTCGAAGAATCCATTTGAGGCACTGACAAGAACCATACGGGTAAATTGGGACAGATCATCTTCCATTCCATCTGTAAGTTTCTTAAACTGAACAAAATCTTCCTCTTTTCCCCCATACAGATATTTCAGTAAAAAGTATTTTTTCAGATAATCTTCTTTCTTTTCCTGCTGCTCTTTTTTCTCTATCTTAGAAGAAATATTTTCCATCACTCGTTGAAAAGTCTTATGGAATTCCTCCGGATCAACCGGCTTCAGAACATAGTCCACAACTCCATACCGCAATGCTTCTCTTGCATAAGAGAAATCATTATATCCGCTGAAGATCACGATTTCCATATCCGGATGATCTTCTCTCACTGCTTTCGTCAGCTCCAGTCCATTCATATAAGGCATCTTTACATCCGAAAATAAAATATCCACATGGTTTGATTCTAATACTCCCAGTGCATCCTTTCCATTCGTTGCTTCTAGGATCTGGAATTCTCCTTCCTCCCTCTTTAACAGAAAGCGGATTCCCCTTCGCTCCAGTTTTTCATCATCCACGATCAATATTGTAATCATTTCCCCACGCCTCCCACACGTTCACTTTACATTTTCACTATTCCTTTTATAACGTCCGAAAACAGCAGGGAATGTTCACTCACTCTCTGCTGTCTTTTTTTAATTTTTATAATTCTATTTTAATTCATTTTTTAGACAATGTCCACACTAGCCTTTAACCGCTCCGGCTACAACGCCTTCGATAATATATCTCTGGCAGAACAGGTAGAAGATGATGATCGGCACAATTGCAAGAACCAGAGTTCCCATCATTGCTCCCATATCTACAGAGCCGTATCCACCTTTCAGATACTGAACTGCCATCGGCACTGTCTTATATTTTCTCTGATCCAGTACAAGTGATGGAAGCAGGTAGTCGTTCCAAATCCACATTGCCTGAAGAATTGTAACTGTTACGCAAGTCGGCTTTGCAATCGGAAGTACAATTCTGAAGAATGTCTGGATTGGTGTGCATCCATCAATCATTGCAGCCTCTTCAATCTCCAATGGAATGGATTTCATGAACCCGGTAAACATAAAGACGGAAAGTCCTGCACCAAATCCAAGGTAGATCACAACCAGTCCCCACGGATTTCCCATATGAAGCATATTTGCGATCTTGGATAATGTAAACATTTCCATCTGGAATGGCACGATCATTGCAAACAGGCAAAGCATGTAAAGGATCTTTGTAAATTTTGTCTTCACGCGGCAGATATACCATGCACACATGGAGCAACATAAGATAATCACTGCTACAGATAAGATTGTGATAAATAAACTCCATCCAAATGCCTGAATCAGCCGTGTCTGCTTAATACCACGGATATAGTTCTCTAATCCGACATACATCTTTCCGGTCGGTATCTCGAACGGGGCTTTACTGATATAGGCTTTTTTCTTAAAGGAGTTGATAAATACCAGTATGATCGGATACAGATACAGCAGGCTGAGTAGTGTAAAAATAACGGTTAATAATGTACCATGTTTTACTTTTTTATTCATTACTGCTGCACCTCCTTTGATGTTGTCAGTTTATTCTGGATCAATGCAATCACTCCTACGATAATAAAGAAGATAACTGCTTTCGCCTGTCCTACACCTTCCCAGCCAGTTCTTCCATAGAATGTATAATAGATATTCAGGGCAAGCATTTCTGACATCTTGTCCGGTCCACCGTTTGTCAATGCAAGGTTCTGGTCGAAAAGTTTAAATCCGTTTGTAAGTGTCAGGAAAGTACAGATTGTAATGGATGGCATAACCATCGGAATTGTAACATATCTTAAAAGCTGTACTTTATTCGCTCCATCAATCTGTGCTGCCTCGATCAGCTCTCCAGGAATATTCTGGATTCCTGAGATGTAGATGATCATCATGTATCCAACCTGCTGCCAGAGCATCAGGATAACCAATCCCCAGAAACCATATTTTGAAGAATATGTAAGTGTTTTCTGGAAATGTGCCAGAATACCATTTAATAACAGCTGCCATACATACCCAAGTACAATACCACCGATCAGGTTCGGCATAAAAAATACAGTACGGAAAATATTGGTTCCCTTAATATTCTTTGTCAAAAGCATTGCTACCGCAAATGCAAAAATGTTGATCAATAATACTGTCACAATTGTAAATAATGCGGTAAACCAAAGAGAGTGAAGAAAATCTCCGTCTCCAAGGATCTTTGCATAGTTGCTAAGTCCAATAAATTTAGCGTCTGTCACCGTTGTGAACTTGCAGAACGAAAGATATACGCCTAACACAAACGGTGCAAGGAAACCTATCGTGAATGCAATCAGCGTCGGCAATACAAATACCGGAAAATATCTCTTTATTGCTTTTTGCATGTTCTTCTCCTCCTGTCTTTCTTTTCTGTAAAAAGCCTTTCTGCGCCTTTGCTTTTCACAATTCTAATTACATAATTTCAGCCTGCCCCGGTATGCTCGTTGGCAGGCTGTTTGATCTTCTTCTCTATTTCACAGCCTTTTTATCTGCCTATCCTGTGAAAAGTCTTTTTTATTCGTTTGCTGCTGCGTATTCTTCAGCCCATCCATCAACAAATGCTGTCTGTACACTATCCCATGCGCCTGTACCCTGTGCATAGTTCAGAAGAGCTCCACCAAGATTGTTTTTCCAGTTCTCAGATGGCATTGTTGTAAAGTTCCAGCTTACTGGTGTCTTTCCTGCCTCTGTATACTCAGCATTTGCTTTTACAAGCGGGTTGTCCGGAAGGTAATCTGAGAATGTTGTGAACGGTGTTACAAATCCCATCTCGTTAGCCAGCATGTCACGACCTTCATCGCTCTCAACTACCCATTTCATAAAATCAAGTGTTGCCTGAATGTCTTCTTCTGAAGCGTTCTTATTTACACACCAGTAGTTCTCAGATCCTGTACAAAGTCCCTGATTTTCTTCTCCATCAACTCCGATGTAGATTGGAAGCATTCCCATATCTTCTTCTGCTACTTCGTTATCTTTGATATCATTGTAAGCCCATGTACCATTCTGATAGAATACTGCTTCGCCAAGTGCAAATTCACTTGCTGCGTCATCTCCTGTCTTAGAAGAAATCATAGATGGCTCACATGTAGAGTTGTTCAGATACAGATCCCAGATCTGTTTGTAGTTGTCAAGGTATGTTCCCTTGATAGCATCTGTACTATCAATTCCGTCCGCCTTGTACTCATAGTAAATTGGCAGGTTTGCAAGGTGAGTCTTGAATCTCCAGTCAGAAGAAGAATCCATTCCTGCTGAAGTGAAAGCTCCTTCTACTCCAAGATCATCTTTATGTGCCTGAATCTCTTCTGCAGCTGTCTTAAGTGCCTGGAAGTTATTCAGCTCATCGATGGATTTGATGCTTGCATCCGGCAGTTCGAAGTATTTGTTCAGAAGTGCTTTGTTGTAGATCAGACCATAAGTCTCAATAACATAAGCGATTCCGTCTACTGCGTCGCCATCTTTTAATATATAATCGTCAGACTCGACATCTTTATAAACATCGCTGTCTGAAAGGTCATAGCAATAATTTTTCCATGTAGCAAGTCCAACCGGTCCGTTTACCTGGAACAATGTTGGTGCCTCATCTTTTGCCATCTCTGATTTCAACTGTGACTCGTAAGTTCCTGATGCTGCTGTCTGTACATCAACCTGAACACCCGTCTCATCTGTATACTCTTTTGCAAGTTCTACCCACTGGTCAGCCTGCTCTGGTTTAAAGTTCAGATAATAAACTTTTCCGGATGACTTATCTCCTTTCGCTGTTTCATCTCCGCTTGATGTGCTTCCACATCCTGCAAGCATTCCGCCTGCCATTGAAGCTGCAAGTACAAGTGCAAGAATCTTTTTCTTCTTCATAATTGAATCCTCCTTTTATGATTACCTGTCTTTGTTTTTCTTGATGATGTTATTATAAGAAAAAGTTCCAAAATAAGATATAATAAAATTCCAAGAAACATAACACTATTTCAAGATTATTGTAACTTTTGAAGATTTTGTGTATGATACAAGAGTTCGCCAAGAACCAAAAGTGAAAAATAAAGGTAAAATTTACTTGTTATAAATAGGATTTGCAGAAAGGATGTTTGAACTCGTCTAAAAAGTTGAGTGACTCAACTTTTTAGACTGACTATCATTTATGGAGGTATTCACTATGGCAGAACAAACCAGTCTGGTTGCACAGCAGGTCCGCCTTATGCACTGGGCAGAACAGATCAGAGAATGTCAGAACCGTCTGGAAGGTATGGATGTATCGACCTGGTGTGAACAAAATAACATTACAAAAGCCAACTATTATTATCCACTGAAAAGGGTTCGGCAGATGTACCTGGATCAGCTTCCTGAGGCAGAAAAGCCTGCTTTCGTTGAACTTCCGCGTTTAAAAGCGGAAAGACCGAAGTTCCAGTGATGTGTATCAAAAACGGAAATGGACTTTCGGCAGATATATTTTCTTCAGTTGCTCCGTTGTCTGGTAGAGTCATTTAGTCATGTTGAATGATGCCGCTGTTTCACACTTCAAAAAAGTTTATCTGGCCCCCGGTTATACGGATCTCCGCCGGGGGATCGATGGATTGGCTTCTATTGTACGCTTTCAGTTTGAACTTGACCCTTATGATAAAAATACGCTTTTTCTGTTCTGCGGAAGAAAAAAAGCAGCAGGATCAAGGCACCAAATAAATTGTAAGAGGGTCAGACCCCAATGTCTCTCACACGCTTTCTTTTATACTCTGCGGGATGCTTTTAATCCTCGATTGCCGCCTTACGGGCATTGATTGCCTTTATCACATCCATATCAAACTTGGGTTTACGTCCATAGGTATACAGACCGTTTAACTCCTGCTCCACATCATACAACTGGGTATAGCAGAAGGCAAACATATGGGGATTGTCCAAAAGGGCATCGGTCAGTCCCTTATATCGGTTCAGGAATTCCTCCTTGGTAGCAGGACCTGCACCATAGCCCCAGCCATCCTTTTCAACACCTTCCTCGTCCCACTTGATACCGCCATACTCACTGATGAAGGTAGGGATACCCTTTACAGGTGTCTGCCTGTAGCCATGATTATCTTCCAAATCACCTCCCTGTTTAAAGGACTCGTAGGTTGCTACAAACTTTGCCGGATCCTGCTCATAATTGTGTAAGTCATAGATGTCCGTCACCACATGATAATTTCCGCTGGTATCAATGCAGGGTCTGGTGGTGTCATACAGCTTTGTCATCTTATACACATTGGCCAGTAAGCTGTCATCCTGCCTTCTTCCCTCATAATCCCATGTCTCATTAAACGGACACCAGCCGATGATAGCGGGATGATTGAAGTCTCTCTCCAAGGCTTCCATCCACTCAGGCAGGAAATATTTTAATGCTGCGGGATTGCTGTAATCCAGTCCCCAACAGCCCTGCTCGCCCCATACCAGATAGCCTGCTTTATCGCAGTGATACAAGAACAGAGGCTCAAATACCTTCTGATGGAGTCTTGCGCCGTTGAAGCCTGCAGCCATGGATAGTTCCACATCCTTGACAAGCGCTTCCTCTGTAGGCGCTGTGTAAATGCCATCCGGATAGAAGCCCTGATCCAGCACCAGTCTTTGGAACACGCTCTTATCGTTGATGAGGAATTTCTCTCCATCCAGTCTTACCTCACGCATACCAAAGTAGCTTTCTACCTTATCTTCTCCATAGGTTAATGTAAGGTCATACAGTCTGCCATGACCCGGCTCCCACTTTTCCAGACGGGAAGGAAGTGTCATGGTAACGGTGCCGCCCTCTGACTTTGCGCTTACGCTGCCACAGGGCTCTCCCTCATAAAAGGCCTTTGCTTCCAGTGTGCCCTGCCCCTTTACTACCGCCTTAATTCCCAGAGTTGCCTCTGCCAGGTTTGGATAATATTGCACTTTTTCAATGTAGCTTTCCGGTACCCACTCAAGCCATACCGTCTGCCAGATACCTGTCGTTCTGGTATAATCACAGCCTCTGGAGTAGAAGAAATGACTCTGCTTTCCCTTGGGCTGCTTTCCGCCTCTCACATCATCTGCTGCAAAAAGCGTAATGTCATTTTCTCCTTCCTTTACAAGCTTTGTAATATTAAACGTAAAGGAAACATAACCGCCCTGGTGTCTGCCTGCCTCTACTCCATTGATCCATACTCTTGCATCATAGTCCACTGCGCCGAAGTGTAAGAGAAGATCTCCCTTCAGCTCCTCCCCTGTCAATGTGATGGTGCGGTGATACCATACGCCGGGGATAAAGTCCTTATAGCCGATTCCGCTCAGATCACTTTCCGGGCAGAAGGGCACCAGGATCTTCTTCTCCCAATCTGTCTTTCCTTCCTGCCATTTCTGATCTATGCCGCTGCATCCAAAGTCAAAGGAAAAATCCCATTCTCCATTCAGGTTTTTCCAATGTTCCCTCTTCATCTGGGGATGGGGATGCTCCGGTCTGGGTATTTGTGTCATAATTTTGTCCTCCTGTGATCATTTATTTGGGTTGATTTCATTTTTATTTTATATGGTTAAAGCCATAGTTGACAGGCTTACTCCTTTTTACTACAATGCTGTTATTACATTATTGCAATTTGCTTTCAAAAAATGGAGGAACCACCATGCCTCAGGAAATTACACGCACACAGATTGAAAAATACACTGTCTACACCGGCCCTACCGCGGAAAGCTTTTCTCCCATCATGGCCGGTATCACTTACCCGGATCCTGCCTATGAGATCCTGGTTTATCGCAGACCCCTGTGTGTGTTTGAATACGTTTTAAGCGGCCGTGGACATATCGAGCGAAATGGCAGTATCCTCACTGTAAATGCCGGAGATGCCTATATCCTTACTGCCGGCACCTACCACCACTACTATTCAGACAAAGTTGATCCCTGGACCAAGATCTGGTTCAATGTCAGCGGCAGTCTGGTACAGCATCTTCTCTCCGATTACGGCTTAGACGGTGTCACCCTGATCCCCCGCTTCCATAACGAAACACCTCTGACCCGGATCCTTGATGCCTTTACCGCCGACCCTGTACACTCTGCTGACAAGCTGGCTGTACTGCTCCATCAATATATTCAGGAGCTTGCGGATTTTCTGGCAAACAAAGTTCCCATCAATCCTACTGCACTAGCGATCCGCAATTATATCGATATGCACTTAACAGAAAGTCTGTCCTTGGATCATCTGGCAGATACCGTTTCCCTGTCCCGCTCCAGGCTCATCCACCTGTTCCAGGAGGTATATCATGTTGCTCCCTACCAGTATTACCTGTCCCAGAAGTGCAAGCTGGCCCAGTCCATGCTAAGCCGCACCACTCTTCCTGTTTCTGCCATCTCCACACAGCTTGGGTTCTTAGACCCTCACCACTTTTCTTCCTTTTTCAAGAAACAGTGCGGTCTGTCCCCGGCTTCTTACAGAAAACTCCACACAGCGCCTGGGAATTTTCCCACCTAAGTATTATTCTTTCTAAAAATGGAACCAAGGCAACGAAACCACTTTTTTAAGTACTTTCATTGCCTTGGATTATAGTGCATTTTCTTTCTGTTTACGATACAAAATACAGCTAAAAAGGTATGAATTATTGCTACTACATATTCGGTTTACGTTTACCATTTGGGCTTCGATTTGTTTCGCAATCTTACCCACCTAATCGCCTGATCAAGTTTCTGTCCGTAGGCTCAAGAACTTTGCTACACCACTTCCTC
>OGQE01002562.1_pt1 | contig 13242 bp, 12 predicted proteins | sample 1553131 | NCBI WGS metagenome assembly OGQE01 (sample SAMEA2579929, study PRJEB22360) | human gut metagenome | biome: human gut; feature: human-associated habitat; material: faeces | place: Denmark | collected 2008/2010
AGCTTAAGAAACTGGGCGTATCCTGTGACTGGGACCGCGAGCGTTTTACCATGGACGAAGGATGCTCTAAGGCTGTTGAAGAAGTATTTATCAATCTTTATAAGAAGGGATATATTTATAAGGGATCCAGAATCATCAACTGGTGTCCGGTATGTAAGACTTCTCTGTCAGACGCAGAGGTTGAGCATGAGGAGCAGGATGGACATTTTTGGCATATCAAGTATCCGATCGTAGGAAGTGATGATTACCTTGAGATCGCTACTACCCGTCCGGAGACTATGCTTGGTGATACTGCGATCGCAGTACATCCGGATGATGAGCGCTATAAAGAGCTGGTAGGAAAGAATGTAATTCTGCCGCTGGTTAACAAAGAGATTCCGATTGTAGCAGATTACTATGTAGATAAAGAATTTGGAACAGGTGCGGTTAAGATTACACCGGCACACGACCCTAACGATTTTGAGGTCGGTAAGCGTCACAATCTGCCAGAGATCAACATCATGAATGATGATGGTACGATCAATGAAAACGGCGGTAAATACGCAGGTATGGACCGTTACGAAGCGCGTAAGGTTATGGTAAAAGAACTGGAGGAAGAGATCCATACATTTGAAGAAGTGTTTGAAAAGCTGAAGATCCAGACACTGTTGTCAGGCGAATATGATTCCTGCAATGCGATCATGACGATACATGCCGGAGCCGGCGGAACAGAATCCTGTGACTGGGCAGGTATGCTTTACCGTATGTACAGCCGGTGGGCAGAGAGAAAGGGATTCACACTTCAGGTGCTGGATTTCCTGGACGGAGATATCGCCGGAATTAAAGCAGTTACATTTGAAGTGAATGGTGAGAATGCCTATGGCTATCTGAAATCAGAAAAAGGTGTCCACAGGCTGGTGCGTATTTCACCGTTTAATGCGGCAGGAAAACGCCAGACATCTTTTGCATCGTGCGATGTACTGCCGGATCTGAAAGATGATATCGATATTGATATTGCAGATGATGATCTGAAGATTGATACATACCGCGCAAGTGGTGCCGGAGGACAGCATGTAAATAAGACGTCTTCCGCAATACGTATTACGCATCTGCCAACCGGAATTGTGGTACAGTGTCAGAATGAACGGTCACAGCACCACAACAAAGAAAAAGCAATGCAAATGTTAAAAGCAAAGCTGCAACTCATGAAAGAGCAGGAGCAGGCTGAAAAAGTATCAGATATCCGGGGTGAAGTGAAAGATATCGGATTTGGCAATCAGATCAGGTCTTATGTTATGCAGCCATATACACTGGTGAAAGACCATCGTACAAATGAGGAAAACAGTAATGTAAATGCCGTAATGGATGGTGATATTGATTCATTTATCAATGCATACCTGAAGAAGATCGCGAACGGCTAAAGGGAGGGAATATATGATCAATATAGCAGTAATGGGCTACGGGACAGTGGGTTCCGGAGTGGTAGAAGTCATCAATACCAACGGGGCACGTATCAATCAGAGAATCGGTGAAGAACTGAATATCAAATATGTGCTGGACATGAAAGATTTCCCGGGAGATCCGGTGCAGGACAAGATCATACATGATTTCGAGACGATCGTATCAGATGAAGAGGTACAGATTGTTGTGGAAGTGATGGGTGGTATCGAACCGGCGTATACATTTGTAAAACGCTGCCTGCAGGCCGGAAAGAGTGTGGCAACATCAAATAAGGCACTGGTGGCAAAGCACGGTGCAGAGCTGCTTTCCATTGCAGCGGAACATAATATTAATTTCCTGTTTGAGGCAAGTGTCGGAGGGGGTATTCCAATCATCCGTCCGCTGAATTCTTCTCTGACTGCAGACGAGATCGAGGAGATCACCGGAATCTTAAACGGAACGACAAATTATATGCTGTCTAAGATGTTTTACGAAGGGGCAGATTATGATACCGTCCTGAAAGAAGCACAGGCAAATGGATATGCGGAAAGAAATCCGGAAGCTGATGTAGAAGGTTACGATGCCTGCAGAAAGATCGCAATCCTGTCATCCCTGATCTCGGGACAGCAGGTTGATTTTGAAGATATCTACTGTGAGGGAATCACAGAGATTACGGTAGAAGATATGAAATATGCAAAGGCAATGGGAACAACGATCAAGCTGCTGGCGTCCAGCAGACGTTATGCGGGCAACAGACTGCATGCGATCGTAGCACCATGTATGTTATATCCGGATCATCCGCTCTACAATGTCAATGATGTATTTAATGCAATCTTTGTGCATGGAAATGTACTGGGAGATGCGATGTTCTATGGAAGCGGGGCAGGAAAACTTCCGACTGCAAGCGCCGTAGTTGCAGATGTGGTAGACGAAGCAAAACATCTGAACCGTAATATTATGACAATGTGGAAAGAAGAAAAGCTCCAACTGGAAGATAAGGCGGATTCTAAGAGAAGATTCTTTGTGAGAATTAAGGGAGATAAAGAAAAACTGATTCCACAGCTGAAAGAATCATACGGAGAGATTGAAGTCGTAAACGTTCCGGAACTGGAAGATGAATTTGGATTCGTAACACCTGTTATGATGGAAGGTGATTATGAGACCAGATCAAAACTTTACAAAGAGCAGATCGTACATATGATCCGTATCCAGGATTAATCAGATTGGTCTGTCACAGGAGGAAACATGTTAATAGTTAAGAAATTTGGCGGCAGTTCTGTTGCCAATAAAGACAGGATATTTAATGTTGCAAAACGCTGCATTGAAGATTACAGGGCCGGACATGACGTGGTGGTTGTACTTTCTGCAATGGGAGATACTACAGATGAACTGATCGCACTGGCGAATACGATCAATCCGGACGCAAAAAAAAGAGAACTGGATATGCTGCTTACTACAGGAGAACAGGTGTCGGTATCCCTGATGGCTATGGCAATGCAGGCACTGGATGTACCTGCTGTATCCCTGAATGCTTTTCAGGTTATGATGCACTCCACATCCCGTTACGGGAATGCTAGATTTAAAAGAGTAGACACCGAACGCATCATGCATGAACTGGATTCCAGAAAGATCGTGATCGTAACCGGATTCCAGGGAGTCAATAAATATGACGATATCACAACACTCGGAAGAGGCGGTTCCGATACAACAGCCGTTGCACTGGCGGCGGTACTTCATGCTGATAAATGCGAAATCTACACAGACGTAGACGGTGTGTTCACCGCAGACCCGAGAGTTGTAAAAACTGCAAAAAAACTGGATGCGGTTACTTATGATGAGATGCTGGAACTTGCAAGCCTCGGCGCAAAAGTTCTTCACAACCGTTCTGTGGAAATGGCAAAAAAATATAATGTGGAATTAGTGGTGCGGTCCAGCCTGAACCGTTCAGAAGGTACCGTAGTCAAGGAGGGTTCAAATATGGAAAAATTACTGGTTACAGGTGTGGCTGCAGATAAAGATACAGTCAGAATCTCTGTTATCGGATTAGAGGATAAGCCGGGGACGGCATTTGCTGTATTTAATACACTGGCTGCAAATAATATTAACGTAGATATCATTCTTCAGTCTGTCGGAAGAGAAGGAACAAAAGACATTTCCTTTACGGTTGCATCTGAGGATCTGCAACATGCGATTGAAGTACTGAATGCGAATAAAGAAAGACTTACGATCCAGGATATCACATGGAATGAAAAGGTTGCAAAGCTTTCCATCGTTGGAGCCGGAATGATGAGTAATCCGGGAGTAGCTGCGAAGATGTTTGAATCATTATACAATTCCAGAGTCAATATCAATATGATCTCCACATCCGAGATCCGTATTACGGTACTGATTCCGGAAGAAGATATTGAAAAAGCAATGAATGCAGTTCATGATGGATTTGGACTGGGAGCCTGAGAAAAAGTCGGGAAAAAAGGAAAGACAATTATTTATCTGAGTGAAGAAAACCGGTAGCGAGTTTACGCTTCTCATCGGAAGAAGAACGGAATGCGAATACAAGATCCACTTCTTCTTCGGTGAGATAGATGTAGTTACCGGTATTTTTTTCGATTCCCTGCATATAAGGAGTAACCGTCTCGCGCATGCCGGAAGGATATTCTGATCCGGGAATAAAATGTTCGGCTTCGAGATCACAGAGGATAAGCTGATCCATAGTAACGTGAAAATGTGCAGCAAAAGAAGCCAGATAACCAAGATCCGGCGTACGTGTACTGGTTTCATAATTGCTGACGGCTGATATTGAAGATATCAGCAATATCATCCTGCTTTAGACCAGATATGGTTCTGAGATAGAATAAGTTTTTGGCCAGTTGCAGATTTGCCATGTTAAACCTCCACAAGTTACATATTGCTGTTAGTATAACAATCTGACCATAAAATAGATATGATATGCAACAAGACGTGACAAAACATGAAAAAGCAACAAAATGTGGCGCGAGGATAAATATCAATTTATAAACGGCTCAGATAGCTGTTATGATATTTTCCGGAAAAAGTGACATCTTCGCCGAACCAGCCGGGAGCGGTGAAAGAATCTGCATCGTCTTCGGTTTGGAATTCTACTTCTACAAGCATAAGAGGAGCAAGATCGCCTTCAAAGATATCAAGCTCTGCGGTGAGGCCGGAAGAAAGCGGGATTACATACCGTTTCTTTTTGATCAGACGTCCATCGATCTTGCCAAGAAGATGATGATAGGATTCCCGGTCAAGAGGAAGGTTATATTCCTGACGGGACATCAGTCCGGCAGACTTGTAAGTGAGTTCGTACTTTTCATTATCACGACGGATACGTACAACAGGATTGGTGTTCAGATACCCCTGCTCGAGAAGGCGGCATGGGTAAGTTTCCAACTGATCCGGCAGCTTTGCAACAAGATATTTTCGTTCTATTTCCATATTATAAGGTCTCCTTTCATTTGCGGTGAAATTATGATACAACAGTTTACAGAAAAAGTAAACGGTGATAGAATTTAGAATAAATAAGAGATGAGGAGGATAATGAAGATGAAAAAAGTATGCGTATTATTGGCAGACGGATTTGAAGAGATCGAAGGTCTGACTGTTGTTGATCTGTTAAGAAGAGCAAAGATATATGTAGATACAATTTCAATCATGGATGATTACATCGTACATGGAGCACATGGAATCAATGTGCAGACAGAAGATTTATTTGATGAAGTAGATTTTGATGAATTTGATATGGTTGTGCTTCCGGGCGGAATGCCGGGAACCCTGAACCTGAAAAACCATGACGGAGTCAGATATGTGGTAAAACAGTATGCAAAAGAAGGAAGATATGTGGGAGCGATCTGTGCAGCACCTACTATATTAAAGAGCCTGGGAGTACTGGAAGGCAGGAGGGCAACCTGTTATCCGGGTGTGGAAGATGAGATGGAAGATGTCGTGCTGACAGAGACAGCGGTTGTAGTAGATGAGAATATTATCACAAGTCAGGGTGTCGGTACCGCAATTGATTTTGGACTGAAATTGATCGAGATTCTGGATGGCGAAGAAAAAGCAAAGGAAATTGCAGATTCCATAGTCTTTTAATAGTTTTTCATAAAATTTAATAAAAATAGAGGAAAAAAGCGGAAAAACACCGGATTTAAGCAAAAACGGGGACTAGATATTTACCAGAGTTTGTGTTATACTTCTGTGGTGAATGTATTGTAGTATACCCGCTTTTTTTCCGCTACCCATGAGGCGGGTTAGAAACAGGAGGAAATAGTAAATGAGTTTACAGGTAGAAAAGTTAGAAAACAACATGGCGAAACTTACTATCGAAGTTCCGGCCGATGATTTAGAAAAAGCGCTTCAGAGTGCATATATGAAGCAGAAGAACAAGATCGCTATGCCGGGATTCCGTAAAGGAAAAGTACCACGTCAGATGATCGAGAAAATGTATGGACCGGAGATCTTCTACGATGATGCAGCAAATGCACTGATCCCTAAGGCATATTCTGAAGCATATGAAGAGTGTGAACTTGAGATTGTTTCAAGACCGGAGATCAACGTTGTTCAGATTGAAAAAGGAAAATCATTCATCTTTACAGCAGATGTTGCAACAAAGCCGGAAGTAAAACTCGGTGAGTATAAAGGACTGGAAGTAGATAAAGTATCTACACGCGTAACTCAGAAAGAAGTAGACGCTAAGATCCAGGAAGAAGCAGAGAAAAATGCAAGAGAAGTTGTAGTTACAGACCGTGCGGTAGCAGACGGTGATGAAGTAATTCTCGACTTTGAAGGATTTGTTGATGGTGAAGCATTTGAAGGCGGAAAGGGAGAGAACTATCCACTGACTATCGGATCAGGATCGTTCATTCCTGGATTTGAAGAGCAGTTAGTAGGCGCTGAAGCTGAGAAAGAAGTTGAAGTAAAAGTTACTTTCCCGGAAGATTATCATGCAGAAGAATTAAAAGGAAAAGAAGCTGTATTCAAATGCACAGTTCATGAGATCAAAGCAAAAGAACTGCCGGAAATTGATGATGAGTTCGCAGCAGAAGTATCTGAATTCGATACATTAGAAGAATACAAAGCAGACGTAAAAGCAAAGATCAAAGAGCAGAAAGCAGCAGACGGAAAGAGAAATCAGGAAGATCAGGCTGTAGAGCAGGCTGTTAAGAATGCAGAATACGAGATTCCACAGCCAATGATCGAGACACAGACAACTCAGATGGTAGAGGATTTTGCACAGAGAATCCAGTCTCAGGGAATCACTCTTGAGCAGTACTTCCAGTTCACAGGACTGACCGCAGAGAAGATGATGGAAGATATGAGACCACAGGCAATCAAGAGAATTGAGACACGTCTTGTACTTGAGGCGGTAGCAAAAGCTGAAAATATCGAAATCACAGATGAGAAGATCGATGAAGAACTTGCCAAGATGGCTGAATCTTACAACATGGAAGTTGAGAAACTGAAAGAATTCATGGGTGAGAACGAGAAGAAACAGATGAAGGAAGATCTGGCAGTTCAGGAAGCTGTTACATTCCTTGTTGAGAATGCAGTAGAAAAATAAGAACGTCAGATCATAACATAGTATAGTCAGGAGGCATATACATGAGTTTAGTACCTTATGTCATTGAACAGACAAGCCGTGGAGAACGTTCTTACGACATCTATTCAAGATTATTAAAAGACAGAATTATATTTTTGGGCGAAGAAGTAACAGATGTATCTGCAAGTGTGATCGTTGCACAGCTTCTGTTTCTTGAAGCAGAAGATCCGGAGAAAGATATCCATCTGTACATCAACAGTCCGGGAGGCTCTGTAACAGCCGGAATGGCAATTTATGATACCATGCAGTATATCAAATGCGATATTGAGACAATCTGTATTGGTATGGCTGCAAGTATGGGTTCATTCCTTCTTACAGGAGGAACAAAGGGCAAGAGACTTGCACTCCCAAACTCTGAGATCATGATCCATCAGCCGCTTGGCGGAGCTCAGGGACAGGCAACAGAGATTCAGATCGCAGCAGATCACATCTTAAAAACTCGTCAGAAACTGAATCAGATTCTGGCAGAAAATACAGGACAGCCGTTAGAGGTCATCAACGCAGATACAGAAAGAGATAACTTTATGACTGCGGAAGAAGCCAAAGCGTATGGTCTGATTGACGAAGTCATCAAGAACCGCTAGGGCAGTCCTCAGACGAGGTGAAAAGTATGGCAGGAAAGAACGATGATCAGGTAAGATGCTCGTTCTGTAACAAGACGCAGAATCAGGTGAGAAAGCTGATTGCAGGTCCGAATGGGGCATATATCTGTGATGAGTGTGTGGATGTCTGCGCAGAGATTATAGAAGAAGAATTTGAATACGAGAACGGAAGAGAATGGAATCCGTTCTCGGATATCAATCTTTTAAAACCGGAAGAGATCAAAGCATTTCTGGATGAATATGTCATTGGTCAGGAAGAAGCGAAAAAAGTATTATCGGTAGCTGTTTATAATCATTATAAACGTGTAATGGCGGGAAGAAATATGGGAGTAGACCTTGGTAAAAGTAATATTCTCATGCTCGGACCGACAGGATGTGGTAAGACGCTTTTGGCTCAGACACTGGCAAAGATTCTGGGAGTACCGTTTGCGATTGCTGATGCAACAGCATTGACAGAGGCCGGATATGTCGGTGAAGATGTAGAAAACATTCTTCTGAAGATCATTCAGGCGGCAGACGGAGATATTGAACGTGCAGAGTATGGAATTATATATATTGATGAGATTGATAAGATTACAAGAAAATCAGAGAATCCATCGATTACCAGAGATGTATCGGGTGAGGGTGTACAGCAGGCGCTTCTGAAGATTATTGAAGGAACAGTTGCCAATGTACCTCCACAGGGAGGAAGAAAGCATCCGCATCAGGAGATGATCCAGATCGATACCACGAATATTTTATTCATCTGCGGAGGAGCCTTTGAAGGAATCGAAAAAATCGTTGAAAAACGTATCGATCAGAAATCAATCGGATTCAATGCAGAGATTGCAGAAAAGCATGAAGATGATGTGGACAGACTGCTTCAGCAGATTCTGCCGCAGGATCTTGTGAAATTTGGTCTGATTCCGGAAATCGTAGGCCGTGTACCGGTAACAGTAGCATTGGAAATGCTGGATAAAGATGCATTAATGAAGATTCTTACAGAGCCGAAGAATGCATTGACTAAACAGTATCAGAAGCTGTTGGAACTGGACGATGTAGAGCTTACATTTGATGATAAAGCACTGGAAGCAATCGCAGAGACTTCCCTGAAGAGAAAGACGGGAGCAAGAGGACTGAGAGCGATTATGGAAAGTATCATGATGGATATCATGTATAAAGCACCATCGGATGAGACATTAAAATCATGCCACATCACAGAAGATGTTGTAAAAGGAACAGGAGAGCCTGTATGTGAACATGCAGAACCTGACTCAGAAAGTGCATAATAAATGAAAAGAAAGACGGCGGGTGCGAAGAATAATTGTACCCGCTGATTTTATACCAAGATAATCCAGTCGGTGAACAGGAGTGTGAATATATGACAGGAGAAACTTATAGTCTGCCTATGGTTGCCTTAAGAGGACTTACGATACTGCCGGAAGAGGTCAGACATTTTGATGTAAGCAGGGAAAAATCACTGCAGGCGATTGAAGAGGCGGTAAAAAACGGCCAGAAGTTATTCGTCAGCGCTCAGAAGGATCTGGAAATAGAAGAGCCGGGAGCAGAAGATGTCTATCTGGTTGGCTGTGTTGTTACCATAAGGCAGGTAGTAAAATTACCAAAAAAAATGAGCCGTGTACTTGTATCCGGAGAAGTAAGAGCAAGTCTTGTAAGAATGGATAGTGAGACACCATATCTCCAGGCAACGGTAGTAGAACTGCCGGATGATGAAGTGGTATCCGGAGAGCGGGAAGAAGACGATCCAATGAACCGAGAAGCAATGATCCGTGGATTACAGGATGTCTTCAAAGAATATCTGTTAAAGAATCCAAAGCTTTCAAAAGAACTTGGCATGCAGGTGGAATCCATTCATGATCTGAAATACCTGACAGATGTGATTGCTGCAAATATGCCGTTTTCATTCGAAGATGCGCAGGAACTGCTGGAAGAGACGAACGTTATGAGACGGTATGAACTTCTGGTATATAAGATCGTGAATGAGATCCAGGCACAGAAAGTAAAAGAAGAGATCCAAAGTAAGGTGAAAGAACGTGTGGACAAGAACCAGAGGGAATACATCCTACGGGAAGAACTGAAAGTAATCCGTGAGGAACTTGGTGATGACAATACCATGTCGGATGCGGATGAATTCCAGCAGGCGGCAGATGCATTGAAAGCTTCGAAAGAAGTAAAAGAAAAGCTGAACAAAGAAATCAAAAGATTCCGCAATTCCATGAATTCCCCGGCGGAAACAGGCGTTATCCGGACCTATATCGAAACAATGCTTGAAATGCCATGGGATAAAACTTGCAAAGAGCATAAAGATATTGCATTTGCAAGACAGGTACTGGATGAAGATCATTACGGTCTGGAGAAAGTAAAAGAACGAGTACTTGAATATCTTGCAGTACGGGCGCTTACGAAAAAAGGCGAAGCACCGATCATCTGTCTTGTGGGTCCTCCGGGAACCGGTAAAACTTCGATTGCGAAATCTCTTTCCAGGGCGTTGAAGAAGCCGTATGTGAGAATTTCGCTTGGAGGTGTCCGTGACGAAGCGGAAATCCGGGGGCACAGAAAGACTTATGTAGGAGCAATGCCGGGAAGAATCGCAAATGGAATGAAACAGGCAGGAGTCAAGAATCCACTGATGCTGCTGGATGAGATAGATAAAGTCAGCAATGACTATAAAGGAGATACATTCTCAGCACTTCTGGAGGTTCTGGATGGCGAACAGAATAATAAGTTCGTAGACCATTATCTGGAAGTGCCGATGGATCTGTCGGAAGTGTTATTTATCACAACGGCAAACAGCCTGCAGACCATTCCAAGGCCGCTTCTTGACCGTATGGAAGTCATTGAGGTTACCAGTTATACAGAAAATGAAAAACTGCATATTGCGCAGGAACATCTGATTCCAAAGCAGATCGAAAAGCATGGACTGAAAGCAGATCAGCTGACCATCAGTAAAAATGCGATCTGGAAGATGGCAAGAAATTACACAAAAGAAGCAGGGGTCAGACAGTTGGAACGTAAGATCGGTGATATCTGCCGTAAATCAGCAATGGAGATCCTTGAGAAAAAGAAGAAATCCATTCATGTGACAGAGCGGAATATGGAACACTATCTGGGTAAGGAACTTTACAGTTATCAGATGGCAAATGAAGAAGATGAAGTTGGTATTGTGCGTGGACTCGCATGGACTAGTGTCGGCGGTGATACACTCCAGATCGAAGTGAATATGATGCCGGGAGAAGGAGAAATCCTGCTGACCGGACAGCTTGGCGATGTCATGAAAGAGTCCGCGAGAACCGGTATCAGTTATATCCGTTCCGTAAGCAAAGAGCACGATATTACAGATGATTTCTTTAAGAAACATGATATACATATCCATATTCCGGAGGGAGCCGTTCCAAAAGACGGACCATCTGCCGGTATTACAATGGCAACTGCAATCATGTCTGCGGTGACAGGAAGAAAAGTACGGGCAGACCTCGCTATGACAGGAGAGATTACACTGCGCGGACGTGTACTCCCGATCGGAGGGCTGAAAGAAAAGCTTCTGGCTGCAAAAAATGCAGGAATGAAGACCGTACTTGTTCCGGCAAAAAATGAAAGAGATGTTGAGGAAATTTCAACAGAGATTACAAAGGGACTGGAAATTAAATTTGTAACACACATGAATGAGGTGCTGAAAGAAGCACTTGTATAGTCAGATCTTCTGGCACGGGTCAGGAGATGGATCAAAGGAGAAATATATGATAATCAGAAATATTAATCTGGAAACCGTATGTGGAATCACCAGCAAACTTCCGGAGAATATACTTCCGGAGATTGCATTTGCAGGAAAATCCAACGTAGGAAAGTCATCCCTGATCAATGCGCTTATGAACCGCAAATCATACGCAAGAATATCTGCAACACCGGGAAAGACACAGACGATCAACTTCTATAATATTAATGAGGCATTATATCTGGTCGACCTGCCGGGTTACGGATATGCGAAGGTATCCGAACAGGAGAAGATCAAATGGGGACAGCTGATCGAACGTTATCTGCACGGGTCGAAGCAGTTGAAAGTAGTATTCCTTCTGATCGATATCCGTCATAAACCATCCGGTAACGACAAGATGATGTATGAGTGGATCGTGTCACAGGGATTCCATCCGGTGATCATTGCAACAAAACTCGATAAGATCAAACGCAGCCAGAAAGACAAACAGATCAAGATTGTAAAAGAAGGTCTGGGAGTGTTACCGGGAACAATTGTCATCCCGTTCTCATCAGTGACGAAACAGGGACGTGATGAGATATGGGAGCTGGTGGAAAGAAATTATCTGAATACTCAGGAGAATGAAGAATAGACAGAATCCATTTCAGATGGTAATTAATGAGATAAAGTTTGTCAAAGGATTGACAAACTTTATCTTTTTTGTTATGATTAGACTAAAGTACAAACGTTGGTCTAAAACGGGTAAAAAATGTGAAAATAACAAGTATAATAAGAGGAAAGGAGAATATCATGGATCTGATAACCAATATCCAGAAGTATTCTATTCATGACGGGGACGGAATCCGTACGACTGTATTTTTTAAGGGATGTCCGTTAAAGTGTGTGTGGTGTCATAATCCTGAGACACAGCGCTTCGAGCAGGAAATTCAGTATGATGCGGAGAAATGTACCGGTTGCGGCGTATGCGCAAAAGTCTGTCCGAACGGCGCGGTCACCATGGAAGACGGAAGGCCGAAGCTGGATAAAAAACTTTGTAAGCTCTGCGGAAAATGTGAGAATTTCTGTACACAGGGAATCCGGGAGATCGTTGGCCAGGAATATCCGGTAAAAATACTTGTAAAGGAACTGATGAAAGATCTGATGTTCTATGAACAGTCCGGCGGTGGAGTTACACTTTCCGGTGGTGAAGTGATGGCTATGTCTACAGATTATGTACTTGCGATCGCAAAAGCCTTGAAGAAAGAAGAAGTATCGCTTACAATTGATACATGCGGATATGTTCCGTATGAGAAGTTCGAAGCAATCCTTCCATATGTCGATACATTTTTATATGATGTAAAGGTAATGGATCCGGAATTACATAAGCAATATATCGGAGTAGACAATAAACTGATCTTAGATAATCTTGTAAAACTTTCAGATGCAGGAGCAAGGATATACATCCGCATCCCTACTGTTAAGGAAGTAAATGGAAACGAAGAGAATATGAAAGAGACGATCCGTTTCCTGAAAGAACACGGTATTCACCCGGCACAGGTTAATTTGCTGCCATATCATAATACGGGAAGCAGTAAATATCCGAAGCTGGATATGGAATATAAAGGTAATGACTTGAATGCACCGACAAAAGAAGAGATGGAGGGGTTTGTGAAACTCTTCCAGGAAGCAGGTTTTTCTAACACAAAGATAGGAGGTTAAAACAATGGCTGAAAAAAGAGGCATGAACGAAAGAATCCAGAAGTTAAGAGAACTGAGTGTTACAACACCGGTACACATCGATCTGGAAAGAGCAAAGATCGAAACAGATTTTTACAGAGAAAATGACGGAAAATATTCTATCCCGGTTATGAGAGCTATGGTGTTAAAAGAGTATTTTTCAAAGAAGACACTTTACC
>OGQE01002569.1_pt1 | contig 13172 bp, 9 predicted proteins | sample 1553131 | NCBI WGS metagenome assembly OGQE01 (sample SAMEA2579929, study PRJEB22360) | human gut metagenome | biome: human gut; feature: human-associated habitat; material: faeces | place: Denmark | collected 2008/2010
TCGGAGGCGGAGGAGTCGTCGTGCATGGCCCAGACCTTCATGCCGACCGATTTGGCCGACTTCATGCCGACCAGCAGGTCTTCGAACACCGTGCAGTCGGCCGGCGCGGCGCCTAGGCGCTTGGCGGCGAGCAGGTAGACGTCGGGCTGGTCCTTGCCGACGTCGTTCGCGTCATCGACGGAGACGATATCGTTGAACAAATCGAACATGCCGACGTGGCGTAGCGCCGGCTCACGCAGATGCGGGGGCAGCGAGGTGGCGACACCCAGTTTGACACCGGAGGCTTTCAGATCGCGCAGATAGTCAAGCGCGCCGGGTTTGGCTTCGACCGTGGTGGAATAGGCGACGCTGGCCATGTCGTCCCATTCCTGCATGAGCTCTTCGGGCGTGTCTGTAAGGCCGAAGCGTGCGATGGTGTATTCGGCGATCTGGCGGAATTGCATGGCGGAAACTTTGGTCATGTAGTCGGGCGGCACTTCGATTCCGCGCTTGTTCAGGAAGTCGATGTCGACTTGGTCCCAGACTCCCATGGAGTCTAGGAGGGTGCCATCGAGGTCGAATATGGCGGCCTTGGTCATTTGCTAATCTCCATCTTCTTCAACCCCCCTCAGTCGCCTGCGGCGCCAGCTCCCGCCAGCGGGAGCGTAAGCCGAGAATCGGATAGGATTTCTCGGGCGTGGTCCAGGGAAGCTTCGGATTCGCTGCCGGAGAGCATGCGGGCGATTTCGTGGACACGGGTTTCGCCGTTGACTTCGGCAATGGTGGTGACCACGCCCAAATCGTCGTCATCGGCATCCGGCGGCTCCTTGGTGACCACGAACTGCGCGTCCGCCCACGAGGCGACCTGCGCCAAGTGGGTGACGACGATGACCTGCGCGCTGCGGGCCAGCCGTGCCAGACGTTTGCCCAGTTCGACCGCGGCCTTGCCACCCACGCCGGCGTCAACCTCGTCGAAGATGAAGGTCTGGTCGGCACCGCCGCGCGTGTCGGCGGCCACCAGCTCCAAGGCCAACATCAGTCGACTCAGTTCACCGCCCGAAGCGCTTTTGCCCATCGGCAACTGCGGCGACCCCTCGAACGGCGTAAACAGGAACGCGATATCGTCGCGACCATACGGACCAAGCGGATCATCGGCCTTGTCTCGCGGCGTGACACGCACTTCCAAGGAGGCGCCCAGCATGGCGAGCGAGCCGAGTTCTTCAGTGACGCGCGCGCCCAAGTCGGCAGCGGCAGCCACGCGCGCGGCGCTCAGCACGTCGGCGGCGGCGAGGGCCGCAGCGTACAGCGTCTGCCGTTCGGATTCGAGTTCGGCGACCTTTTCCGGCGAGGCGTCCAGATCCTCCAGATCGAACGCCGCCTTGTCCCGCCAAGCGAGCACGTCGGCCAAGGTGGGGCCCCACCGACGGGTGAGGTCGCCAAGCTCGTGGATACGGCCGTTGATCTGGTCCAGATCCTCCACGCTGCCTTCGTCGCCCAGCTCCTGGCTCAGGGCGAACACCACGTCGCCCAAATCGGCATTGATGGATTCAAGCCGATCGGCCTGCTCGGCGAACGCGCCGCCGACGCGAATCGCGCGCAACGAGGTCACCGCATGATTGATGAGTTCCACGGCCGAAGCGCCGTCGGCGGCGTCCACATCCACCTGCGAGGCATCCAGCGCGCCCAGCGCCGAACCCACGCCTTGGGCGATGTCGGCCGCGTTTTCGATGCGTTCGCGGCGCGCCTTCAGCTCCTCATCCTCCCCCGGCTGCGGGTCGATTCGGTTGATGCGGTCGATGGATTCGCGCAGGTAGTCGGCCTGTTGGCGGGCAGAGGATTCCTGCGAGCGCAGGCGTTCCAGCCGCTCATCCATGGCGGCCAGCGCATCCCACGCCTTGCGGTAGGCGGCCAGTTCGGCTTCGTCTCCGGCCACCCGGTCCAGAAACTCGCGTTGCCGTGAGGAGGCCGCGATTTTCAGCTGATCGGTCTGGCCATGAATGGTAACCAGTTCGCCGGCGATGGCCCCCAGCACCGAACGCGGTACGGACTTGCCGCCGAGCACAGCCCGCGAACGTCCGGAAGCGCGTACGGTGCGGGAAAGGAACAGTTCGCCGTCTTCGGGGTCGACGCCCGCGTCATGGGCCTTGGCCACGGCCGCGGCAGCACCGGTGAACCCACTGTCGGCATCGCCAGAACCGGCATCGTTGGTGTCGCCGGAATGTTCAGATGCGACGGCATCATCCGAGAGCGCGAAAATCGCCTGGGCCCAAGCCTCGTCCGCCCCGGCCGAGACGCGCGAGGATTCGGCGGCCCCGCCGGAGACCAGTCGGATCGCGGAGAGCAGCATGGATTTGCCGGCACCGGTCTCACCGGTGATGGCGGTCATGCCTGCGGCCGGCGCAATGGTGGCTTCTCGAATCGGCCCCAGATTGCGGATATCGAGTTCTTCGAGCATCAGGATCCTGCCTTGCCGTCACGTTCGCCCGGCTTGTCGGGCTCGGTACCAGCGACGCCAGCGTCACCGGCAACGGCAACGCCAGCCGCATACGCGGCCGCCGGGAACGTGTGCCCGTGATGCAGCGACTGGCTCGAGGCCTCGTTGCGCGCGTGCTCGCGCCAACCGACCACGGGCAGATCGAACTTGGAGACCAGACGGTTGGTGAACGGCACGCCGGAGAGTCGGGCGAGGCGCAAGGTATCGCGCGATTCGCGCACCATGACGCGCGTACCCTGCGGCAGGGCGCGCTGACGGCGTCCATCGCAGCAAATCCAGCCTTCGGACATGGAATCGTCCAGAATATCGATGGTGAAGGTCGAGCCGGAGCCGATGATCAGCGGCCTGGCGAACAGGGCGTGCGCGGCCAACGGAATCAACTGCAGGGCCTTGACGTTCGGCCACATGACCGGACCGCCCGCGGAGAAGGCGTAGGCGGTGGAACCGGTGGGCGTGGAGACGATGACGCCGTCCGCGCCGAACGAGTTCATCTCCACATCGTCCACGCGGATGGACAGTTCGACCATCTTGCCCCGGTCGGCGCGTTCCAGTGTGATGTCGTTCAGCGCCCAATCCTCAATGGGCTTGGTGGCGCCGGGCAGCCAGACGTCCACATGGGCGATCATGCGTTCGTCGATCGAATAGTCGTGGGTGGAGACCCGGCGGATCGCCTCGTCGATCTGGAAGCTTTCGAATTCGGCCAGGAAGCCGACATGCCCCATGTTCACGCCGAGAATCGGCACTTGGGTGCAGTGGACGAGTTCGGCGGCGCGCAGTATCGTGCCGTCGCCGCCCAGGACCACGACGATTTCGGTGTCGTCCGACACGCACGGCGGCTGCACGCCGAAATCGGGGGCCTCGGTGTTGTCGATGATGGCGACTTCGAAACCGGCCACTCGCAGCTGGCTCACCGCCTCGGCCACTACGGTTCCGGTCTGCCTGAGCCTGGTATGCGTCACCACCACCGCGTTGCGCTTGGCCATGGCATCCTCCTGTCGATTCGGTCGCACTGCTCATTATTCTAACCGCAGACACCGTCATCAGTCGTACAGGTGTTCGAAAAATGCTGCTTCGTGGCGCGTCGCCGGCAACGTTCCACAGAGTCGATTATCGTAAGGCTTCGGCATACAATGGCGTACAGCCGCGCAATCACCGTACGCGTGCCGTGCGCAGCGCGATGGCATGCCGTATGACCGTACAGCAGTATCAGTTGAGGAGCTTGAGGACCCATGGCCAATGACTTCGACGAATCCTCCGCCAATGAGGAGGCCTCGAAGGGACTGTCATGGTGGTATTCAGCCGATGTACTGAGCCGAGACAAAAGCGATAAAACCGCCAAGCGCATTCGACGTATCAGCATCACCGACCGTCTGCTCAGGCACCCGGGCCGTCTGTCCATGGTGTATTTCGGCGCACTGATCATCATCGTCACCGGTTTGCTGCTGCTGCCGATCTCCACATCGGACATCATCTTCACCAATTTCCCGATCGCGTTCTTCACCGCCGTCTCGGCCCTGTCCACCTGCGGCATTCCGGTGGTGAACACCGGCGAATACTGGTCGATGTTCGGCCAGGTCGTCGTCCTGTTCTCCATCCAGTTCGGCGGTCTGGGAGTCATGACCTTCGCCTCGATGGTGGCTCTTGGCGTTTCCCGCAGACTCAAGGTCTCCCAGCGTATGCTCACCGCGAACGAGCTGGGCACCACGAAGCTTTCCGAGGTCAAAGGCGTGCTCACCGTGGTGCTGGGCACCTCCATCATCGCCGAGGTGCTGACCTTCGTGCTGCTGCTGCCCGACCTGTTCCGCGTGAACCATGGCAATATGGGGCGTACCTTGTGGCAGGCGCTGTTCTACGCGGTGTCGGCCTATAACAACACCGGTTTCACGCCGGATGCCACTGGTCTGCATGTGAACCGTTGGGGCGTGGGGCTGCCGATTCTCATCAGTGCATTCATCGGAACGCTCGGCTTCCCCGTGGTGCTGAATCTGGTGCAGTGCGCACGCCGGCGGCTCAGCCCGAAACGTTGGACATTGCACACCAAACTCACTTTGGTGACCACCGCTGTGCTGGTGGCCACCTCACTGGCTTGGTTCCTGCTGGTCGAGTGGAGCAATACCGGCCTGTTCCCCGCAGATGACCCCGGCATGAAGATGCGCCGTGCGATGAGCGCCGCCGTCATGCCCCGCTCCGCCGGTTTCGATATTTCCTGGGTGCCCGAAGTCACGAATGAGACCAAGGTGTTCATGAGCATACTCATGTTCATCGGCGCAGGTTCCTCATCCACCGCTGGCGGCATCCGTGTCACCACGTTCGCGGTGATTCTCTTGATTTGCCGCGCCGCATTCACCGGCCATCGCGATGTCACCGTGTTCCGCCGCCGTATCCCCCGCCGTATTCAGATGACCGCCGTGTCCGTGACCACGGCCTGCTTTGCGTTGGTTATGGTCGGTGCGATGATGCTGATGTTCACCACCGGCTGCGCGTTCGTGGACGCCGTGTTCGAAGCCTGCTCGGCCTTCTCGTTGGGTGGTTATTCGGTGGGCGTGGCAAGCGCCGGCAATCCGGCCAGCCTGTTTATTCTGTCCGCCGAGATGATTGTCGGACGACTTGGCCCGTTGACCATCGCCTACTCCATCAGCCGACCGATGGCTCCCGAACCTATTCGTTATCCGCAGGAAAACATTATCGTTGGCTGATCGGCCATTCAATCGGCGCCCAGCAATCTGACATAGAGAGGACCATCATCATGGCAGCAAAACCGAGCGGCAACAAAAGCGTGCTGGTCATCGGACTGGGCCGTTTCGGCGGGTCCGTGGCCGCCACCCTCGACCAGATGGGTCAGGATGTGCTCGCAGTGGACAAGAACCCGGAGCTTGTGGCCCGTTGGTCCGCGCATCTGCCCACCATTCAGGCCGATATGACCGATGTGCTGGCCATCGAGCAGATCGACGCCTCCCAGTTCGACACGGCCATCGTGGCCATCGGCGACAGCATCGAGGCTTCGGTGATCATCACCGGCAACCTGCTGGACGCCGGCGTTTCCGACCTGTGGGCCAAGTCCGTGTCCCAGGAGCATGCGCGCATTCTGCAGCGCATCGGCGCCCGCCACATCATCAACGCGGAGACCGATGCCGGCAAGCGCGTGGGCCATCTGGTGGCCGGCAATTATCTGGATTACATCGAAATCGACGGGCCGTACACCGTCGTCAAGGTCCACACGCCCCTGTACGCGGTAGGCCGCAGCATCGAGGACGTACAAGTACATGACAAGTACGGCGTGACCGTGGTGGGCCTCAAGGCCCCAGGCAAGGAGTTCCAGTACGGCTCCAAGGAACTGGTCATGCATCGCAACGACGAACTCATCCTCATGGGCAAGCAGGATCAGATCGACCACTTCATCCAAGGCTAACCCCCTAACTGCGCTCGCTATACCCCCTATCTGCTCACATCGTGACCGATATAACCCCCTCAACATGGATGCGCTCATTATTGTGGCAATAAGCCATAAAGCTGTACGTCCATATTAATAAGGGGAGTTTTATCATCATGGGCAAGCATACGCAGAATTGCACGCTGATAGGCAAAGGAGTCTACGGCACCATAGGAGTGGACCAACGTTCCCGTCTTGCCGATGGCGCGCATTTTCACACCATGATTGTGACCAGCACCCTCGAGGCCTCAGTTATAGAAGGGGACAAACTGGTCATCAAAAGTGGCATTGTGCGGTGTGATGGTGATATTCGCGTATCCAGCATCAGCGGCAGCGGCGACATCGAAGTCGGCGGCGACATTATTTGCGATGAAATAACCTTTACCGGCAAACTACGATGCAACGGCGATATCGTTTGTTCCGGAAATCTGTCCGTCAATGGCTCCCTAGGCACCCGTCATATTAGCGGTCAGACAGTCCGCTTGAACGGCGTGTTGAAGGGTCATGACGTCAACAGCAGGGCTCTGGAAGTTCATCCACTCCGCAGTACGATGTTTTCCCGTTTTGATATGGATGGGTATGAGGATGGCAGCACGGTTCGCCATATCACAGCCGTCACGGTTGAAGCCAACCATCTGCAATGCCGGACTTTGACGGCGGACTCCGCCATGCTACGCAACGGCAGTGCGGTGGAAAGCGCCACGTGTGCCACCGCACTAGGCATCGACCGTACCTCCAGCGTGCTGCTGGTGAACGGAGACTGCCAACGCATTCATCTCAAGACAGCGTAAAGCAGGTATTCCTCATTACCGTGGGTGCCGATGATGGGACTATCGGCAGTGGCCACCACGTCAAGTCCGTGCTGTTCAGCACAGGCGACCACGTCGTGTAATGCCCGCTCCCGCAATGCCGGATCTTCAACGATGCCGTTTTTGCCGAGTCCTGCCCGGCCGACCTCGAACTGCGGTTTGACCAGTAACACAATCTGCGCACCGGGAGCCGCGATGCGCGCGATTACCGGGATCACATAGGTCAGGGAAATAAAGGAGACGTCGGAAACGATCATCGCCGGCCGGTAAGGCAGGTCGTCGGCCTCTACTTCGCGAATGTTGACGCCGCTCATTTCGATGACGTGCTCGTCATTGGCGATGCGCGGGTCGAGCTGGCCGTGCCCAACGTCGAGCGCTACGACTTTGGCCGCTCCCCCGCGCAACAGTACGTCGGTGAAGCCACCGGTGGAGGCACCGATATCCAGACATTCCAAGCCTTCCGGCCCGGTAAGGCCATTGCCGGCAAAGGTTTCGAACGCGCCCAAGAGTTTGTAAGCGCCTCGGGAGACGTAGTCGTCGCCCTTATCCACGGCGAGTTCGCTGTGCCCGGCTTTGACCATGAACGATGGCTTGGTGATGGTCTCGCCGTCCACGCGCACATGCCCGGCCTTGATGAGTCGCTGCGCTTTGGCCCGCGATTCGACCAGTCCCGAAGCCACGAGCATCATGTCAAGTCGGTCAAGTGGAGTCGCGGGATCGATATGCTGCTCGGTCATATATCTTCCTTTCGGCCCACCATCCACCAACGGGGTGGCTCGGCATGGAGCCACCATCCAGCACTTCACGTCATCTTCCGCTGGCGGGAGAATGAATCACCTCTGCTAGCTGCGGCTGTTATCAAGCTCGTGTTGTAAGGATTCCAGCACGTTGCGATAGGTCTCAAGCTTGCGGTCGTTGTCTTGTTCATCGATATCCGCAAGTTCGGGGTATCGCTCGGTGACCGGCGCATGTTCGCTATCCGTAGGCATAGGACTATGCCTCGATGGCGAACACCGGTACCGTGGCCTCGCTAAGCTGTGCGCCTTGGTCGGCGGCTTCCCATGCGGCGCATACGGCGGCGCGCAGGCCGTCCATACTGGTGGGGTCGCTGACGTGTACCTGGCCGTTTTCAAACCAAGCGCTAGCCTTGCGGCATTCCCAAGTACCGCTCTCATCGCGGACCGGCTCCGGTTGGGCTTCGCCGAGTTCACGCAGATCAGGGGCGATGAATGTGGGCCTCAGGTGTGACGGAGCCAGCATCAGTTCGGTCGGGTTGGTGACACCGGTCAGCACCGCCAGCGAATCGTAGTCGCCGCGGTTACCGGCCTCGATATCGGTGTCGAGGCGGTCGCCAATGGCGATGGACGCCTCCTTGGGCACCAAATCGTGGCCTTCGGCGGCGTTCAGTTCGCGGGCCTCATCGTACATGTACGCTTCCGGCTTGCCAGCGGAGGCGACCGGTTCGACGCCGGTGGCCGTGATCACGGCGCGAATCATCGATCCGCAACCGGGGGCGATGCCCAGTTCACGAGGAATCGTTAGGTCGCGGTTGGTCACGAAATACGTGGCTCCGGCCTCGACCGCGAACGCGGCATCGGCCATCATCTGCCAAGTCATATCCGGATACCAGCCCTGAATGACGGCCTGCGGGCGGTCCTGAGGACCGTCCACGATGGTCAGGCCGTTGCGGGTGACCTCATCGCGCAAATGCTCGGCGCCCAATACCTGTACGCGCGCGCCGGCGGGCAACGCCTTGGCCACCATACGGGCGGCCACCACCGAAGAGGTGATGACCTGCCACGGCTCCACGTCCAAGCCGAAGCCCTTGAGCTGGTCGGCCACCACGTGCTGGAAGCGCGAGGAGTTGTTCGTGGTGTATTCGATGGTCATGCCGGCGGCTTCGGCCGCACGAATGGAATCGGCCGCGTATTCGACCGGATTCTTGCCGCGATACACCACGCCGTCGAGGTCCAGCAGCGCAAGCTGATAGGCCTCGGCGAGCGGGCGATCGGTGCCTTTGAGGAAACGGGTCATTACGCCGTTCACTCCTCGGTTTCGGTTTCGGGTTCGGTGGAGTCGGAGTCGGCGGATTCGGCGGAATCGTCAGCCTCGGCGTCATTGGCGGAATCGGTCTCGGTCTCGTCGGCCTCATCAGACTCGGCATCACCGTCTTCAGCCTCGTCATCCTCATCGCCGTATTCCTGCTCCGGATCCGGGGCGTACTGCGCCTCATCCGGATCGATGCCGAGCTTTTCGAGCACGTCGGAGTCGTCGGTGATGTCTTCGAGATCGTGATCGATCACCACGTCGTCGCTGTTTTCGTCAATCTCCTCGTCGGCATACTGGTCCTCAAGACGGTCCAGCAGGTCGTTGAGCTGCTCGGCTTCCTTGCTGCGGCCGGCCTCTTCAAGGAAGTACTGCTCGGCCTGCACGGCACGCATGCGGTACTCACCCGGCAGCCCCTGGGAACGGCCGACGGTGTGAACCACTTCAATGGCCTTGTCCCACATCTCCAAATCGCCAAGGGCACCGGCGTACACCAGGAACATCTCGACCTTGGGAGCGCCATGCAGCTGCTTGCCCTCATCGGACAGCGCCAGTTCCACGGCCTTCTTCGGCTCTCCGACGCCACGCTCGCAGTCAGCGATGAACGGCAGGTAGTCGAGGAAGCCGTTCATACGGTAGGCGGTGCGGAACTCACGCAGGGCCAGCTTGTAGTCGCCCTGACGGTAGGCCACGAACGCAAGCGTCTCGCGGGCGAAGTCGATGCGGGAGGCCTGACGGGCCACCCACTTGGCGTGCTCCAAGGCAAGTTCGGGGTCGCTCTCCTCCAGCGCGAAAGCGGCGAGGATGTGCAGACCAATGTTCTCCGCGTGCTCCTTGGACAGGCCGCGCAGACGTTCGCGCTCATCCTTGGACAGCATCGACCATTCCATGCCCTTGGGCATCTTGGGCTCGTCGGGACGACGGTCGGTGTACGGGTTCTGCGAGGGGAAGCTCATCGTGCCGTCGGAGTTACGGCGCGGGCGCCTCATGTATTCAGAGCGCTTCTCCTCACGGTACTGGCGCTTCTCTTCCTGCGAAAACTCGCGGAATTCGCCGTCACGACGGTTGTTGTCGCGGCGATCGTCACGGCGGAAGTCACGACGATCATCGCGGCGGTCGTCCCTGCGGAAGTTGCGGCGGTCGCCATCACGGCGATCGTCGTCGCGACGGAAGTTGCGACGCTCACCATCGCGGCGGAAATCACGACGATCGTTATCCCTGCGGTCATCGCGACGGAAGTCACGACGGTCATTGTCACGACGGAAGTCACGACGGTCCCCATCGCGACGGTCGTCCCTACGGAAATCTCGGCGGTCGTCGTTGCGGCGGAAGCTGCGACGCTCACCATCGCGGCGGAAATCACGACGATCGTTATCACGGTGCTGGTAGCGCGGATTCTCGCCGTTCTCGCCTTCGTGGGAACGGTAGCCGCCTTCGCGGCGCGGCTTGAAGCCTTCGCCGTCACGGCGCGGACCATTGCCGCGGTAACCGCCCTTGCCGCCGAAGCCGCCGGACTTGCCGTACGACTTGCGGTAGCCGCCGTGGCCCTCGCCATCACCGTCACGGCGCGGCGCGTAGCCCTCGCCATCCTCACGGCGACGCGGCTTGAAACCCTCACCATCATGACGCGGCTTGAAACCGCCCTTGCCGCGCGGCTTGAAACCCTTGCCGCCGCGGTTGCCCGGTCGGCGATCGCCATACCCCTTATGGCCGCCGCCGTAAGACTTGCCGGAACGCTCGTTACCTTCTGCCATTACTTGTTTTCCTTAATTCGTTGTTGATTAACGGTTTTCCACGGCGCCGAGCGCCTTCTTGCCACGACGGATAAGCGCGAAGCGGCCTGCCAGGAAGTCGGCTTCGGCCAGCACCTGCTCCTCATCCTCGATACGGTTGTTGTTGAGATACACGCCACCGGACTTGATGGCGCGGCGTGCCTCGGAAGCGGACTTGAACAGTCCGGCAGCCTGGGCGGCGTCGATTACGCGATCGCCGGGCTTGGAGACGGGGAAGACGTGCTCGCCGTTCTCGTCGACCACCTTGAAACCGTCGAGCACGGATTCCAGCGTTTCCTCGTCGATGTCTTCGAGGTTGCCACCGCGGCCGAACAGCGCACCGGAAGCATCGATGGCGGCCTGGGTAGCGGCCTCGCCATGCACGAAGCTGGTGACCTCCCAGGCAAGGGTCTTCTGGGCCTCGCGCTTGCCGGGGTTGGTCTTGGATTCCTCGACCAGTCGTTCGATTTCGGCCTTGGGCAGGAAGGTGAACGCCTTCAGCAGGCTTTCCATCTCCACGTCCGGGCGGTTGATCCAGAACTGGTAGAACTTGTACGGGCTGAGCATCGTGGCGTCGAGCCAGACGGCGTTGCCCTCGGACTTGCCGAACTTCTTGCCGGAAGCATCGGTGATGATCGGGCTGGTGAACACATTGACGTCCACACCGCGCACCTTGTGGATCAGGTCCAGGCCGGAGGTGAGGTTGCCCCACTGGTCGGAGCCGCCGAGTTCCAGCGTGCAATGGTATTCGTCAAACAGGTGGAGGAAGTCGTTGCCCTGCAGCACCTGGTAGCTGAACTCGGTGAAGGAGATGCCTTCCTCAGAGTTCAGGCGGCGGGCGACCGTGTCCTTGGCGAGCATGGTGCCCAGACGGAAGTTCTTGCCGACGTCACGCAGGAAGTCGATGACGGTCATCGAGGCGGTCCAATCGTAATTGGACACGAAACGTACGGCGTTCGCGCCTTCGGTGTCCAGAATGCCGCCGATCTGGTTCTTCAGACGATCGGCCCAGCCGGCCACCACGTCCTTCGGGTTGAGCGTGCGTTCGCCGGACTGGCGCGGGTCGCCGATAAGTCCGGTGGCGCCGCCGACCAGGGCGATTGGATGATGGCCCGCAAGCTGCAGGTGACGCATGTTGATGAGCTGCACGAGGTTGCCGATATGCAACGATGCAGCGGTGGGATCGAAGCCACAATAATAGGTGATGGGCTCGCCGTTCAGTGCTTCTGCGAGTCGATCCCGGTCCGTGGACTGGGAAATCAACCCGCGCCATTCCAGTTCCTCAAGCAGGGTGTTGAAACCCGCTTCCTTGAAGTCGGTGACGTGAGCCATAGCTTGTCGCTTCTCCCTATCGAATTGTGAATGAGACTGCCCAATTGGGCACAGTCAAGTTTCGCAGAACATGGCGACAGTGCCGAACACCAGCCGAGCCGCGCGATTCAGTAAAACGCCTTATTCTAGCGGCGCGGGCCCATAAGTTCGCGCAAAGAGTCGATGATGTCCTGACGATCCGGCACCTGGAACTTCGGGAAGGACTTGAGCATACGCTTCTGCTGTGCGTTGATGACGCCATTGACGGCCCAGCGCAGACGCTCAACCGTATCCTGCGAAAGCTCACGCATCCTGTCGGATACCGCACTGGAGCCCCACTGCCACGTGCCACCGGCGCGTGCCGCCACATCCTGCACCACCTGAGAGACGGAATCGAGCACCTGCTCGAATTCGAGCATGCCCGTAACCGTGACCGCCAAGTCGATGATGGTGATCAGGGCCAGTACCGTGACCAGCGTATGCAGCATCGGCAGCGGAATCATATCCGTGACCCGCTCGACATATGGCTGCGAACCAAGTACCACGCCCACGCCGCCGAGGCCGAAAATCAACGCGCCCAGCAGGCAGACGCGGCCTTGGAGGTTGAAGCGGAAGTTCGAGTAATCCCACCAGCGGGCGTGGAACAGCTGCTCCATGACCCACGAGGTTGTGTATTCGAGTATCGTGGCGCCCACCATCGAAATCAGGAAGATGATGATCGGGTTACGTACGTTGCCGAGAATGGCGACGCCGAGTATCGCGCCGGTGCCGTAGATCGGGCACAGCGGGCCGTTGAGGAACCCTCGGTTGACCAAGCGGTGCTGTTGGCAGGAGACGAGGATGGACTCGTACATCCAGCCGACGAAACTGTAGAACAGAAACCAGAGGAAATAATGTTCGAGTGTGATGATCATCGACGGGCTTCGATCTCGGCGTAAGGCTTCGCGGCGGGCAACGCGCGCTTGTTGAACCGGTCGAACGAGAAGGTCTCGGCGGTGGCGGAGCATTTGTCCGCCAAGGTGACCAGATAGCCTTCGATATAGCGCGGCGGCACCGGGGTCATCGGGAACATGTGGTTCTCGATGCTGTTGCGTTCGATATCGTTGAGCTTGAAGTCCTTCAGGGCATTGACCAGGGCGGCGTGGCCATGGGTGAAGCCATGCCACTGGTGTTCGCCGTTATCCCAGTCGTGCCAGTCGTACAGGAAGTAATCGTGCAGGAGGGCCGCGCGAATCAGGGATTTGAGGTCGACGCGGTACCACAGGTGTGCGCGGTCGGCCATCCACACAGCCAGGCAGGCGACACGCACGGAATGTTCGAACGTGGTGACA
>OGQE01002579.1_pt1 | contig 13143 bp, 10 predicted proteins | sample 1553131 | NCBI WGS metagenome assembly OGQE01 (sample SAMEA2579929, study PRJEB22360) | human gut metagenome | biome: human gut; feature: human-associated habitat; material: faeces | place: Denmark | collected 2008/2010
GATCAAGAAGTTCTTCAAGGAGAACTGCCTGGTCGATCAGGAGTTCGTCAAGGACAGCGACCTGACCGTTGCTCAGTACACCGCTAAGGTCGCTAAGGATCTGGGCGGCGACATCAAGATCGTCAAGTTCACCCGCTTCCAGAAGGGCGAAGGCCTGGAGAAGCGTGCTGACGACTTCGCTGCTGAAGTTGCAAGCATGGTGAAGTAATTTAACTTCCAAAGTTGAATTGGGAGCTGCAGTACCCGTAACAGGGCACTGCAGCTCCTTTTTTGTTTGTGTTTGGCGGGCGGATGTGCTATCATAGAGAAAACAGAAAGAAGGGAGGACGAAAAGCAATGCGCAGTGTAAACAAAACGTCTCTCCGAATGGAGAGCATGATCGGATAAGGAGAATCCCTTATGAAAAAACAAACCATGACTCTTGCGGGCATCCCTGCCATCCTGTACGGCAGCCGGAGCCGGAATGTTTACCTCTATCTCCATGGTAAGAACGGCTGCAAGGAAGAGGCAGAACGTTTTGCCGCTACAGCCTGTGAAGCAGGTTGGCAGGTGCTGGCTATCGACCTGCCCGAGCATGGCGCACGGAAAAACAGCCCTGAGCGGCTTCTGCCGTGGGTGGCTGTGCCGGAGATAGAAGCCGTATATGCCCGCATGAAGCCGGTGTGGGCGCATATCCGGCTGTATGGCGTGAGCATCGGCGCGTGGCTTGCCATGCAGGCGCTGCAGGGAGACGCGCCGGAACAGGCCCTGCTGGTCTCTCCGGTGGTGGATATGGAAGCTCTCATCACGAATATGATGCAATATGCCCATGTGACCGAGGAACAGCTGCACCGGGCAGGGGAGATCCCCACGGATCTTGGGGAGACCCTCTCATGGCCGTATCTGTGCTGGGTGCGGGAACATCCGCTGCACTGGCATGGCCGCACGCAGGTGCTGTATGGTGACAGGGATGCCCTGACCAGCCGCACCATGATCGAGCGCTTCCGTCAGGAAAGCGGGGCGCATCTGACGATCATGGAGGGAGGGGAACACTGGTTCCACACCCCAGTGCAGATGGCGGTCCTTCAAACGTGGGAAGAAACGAACGTTTGATTTTTGATTTAGAATAGCCGCCGCGTGCGCTTTGGCTATTTTTAGCGGAAGTATTATTTTTATATTTGCAAACCAGCAAAGCCTGCGGGCTTTGCTGGTTTGCTTTTTCACGGGAAAGGTCGTGACCGTACACTGCATTTTTTGTGGTGACTATGCATTTTATCTTTGGGACTCTTTCTGTGAAAAAATGGTTTGGAAACGACCGCAGTCGTTTCCAAACCACAATATCAAATAAATTTTCCTCTGCTTATGGCCAGAGCGCACGCGGAGGCCATTTCAAATCATAGAAGCTTACAGCAACAAAAACTGCCGCTGACGGTTTTTACGCCGTCAGCGGCAGTTTGCATTTACAGATTCAGTTCAGCAGGATCTGAAACTCAGACCTTTGCTTCGCTGTTGTGCTCAGCATTCTTATAGGCCTTGAAGGAGTGGAACACGATGTTCAGGCCCAGAACGATCAGCAGCACGGCCAGGATCAGCTGCAGGCCGTTTGCAATGAACACAGCACCCCAAGTGGTCTCGCCAGCGGGGATGGTGACAGCAGCGGCATTGCTGATGGCCTTGACCATAGCGATCAGGCGCTGCACCAGAGCGGTGAAGGTGACGCACAGCATGATGACCAGCGGAGGGAAGATCATCTTGTTGCTGCGGCCGGTGACCTTCAGGAACACGCACAGGGTGGCCAGAACCAGAGCGCTCAGCAGCTGGTTTGCAGAACCGAACAGGGGCCAGATGTTGGCGTAGCCGATCTTGGTCAGCAGGAAGCCGAAAGCCAGAGTCAGGAAGGTGGAGAAGTACACGTTGCACAGCAGCTTGCGCCAGCCCTCAGCATGCTCCATGTCGTCCACGCTGAACAGCTCCTGGAAGCTCATGCGGCCGATACGGGCCACAGCATCCAGACTGGTCAGGGCCAGTGCGGAAACGCACATGGTCATAAACACAGAGGCAAAGTGCTGGTCCAGGCCGAAGCCCACGAAGAAGCTGGCAACGCCGCGGCTGAAGACCTGGAACGGAGTGCCGTCTGCGGGGGTGCCGTCTGCAGCAGCAGAAGCACCGGCCACGCACAGGGCGATGACAGCCAGCAGGCTTTCCAGCACCATGGCACCGTAGCCGACCTTCAGCATATCCTTCTCATTGGTAACGGTCTTGGAGGAAGTGCCGGAAGACACCAGACTGTGGAAACCGGAAACAGCGCCGCAGGCAACGGTAACGAACAGGATGGGGAACATGGTGCCCAGCTTGGCGTTGGTAAAGCCGGTGAACACCGGCAGGTTCATGACGGGATGGTTGACGATCAGGCCCAGAACAGCACCCACGATCATGGCCACGAACATAAAGGTGGTCATGTGGTCACGGGGCTGCTTCAGCAGCCACATGGGCAGGACAGCGGCAAAGAAGATGTACACAAAGGTGATGTAGCTCCATGCAGCCTTGCCCAGAATGATGGGGAAGTTTGCACCCACCACAAAGGACAGCACGATGAATACGATGCTGATCACATTCTCTTTCCAGCCGGTGAAGTGCAGGTTCTTCTGCAGCAGGCCAAAGACCACGGCGAACACCATGAACATGATGGAGACCATGCCGGCAGCACCGTTGGTCTGGGCAGCCTCCACCAGAGCACCGTCAGCACCGTAGGCATTGAAGGTGCCGGCCACCATGTCGGCAAAGGCGGCAATGACGATGCCGCAGAACAGCCAGCAGAACAGCAGGAACAGCTTGCGGCCGGTCTTGCCGATGTACTTTTCGATCAGCATGCCCATGCTCTTGCCGTCGTTCTTAACGGAAGCATACAGAGCGCCGAAGTCGGTGACAGCACCGAAGAAGATGCCGCCCAGCAGCACCCACAGCAGCACCGGCAGCCAGCCGAAAGCAGCGGCCTGGATCGCACCGGTAACAGGGCCTGCACCGGCAATGGAGCTGAACTGGTGTGCAAACACGGTCCAGCCGTCGGTGGGAACGTAGTCCCGGCCGTCCTCATGGACAACTGCCGGGGTCTTGGCAGAGGGGTCGATGCCCCACTTGTTTGCCAGCCAGCGGCCGTAAAGCATATAAGCGCCAAACAGACACACGGCTGCGATCAATACGATGACCAGCGTATTCATTGTTTTTACCTCTTTCCTTTCTTGGCATCCGGCAAATGTCAGCGACATGGGGCGGCAGGATGTAAAAAAGGCCCCGTCTTCCTGCGTTCGTTCCATTTGGGACGAACCATCGAAGACGAAGGCCTTCACATACACTGCACATCGTGTATGGAATACTCCGCGATACCACTTCGTTTGCTGCACAGGGCAGCCACTCCCAGCGTACATACATACGCAGCCCCGTAACGTGGGCAAAACGGCCATGCATTACTGGAAGGCGGGGTCAGCGCCTTTGTTCACACAGGCTGCTCGCAGGGGAGAACGCTTTGCTCCTGACTGCTGCCCTTGCATCAGATGGGCGGCTCTCTGGAAGAGGGTGCTGCAAAGAATCATGTCCTGTTCATCGCATTTGCCGAATGATTGTCCGTATTTTAGTGCGGAATTCACAAATTGTCAATATCCTTGGAACAAGTTCGGAGGATACACTAATTCAGAAAAGCGTTCTGCAATAATTTTTAGGTGATTTTTGTTCATGCGTGAAACGAAGAAAACTATACACGTCAACGAATGAAAAGAGTTCACGCCAAGGGCTTGACTTTCACACTTTGATGTGCTAAAGTGATGATGCAAGAAAGAACCTGAACATTTCCGGAACATTTAAAAGAGGGAACGCTCCCAAAACCGGACAGTCCGCTGCGGCGGCAAGGAGAACATTCATGGCAGATAAAAATTCCAGAAGAAACCAGACCACCGATGCACTGTTTGATGCCATCCTCAGTCTGGAAACGCGGGAGGAGTGCTACAACTTCTTTGAAGACCTGTGCACTGTAAAGGAGATCTCGGATATGGCGCAGCGGCTGGAAGCGGCAAAGATGCTGCTGGACGGCAGAACCTACGATCAGATCGTGAAGGCAGTGGAGATCAGCACGGCCACCATCAGCCGCATCAACCGCTGCATCCAGTACGGCTCCGGCGGCTACCGCGAGACCATTGAAAAGGTGCGCGGCATCCAGAACCCGAAAAAGCAGGAGTAACACCGACGTACCCGGCAGACATAGAATGGGGCGTACACCGCCCCTGACCGGACGAACGAAAGGAAGGTTTTATCATGTCTGCTGAGAACTGTATCGATACCACCCGCTGCCCCTGCCCCTGCCTGCCCAAGGTGACGCTGGAGCAGGCGGTCGTTGACCTTGTGGAGAGCATCGCTCTGCAGGAAAATGCCCTGAGCCACATCCTGTGCGCCGAGAGCCGGAAGATGGATGCCGCCATGAAACTGGACGGTCTGGACCTGTGCAAGCTGCTGGAAGTGAACGATTCGGCCACCAACATGGTGCACGCCGTGGCAAACCTGGAGCTGGTGCTCAAGGATAAGCTGGAGTTCGTCTCCAACAACCTGTACTATCCGCCTGCGGATGCCGCAGCGAAGTAAGAAGATGCTGAAAGGCCTGTCCGGATGCCGGGCGGGCCTTTTCTCTGCTTGAATGCATAATTTTTGTAAAAACCATTTGTTGGAATTGCTGATAACGGGATTCTGTGCTATACTATACAATGTATCACCATGAAAGTGAGGAAATTTACAAATTGCTGAACTACGATGCGATCCTGTTTGATGTGGACGGGACCCTGATCGATTCCGCTCCCGGTATCATAAATACATTAAAAGAAGTCTTTGCCAGGATGGGCGTGGACACCACAAATGTGAACCTGCGCCGCTACCTTGGCCCACCGCTGCGCAAGAGCTTTGGTGAGCACTTTACCGACCCGGCCCTCATTGAAAAGGCCACCGACCTGTACCGCGACAGCTACGCCGTCAAGGGCAGCCACGAGTGCGCCGCCTACCCCGGTGCAGCAGAGATGCTGCAGCGCCTGAAGGACGCGGGCCTTGTGCTGTGCACCGCTACCTCCAAGCCCACGCAGGTCGTCACGCCCATTCTGGAAGAAAAGGGCCTTGCAGGCTATTTTGATTTTATCGGCGGCGCGTCCATGGACGAGAGCCGCGACACCAAGACCGACGTGGTGCGCCATGTGCTGGCCCAGCCCATGATGCAGGGCAGGCGGGTGCTGATGGTGGGCGACCGCAACGACGACATGCGCGGCGCTGCGGACTGCGGGCTGGATGCCGCCGGTGCGCTGTACGGCTACGGCAGCAGGGAAGAGCTGGAACCCTTCCACCCGGTGCTGCTGGCCGAAAGCTGCGCCAGCCTTGCAGACCAGATCCTGAACGGACAGGCATGACCGGAAGGCCCTGTGCCGGAAACGAAGTGAATGGTGAGAAATATGAGAAATACACGACCGGAAAAGCAATCGCTTACTCCTATGCAGAAGCAGGCTGTGCTGGTGTGCAGTGTGTGCGCGCTGGCAGCCATTCTGACCATTGCCATTACCATGACGCTGCTCAAGCGCGGCAAGACCCCTGCAGCCCCGGGGGAACAGCCCTCCAGCGAGGTGCTGGTGCCGGGCGAAGAGGATATCTCGGATCACTACCAGATCAGCGAGACCTCTGCCGCCCTGCTGCCGGAGACCGCCGACGCGGGCGAGAGCTACCAGAAGGAAACGCTGTTCCTCGGCGATTCCAACACGGTGCGCCTGTACGCCAACGGCCTGATCAGCCTGCAGCAGTTCTGCGCCAAGGAGGGCATTGGCACCCATGCCGCCCTGAACGAGGGCATCGTTACCTTTAAAAAGGACAGCAGCACCTACACCATCGCGCAGGCCGTGGCCAAAATGAAGCCCCGCCGCGTGGTCATCATGCTGGGCACCAACGATACCGGCATGAGCGTGGACGAGTTCATCAAGAACTACACCGCGCTGGTGCAGGCCATTCAGGAAAGCTACCCCTACACCGACATCATCGTGAACACGGTGCCGCCGGTGCCTGCAAACCACGCAAACTACCCCCACATGGATCAGACCAAGATCGACGACTTCAACATGGCCCTGCTGTCCATGTGTGAGCAGATGGGCCTGAAGTTCCTCAACAGCGCCGAAGCGCTGAAGGATGCCAACGGCTATGGCCGCGAGGATTACTACCAGACCGGCGATATCCACCTGAAGCCCGTGGGCCTGAAGGCCATGCTGAGCTATCTGCGCACCCACGCTTACCAGACCGACGACCGTCGGCCCGACACCGCCAACATCCCCACCCGCGCCGAGTATACCCCGAACCCCAGCTCTGCGGTGACAGCACCCAGCAGCTCGGAGGCTGCAGGCTCTTCCGAAGAGCAGGGTGTGCTGTATCAGGCCAGCTACCGGGTGGACAAGACCGGCGGCACCCTTTCCAGCGGCAGCGACAGCGGCAAGACATCCCTCTCCTATGAAGTGACCAACGCCGCCCAGTCCATCAGCGTGACGGCTGTGCCGCAGGACGGCTATGTGTTCGTCAAGTGGAGCGACGGCGTGACCCAGAAGACCCGCACCGATACGAACTTCAAGCAGAACGTGGACGTGACCGCCGTGTTTGCAGCGGCTTCCGTGCATATCAGCAGCACCGGCAAGGCCGTGCTGGGCGATTCCTACACCTTTACCGCAAAGCTGGGCGGCAAGCACCTCACTGCCGACAGCATCCGCTGGTACGCCAACGGTGCGGAAGTGCCGCAGGCGGCGGGCAAGACCACCGTCAAGGTGGAGATCGACCCCTCCATGCTCAATGCGACCTTTAAGGTGTACGCAGTGGCAAGCTACAACGGCTGCACCGTTACCAGCAACGTCCTGAATGTGACGGTCAGCGGCGTAAGCTCCGGCAGCTCGTCTCACAGCTCCGGCAGCTCTGGCAGCACGTCGGGCAGCAGTTCTTCCGGCAGCACCAGTTCTTCCGGTGCATCGTCCGGCACCACCTCCGGGGCATCCTCCGGGGCTACATCCACCTCCGGCAGCTCGTCTCACAGCTCTTCCGACAGCTCGTCTCACAGCTCTTCCAGCAGTGAGAGCACGGCTTCCCCGGCAGGCTCGGCTTCTGCTTCCAACGGAACAGCCAGCTCTTCCCACAGCACCAGCACGAGCACCAGCTCGTCCCACGCGGGCTCTGGTGAGAGCAGCTCGGCTTCCCATAGCAGCTCCAGCAGCGAGAGCAGCTCTGCAAGCTCTGGCAGCTCCCATGCGGCTTCGGAATCCAATGCCAGCAAGGAAGCCGCCAACGAGCAGTCCACATCCACGGACTCCGCGTCCTGAGGCTGTCACCCCGGCCTGCTGTGCCGCATAGGCTGGCAGGAAGGGAGGCGTTTGCATGTACTACGAGGAACCCCGCATCCCGGCGCTGCCCGGGGAAGAGAACGTGACCGACGGCAGCGTGGACGATTACGGCACCGACTGGGAGAACGTGGACAACGGCGCGCTGGAAGAGGAAATGGCAAAGTGTGCTGCCACCCCCTGTGATGTCAAAACCACCTGCCCGGACAACGACCCGGAGCAGACGGACGTACCACCGTACGAAATTGTAACAGAATGATGTGAAGCCAGCTCTGTTTACGGCAGGGCTGGCTTCTGCCTGTTGTTGAGCGCATGGCAGCTGAGGCCATGGCAGAAGGAAAAGAGGGAAGGTTTATGGCAAAATATTATTGCGTGCTGTTCGATGCAGACAACACCCTGCTGAACTTTGACGCAGCCGAAAGCAAGGCACTGGCCGAAACGCTGGTGAACTACGGCATTGAGCCGGACGCAGAAACGGTGCAGACCTACCGCACCATCAACTCGGAGCTGTGGCGGCAGCTGGAAAAAGGCCAGATCAAGCGGGAAAAGCTCATGGCAGAGCGGTTCACCCGCTTCCTCAAGGCCATTGATGCCGCCGGTGATGGAGCCGAGATGAACCGCTTCTATCTGGAACAGCTCTCCACCCACCCGGACCTGATGGGGCCGGAAGTGCTGGATGTGCTGCGGGAGCTTTCCGAGGTGGCAACGCTGGCCGTTGTGACCAACGGCTTCCAGAAGGTGCAGATCCGCCGTCTGGCCGAGAGCGGTGTGCTGAACTTTATGGAGGACGTGTTCGTCTCCGAGAAGATGGACAGCGAAAAGCCGAACCGCAGAATTTTTGATGCGGCCCTGCGCGCCCTTGGCGTGGAGAACCGCGAGCATGTGCTGGTGGTGGGCGACGGCCTGAGCAGCGACATTCAGGGCGGCGTGAATGCGGGCCTTGACACCTGCTGGTATAACCCCAGCCACGCCGAGAACCCCGGCAAGGTGGTGCCCACCTACGAGATCGCAGACCTGAAAGAGCTGTACCCGCTGGTGATGGAGCAGGAAGAGCTGGCCAATGTGGGCCTGAAGAACCGCCGCCACCAGTGCTGAGCCAATAAGCGGATGGAGAACGGGATCATAAAACTATGCTGATACATTTGGAAAAACTAGGCAAGAGCTTTGGCGAGAAGATCGTGCTGCACGATGTGACCGCCAGTGTCGAGCGGGAGGACCGCATCGGCATCGTGGGCCAGAACGGCGCGGGCAAGACCACCCTGCTCAAGATTTTGACCGGCGAGTACCAGGACTACGAAGGTGAGTTCAGCGTGACCCACGGCGTGACGCTGGGCTATCTGGAACAGAACGCAAAGCTGGATGCCACGCTGGATCTCTACGGCGAGATGCGCTCCACCTTTGCCCCTGTGCTGGATGCCATGGCCCAGATGCAGGTGCTGGAACGCAAAATGGCCGCGCAGCCGGACGACACGGAGCTGCTGGCCCGGCACGACCAGCTGCAGAACATCGTGGATGCCGCCGACGGCTACAACATGGATGTGAACATCAAAAAGGTGCTGTCCGGCATGGGCTTTGCGCAGGATACATGGCAGAAGAACATTGCGGTGCTCTCCGGCGGCGAGCTGACGAGGCTGCGGCTGGCAAAGCTGCTGCTGGAAAAGCCGGACGTGCTCATTCTGGACGAGCCCACCAACCACCTGGACTTTGCCACCATGGAATGGCTGGAAAACTACCTCAAAGGCTATTCCGGTGCGGTGCTGGTGGTCAGTCACGACCGCTACTTCCTCGATAACGTGTGTACGAAGATCTGGGAGGTCTCCTTCCAGACCATGACCACCTACAAGGGCAACTTCTCGGCCTACCTGCCCCAGAAGGAAGCCGCCGATGCCCTGCGCCAGAAGCAGCACGATGCAGATGTGGCACTGGCCGAAAAGCTGCAGGACTATGTGGACCGCAACCTTGTGCGCGCCTCCACCACCAAAATGGCCCAGAGCCGCCGCAAGCAGCTGGAAAAGCTGGAGATCACCGAAGCGCCCAAGGACGAGACCAACCAGCTCAAGTTCCGGTTTGAATATGACGTAGAACCGTGGAACGAGCTGGTGCTGCTCAAGAACCTGACCATCAAAATAGGGGAGCGCACCCTGCTGGAACCCTTTACCTACACGGTGTGCCGCGGTCAGCGGCTGGTGATCGCAGGCCCCAACGGCGCGGGCAAGTCCACCCTGATGCAGGTGCTGGACGGCAAGCGCCGCCCCTCCGGCGGCATGGTGCGGCTGGGCACCGGCGCACGGCCCAGCATCTTTGCCCAGCAGCAGAACCGTCTGGGGCAGGGCCGGGTCATCGATGTGATCTGGAACAAGTACCCCCGCATGACCGAGCTGGAGGTGCGCAGCCATCTGGCAAAGCTGGGCTTCCGGGGCGAGACGGTGTTCAAGCCCTGCGAGGCGCTTTCCGGCGGCGAGCTGGCCCGCCTGCGCTTTGCGGAGATCGTGCTGGAACGGCCCAACCTGCTGTTTCTGGACGAGCCCACCAACCATCTGGACATCTACACCCGCGAGAACCTTACCGAGGCCCTCATGGCCTACACCGGCACGCTGCTGCTGGTCACCCATGACCGCCACCTGATGAACAGTCTGGCCTGTCCCATCCTCTACCTTGAGGACGGCAAGGCCACCCTCTACCCCAGCTACGACGCCCTGATGGGCCGCAACGCCCCGGCCCCTGCCGTGCAGAAGGCCGCCGAGCCCGCTAAGATCGGTTATGGCAAGGAACAGCGCCGCCGCCGCGCCGAGCTGCGGGCCAAGATCAAGGCCTGCGAGGACGAGATGGAAGCCTGCGGTGCACGCGAAGTGGAGCTGGACAACGAGATCAACTCCCCGGAGGTGTACAACGACCCCGACCTGCTGCGCCAGAAGAGCGACGAGCTGAGCGACCTGCGCTTCCATCAGGAAGAGCTGTTTGCCGCGTGGGAAGCCGCCATGGAAGAGCAGGAAAGCTACGAGCAGAGCCAGCAGACCGAAGAGTAAAGGAGAGTGCAGCATGCCCCAAAACAGACGCAGTTACGAAAAAACGCGCCGCATCGCCCTTTCCGGCCTGCTGTTTGCGCTGGCCATGGCACTTTCGTTCATTGAGGGCACGCTCACCATCCCGGGCCTTTTGCCGGGCATGAAGCTGGGCCTTGCCAACATCGTGGTGATGTACGCGCTGTTTTTCATGGGGCCAAAGCAGGCGCTGGTGCTGGATGTGCTCAAGGCGCTGTTCGTGTTTCTGGTGTCCGGCTTCACGGCGGGCCTTCTCTCGCTGTGCGGCGGCCTTTTGTCCCTGCTGGTGATGTGGGTGCTGTACTATCTGCTGCCGGTGCGGCCCACCTGGTTCATCCTTTCCGTATGCGGCGCACTGGCCCACAACATCGGCCAGCTGCTGGGTGCAGGCGTGATCATCTCGTCCTCGCTCTCCTTCTACTATGCGCCGGTCATGCTGGTGCTGGGCCTTGTGATGGGCGCACTGACCTCCATCACCCTCAAGGCCCTGCTGCCGGCTCTTGGCAAAATGGGCTTCTCCACGCAGGAAAAGCGGGGGGAATAACCAACCGTCCATGCATCACAGTTGCATTTTGGCCGGAAATCAGTATAATAAGGAAACAACCTGCTATTTTAAAGATAAAATCTCTTGCATACAGCGCTGCCGCCGTGGGAAAGTGCGCGGCAGCCGGGAGGTGTTTGCACTATGAGTGAAAAAGTTACCATCAAGGTGGAGCGCAAAAAGCTGCATCTGCCCACCATCGCCCTGCGCGGGCTGGTGGTGTTCCCCAACAATCTCGTCCACTTTGAGGTGGGCCGCGAAAAGAGCATTGCCGCCGTGGAGTGGGCAATGGCAAATAATTCCAACGTGTTTCTGGTGGCACAGAAGTCCATGGACACCACCGAGCCGCAGCAGGCAGACCTGTTCAGCTACGGCGTGGTGGCCGAGGTCAAGCAGGTGCTGCGCGTCTCCGGGGACCTTGTAAAGGTCCTGGTGGAGGGCAAGTACCGCGCAAAGCTCAGTGCACTGGATGCCAGCGGCGATTTTCTGCTTTCGGAGGTGCGCCCGGCCCCGGTGCGCGCAGGCAAGGCCGACGATGCCGTGGAGACCGAAGCGCTGCTGCGCGCCCTCAAGGCCGGGTTTGACGAGTACCTTGGCATGAACCCGCGCCTTGGCAAGGACGTGGTGTTTGCCATCGTTTCCAGCGACGACCCCGCCTTCCTCAGCGAGTACATGCCTGCAAACCTGCTGTTCCGCTACGAGGACAAGCAGGCTGTGATGGACGAGGGCACCCTGAACGGACGGCTGAAAAAGCTCATCGAGATGCTGCGCCGTGAGTGTCAGGTGATGAAAATTGAAAAGGAGATCGCGGAAAAGGTCAACGAGTCCATGGACAAGAACCAGCGCGATTACTACCTGCACGAACAGCTGCACATCATCAGCGACGAGCTGGGCGAGGGCGACGACACCCACGCCGAGGCCGACGAGTACCGCCGCAGGATCACCGGGCTGCACCTTGCCGAGGACAGCGAGAAGAAACTGCTCAAGGAAGTGGACCGCCTTGCCAAGATGCAGGGCTCCAATCAGGAGGCAACGGTCATCCGCACCTATCTGGACACCTGCCTTGACCTGCCGTGGAACACCTTTACGGTGGATGACCTTGATATCAGCCGCGCACAGCAGATTTTGGACCGCGACCACTACGGCCTGAAAAAGGTGAAGGACCGCATTCTGGAAACGCTGGCCGTGCGCAAGCTGGCACCGGACGTGAAGGCACAGATCATCTGCCTTGTAGGCCCTCCGGGCGTGGGCAAGACCAGTATTGCACGCTCCATCGCCGAAAGTATGGGCCGCAAGTATGTGCGCATCAGCCTTGGCGGCGTGCGGGATGAAGCCGAGATCCGCGGCCACCGCCGCACCTACATCGGCGCGATGCCCGGCAAGATCATCACTGCCATGATCTCTGCCAAGAGCGCAAACCCCCTCATGCTGCTGGACGAGATCGACAAGCTGGCAGGCGACTTCCGCGGCGACCCGGCCGCAGCCCTGCTGGAAGCGCTGGACCCGGAGCAGAACAGCACCTTCAACGATCATTTCATCGATATCACGTTCGATTTGAGCCATGTGCTCTTTATCACCACCGCCAACGATCTGGGCAGCATCCCCGGCCCCCTGCGTGACCGCATGGACGTGATCGAGCTGCCCAGCTACACCCGCGTGGAAAAATACAACATTGCCCGCAAGCACCTGCTGCCCAAGCAGCTCAAGGCCTGCGGCCTGACCGGCAAGGTCACGCTGAGCCAGAGCGCGCTGTACGGCATCATCGACGGCTACACCCGCGAGGCCGGTGTGCGCAATCTGGAACGCACCATCACCAGCGTGCTGCGCAAGTGCGCCCGCAAGATCGCCGCAGGCGAGGTGGAAAGCGTCTCCGTTACCGGCACCATGCTGGAACAGCTGCTTGGCCCCCGCTTTGTCAAGCCCGACTTCCTCAACCGCACCAACGCGGTGGGCATCGCCAACGGTCTGGCATGGACCAGCGTGGGCGGCGAGACCCTGCCCATCGAGGTGCAGGTGATGGACAACGGCAGCGGCAAGATCACCGTCACCGGTTCGCTGGGCGACGTGATGAAGGAGAGCGCTCAGCTGGCCGTTACGTGGGTGCGCGTGCACGCCGCCGAGTACGGCATCGACCCGGAAAAGCTCAAGAAGTGCGACCTGCACATCCACGCCCCGGAGGGTGCAGTCCCCAAAGACG
>OGQE01002612.1_pt1 | contig 13023 bp, 11 predicted proteins | sample 1553131 | NCBI WGS metagenome assembly OGQE01 (sample SAMEA2579929, study PRJEB22360) | human gut metagenome | biome: human gut; feature: human-associated habitat; material: faeces | place: Denmark | collected 2008/2010
AGTCGTGGCTCGGCTTTGATGCCGCGGAGTTTGTCGCCTGGTTCCAAAATGAGGTCGTTGAGGCTGTCGATGAGGTCGGGGTCGTCTTCCAGTTCGCGCAGCACGGAGACGATGATTGACAGGGAGATGAGGCGCTGTTGGCCGTCGATGACCTGGTATTGGGTGGGGCCGTCCTTGACGAGGATGAGCGAGCCGAGGAAGTAAGGCGTGTCCGGGTCGGCGCAGGCGTCCTGAAGGTCGTTGACGAGCTGTTCGATGTTCTCCGCCTGCCACGTGTACGCGCGTTGGAACGAAGGGATGGTGAGTTGGTAATCGGAAGTGAACACTTTGCCCAGGGGGTTTTCCGTCGCGCTGATCGCCATATCGACCGCCATCCCTCATTGATAACGTTTGCACCGCAGGTGCGGCATACTGTTTTCTAGTTTATGGGAGGGGGTGCACCGGCGTTTCATGGACGTAACGGAGTCTCCACTGCCGTAGAATCCTTCGCCTCATAATTGGTCCGGCAGATCCGCACGTTCAACCAAACGCGCCATCTGTACCCGGCCCATGCATAATCTGTCTCCCGCGGATGAGATGTGCGCCTTGACGGTACGTTCCGAAATGAACATTCGTTCCGCGATTTCGGCATTGGTGTACCCGTCGGCTGCGAGAACCACCGCCTCGCGTTCCCGCTCAGGCAGAGCGTCGAGCATGGCGCGAGCCTCGTCCCGGCGCGATTGCGGTTGCTGCATGTTCAGATCGTTGATGAGCTGCCGTTGGCTGGATGGATTGAATTGCGGCAGACCGTCGCACACATCGGTGATGCGGCGGATGATGTCCTCCGGTGCATCGGTTTTGGAGACAAAACCCTCGGCGCCTGCCTCGACGGCCCGCTCCACGGTCCCGCTCGGACTCAAGGACGTCAGTATCAGCACATGCGGCGGCTGCGGAAGTGCGCGCAGTCTTCGTGTCGCCTCGATGCCGTCCATGCCGGGCATGGCTATATCCATCAACACCACATCCGGATGATGCCTGCCGGCCTCGTCGACCGCTTGACCGCCATCGGTGCAGGTGAAAACGACATTGAGCCTGCCGGTGGAATAATCTTCGAGAATCAGCCGCATGGCCTGGCAAATCATCGGATCGTCATCAATCACGCCAACCGTTATCGGCCTGTCATCGCTGTTCTCTTCGCTGCTCACTCAACCCATGGTAGCTGCACATCAACATGGAACGCGTGTCGTGCGTCAAAACCGAATCGACATGTTCCTTCGGCCTGCCGGACGCGCTCGGCCAATCCCGGCAATCCGGCACCGGTACGGAAAGCGTTTTTGGAATCCATGGCGGGACGCGTGGCATCCGCCGATGCTGCCGGAACGGACGGATTAGTTGGATTGGACACATGCGCGTGCACGCCTACGGTGGGGTTCACGGTGAGTTCCAACGATACCGGGGCTCCCGGCGCGTGACGGCTCGCATTGGTCAGCCCCTCCTGAAGGACTCGATAGGCGATTTTGCCGGTTTCCCTGTTGAGTTGGCCCAATTGTTGGATGTCAATCCATGTGTTGAGCCGCATGCCGGCGGCACGTGCGTCTCCGAGAAGCGCATCCAACGATTCACGGGTCAACGACGTCTCATCGGACGGCGCCAGTTGCGCCTTCGCCTGCTCCGGATGACGCAGCATGTCGATGACACTGTGCGCCTCGTCCAACGCTCCTGCCGCCTGTTTGCGAATCTCCTCGGTTTTGTCCGCGATTCGGCTGGCCCCGCCCGGCCAGTTGGCCGGCGTCCAGACTTCCCGCTTCGGCCGCGAGCTTCTTCGACTCGGCTTGCAGCGCGCTCGCATTCAACGCCAGCAGGGAAAGCGAATGGGCAAGCGTGTCATGCGCTTCGGCAGCGATCGCGTCGGCCAGCTGCTGACTGTCGATCGTGGTCTTGAGCTGCGCCACCTGCGCGTCCGCCGCGTCCGCCTTGGCCGTGGCCAGCGATGCCAAGGCGCGAGAACGGATATGCAACCCCGCCAAAGTCGCGATGGCCAGCTCCAACAATGCAGCCACTATCGCGGTGATGACGATGGTGCGGTCATCGGCAAGCATGATTAGGTCGGTGCCATATTGGCTGCCGGTATCCGGTTTGGCGAACACCATATGCCAGATGGATGCCTCCGGCGGCCGCAACGCGTCGCGTACCTGCGCGGCAAGCGTGACGAAACCGCCCGCCACGATCGCGCGAACCGTGGTCTTCATGTCATTACGGCGGGCCAATAGCGCGGTCAACGCCATCAAAGCGAGAATGGGATCGTATGGGAAAACCAGCACGACCACACACGCGGCGACGAATGTGGCACGCGGATAACGGGAACGGGCGAGCAGCAGAAACCCGATGGCGAACGCCACCAGCATGCAGAACACCATCCATACGTATACGGCGGAATCCTGGCCGAACCGTTGCGCGGCGAACGCGGTCTGCGCCAAGCACATGAAGCCCGCGCAGACCACCATCACCATGCTTTGCCAGCCTCTGGTACGTACCGGCACTTCGATGGGGGTCGGGGAATTCGTCGTCTCGCTCATACCTACCATTATTGGGCCCGTCCCCGAAAGACGCCATTGTTCTTCCGTGCGTTTCGCACGCCCCAAAGTGCAGATGGGAATGACCTTTCGTCCAATACCGGTCCAGCGCGGAATTCCGTACCCTCGAAAGTGTCTCAACCGATTCGAGAAGAAGGAACGATCATGAGTGGTTACATCGCCCCGCAGCAGCCCATCCAACCCCAACCCCCGCTGCAGCCGGTCTATCAGGAAGAGAAGGGACTGACTGTGTGCGGCATTGTCGGCGTGGTGTTCGGCGCGCTTGGCTTCGTGCTGAGCTTCATTCCGATTATCAACAACATTGCTGCGATTTTCGGTTTCATTGGCGTGATTCTTGCGATTGTGGCATTGGTCGGCACGTTCCGCGGTAAAAAACGCGGCAAGGCATTGGCGATTGTCGCTGCGGTGCTGTCGGTGTTGGCCATCGTCATTACTCTGGCCATGCAGTCCGCAGCAAGCAAGGCCATAGACGAGGCCACCGGCGTGTCAAGCTCACAATCATCCGCAAAAGGCTCCGCAAAAAATCAGCCGAAGGGCGATCAGGATATGGAAGGCGATTTGAAGACCATGCATGTGAAAATCGTCTCCGCGGTACGTAGCAACAACGACTATAACAATCAGCCCACGGTGTTGGTCACATTCGAATGGACCAACAACACGGATAAAAACAATTCGTTTGCAATCCTCGCCAGCCCGCAAGTGTTCCAAAATGGGCAAGCTCTCGACACCGCCATTTACAGCGAGAACCCTGCCGGATACGATTCCAATTCTGATTTCGCCGAAGTCCAGCCCGGAGCCACCGGAACCGTGACGATTGGATATACCTTGAAAGACGATTCCGAAGTGACGGTCGACGTCACTGATTTGTTCGACCTGAACGATAGCGCGAAAGTGGTGCACAAGTTCACGGTCTGATTGCGCATTGGATATACGGTGCCGGTAGTTTCAGCTCGGCACCGTAAGACGTGGGCTCTCATGAAATAGTCAGAAAAGTACCGTACTGTGATGCGTAATCGAGTTAAGGAGCGATTATGACATTCGGTCAGCAGCCCCAAGGCAACAACGCCAATGGATTCAACGGCCAGCCGTATGGGCAGAACCAATACAATCCGAACCAGAATTCGTACGGGCAGTACAGCCAGAATCCGTACGGTCAGAACCAATACCAGTACGCGCCGCAGAACATGTATGCGCAGGGCGCTCCGGCGGCCACCATTCCGGCTCAGGCGACATACTCCTATGAGCGTGCCGAACATGCTTCCGTCACCCGTGCCTACGGTGAGATGACCATCGGCCTGCTCGTCACCGCGGCTGTGGCCATCCTCACCCAAGCCACCGGTGCCTACATCGCGCTCATCCAGTCGCTTGGCGTCATTGGCGCTTGGGCGCCGTTCGTCGTCGAAATCGTGATCGCCATCTATCTTGGCGCCCGCATTGAAAAGATCAAGCCGAGCACCGCACGCGTCATGTTCTACGTGTATGCCGCGATCATGGGCTTCTCGCTAAGCACCATTTTCATGGCGTATGATCTTGGCACCATCGGCATCTCCCTGGCGTTGTGCGCCGGCTTCTTCTTCGCGCTCACCATGCTGGGCATGACCACCAAGGTCAACATGCTCAAAGCCGGTCCGATTCTGCTGGTCGGCCTCATCGTGCTGATCGTCGCCGAAGTATTGCTTATGATCTTCGCTCCCGGACAGACCATGCTGATGGTTATTTCCGCCATCGGCCTCGTGCTGTTCGCCGGCATGACCGTCTACGACGCCCAGGCTACTCGCGCGCTGTTCGCCCAGTACGCAGGCCAGGGTGAGGACATGGTCAAGAAGGTCTCCATCATCTGCGCGCTGAACCTGTATCTGGACTTCATCAACATGTTCCTGTATATTCTCCAGCTCTTCGGCGATCGCGACTGAAAAATCCCGCGACGTCCTCTGCGCTGAACCCTCAAACAAAGCCTGACCAGAATATGGTCAGGCTTTTCTGTCGGCGAAAAACGTGCCATAGGGTAGTGGGTCATGCAGAGGAAAGAGATTGGCGGCATGGCCTGCCTTGTTCTGACGGCTATGATCTGGGGCTTCGCATTCGTATCCCAAGTGCAGGGCATGGCCTCCATGAGCCCCCTGTTCTTCGGGGCCACACGATTCACATTGGGCGCGCTGTCATTAATACCGTTGCTGTGGTTCCGCCGTCGAGGCATCGCCGAACAGGAACGCCGACGCCGTGAATCGAATGAGTGTCCAACCGTCACGCTTGGCAACGGTATAACCGTGGCCATGCCGAAATGCCTGGGCAATCCCGTGGTCGTCAGCGTCATCTGCGGCATCGTATTGTTCACCGCCAGCACCGTCCAACAATACGGCATCCTCTATTCCGGTTCCGCAGGCCGTTCCGGCTTCATCACGGCGCTCTACATCGTCATGACGCCGCTGCTCGCCTTCCTTATTCTGCGCCGCCGCGTGACCATGAACGTCATCGTCAGCGTTGCCATCGCCGTGGTCGGCTTCTATCTGCTGTGCATCACCGACGGATTCGGCTCGATCACCCTTGCCGACGTGGTGCTGTTGTCCACTGCGGTTCTATTCGCAGGCCATATTCTCGTCATCGACACGTTCGGACAGAAGATGGATCCGATTCTGCTGTCCTTCGGACAAATTTCCACCACTGCGCTGCTGAGCTGGATCGGCTCCCTATGCGAAGGCTCCATCGACTGGGCCGGCGCCATGCAAAGCTGGTTTCCCATCGTGTACGCCGGCATCGGCTCGGCCGGCGTGGCATACACGTTGCAGGTGGTCGGACAGCAGCTGGTGCCGCCGTCGCGCGCGGCCGTGATCATGTCGCTCGAATCGTTCTTCTCCGCAGTCGGAGGGGCGCTTCTGCTGGGCGAAATCATGACCACTCGAGCCTACCTCGGCTGCGCGCTCATTTTCGCGGGCACCATACTCGCCCAGCTGCCCATCGACCAGCTCCTGCATGCGGCCAAACGCAAACCGGCAGACGTCAGCCGGCCTTAGGGGCCTCGCCAACCTGCGGCGCGCCATTGATATCGCGATGAATGTTCTGCATCTGCGCTTCGACATTCTGCAGACTTCTCGCGCAATCAAGCAACGTCTGCGAATGCTCCGACAGCTTCGCGTCAGGCAAATCCGTCTTATAACGCAGCGCATGCTCCAAACTCGCCCAATAATCCATGGCGATGGTGCGGAACTGCACCTCCACAGGCGTGTAATGCGGTCCGGAAGACAGAAAAACGGGAACCGCATAAATCACGTGCAGCGAACGATATCCATTCTGCTTCGGATTCTTAATATAATCCTTCACACGCAACACCTGAATATCGTTCTGCGCGGACAGATAATTCGACACCGAATACACGTCATCGCGATAATTGCAGATCACGCGAATGCCTGCCACGTCAAACAGATTGTCCTTGACCGACTCCACCGTCAACGGCAGATCCTTGCGCCTCAACTTGCCGAGAATGGAATTGATGGACTTCAACCTGCGTTCCATGTGATGGATGGGATTATGGGAGAAACGCACCTGGAACTCGGAATCGAGAATCTCCAGTTTGGTGCTGATCTCATACATCGCGCCCTCATACACCTGCATTTGATCAATGAACTCGGTAATCTGATCGGAAGGCAACGGACCATCGTCGAAAGTCACCGACTTCAGCCGTGCTTGCAGTTCACTGGTATTGATGCGGCTCTGTCTATCAAGTATCACGGTTCCATAGTGTACCCAAAAGGAGCGCGGAAAAACTGAAAAAGCGCTGAAAGCGCCGTCATCCCTCCAATTCCACCGCATGCCACGCTGCATTAAGGTGCATACGGCGCGTGATGGGAATCCCTGCCGATAGCATGGAACGCTATGAACGAAGACATGATGACCGAGGCGGAGCGCGCCTCGAAACTTGCGGAACCTGCCACAGAAGACACCGCCACGCGAGGCAAGGGCGTGTTCTACGTACACACCCTCGGATGCCAGATGAACGTGCACGATTCCGAACGCATCGCGGGTGTGCTCGAAGCGGATGGCTATGTGCCCGCCACCGAAGAACAATACCTCGATCATGACGTGGACCTCATCGTCATGAACACATGCGCGGTGCGAGAAAACGCGGCGGAACGCATGTACGGCACCATCGGCCTGTGGGCCGAACTGAAGCGCCAGCGTCCGAACCTGCAGATCGCAGTCGGCGGATGCATGGCACAGCTCGACCGTGAGAAGATCGCAAAAAAGGCCCCTTGGGTCGATGCCGTGTTCGGTACCAAGAACATTGGCTCCCTGCCTCAGCTGCTTGACCAGGCGCGCATCGAAGGCCATGCGCAGGTCAAGGTCAAAGAGGAACTCAACTACTTCCCAAGCCAGCTGCCCACCGACCGCGCGTCGAAGGTGTCAAGCTGGGTGGCCATCTCCGTGGGATGCAACAACACCTGCACGTTCTGCATCGTGCCTACCACCCGAGGCAAGGAACATGATCGTCGCCCGGGAGACATTCTTGCCGAAATCCGCCAGTGCGTGGACGAAGGAGCCAAGGAAGTCACGCTACTCGGCCAGAACGTGAACTCGTTCGGTTACGGCATCGGCGACCGTTTCGCCTTCTCCAAGCTACTGCGCGCATGCGGTGAGATCGAAGGATTGGAGCGCGTGCGGTTCACTTCGCCGCATCCCGCCGCCTTCACCGACGACGTGATCGCAGCCATGGCCGAAACGCCCAATGTCATGCACCAGCTGCACTTCCCGCTGCAGTCCGGATCCGACCGAATCCTGCGCGCCATGCGCCGTTCGTATCGTTCCGCGAAGTTCCTTGACATTCTGCGTAAAATCCGTGAGGCCATGCCGGATGCGCAGATCTCCACCGACATCATCGTCGGTTTCCCGGGTGAAACCGAAGAGGACTTCCAGAAAACCTTGCGTGTGGTGGAAGAGGCGAGATTCGCGTCCGCATTCACCTTCATCTATTCGCCGCGCCCAGGCACTCCGGCAGCCGAAATGGAGCAGGTGCCGCACGACGTGGTCCAAGACCGGTTCGAACGACTCGTGGCATTGCAGGAACGCATCACCGAAGAAAATCTCAAAACCTTCGAAGGCCGTGACGTCGAAGTGATGGTCACCGGCGCATCTGGCAAGAAGGACGCCGCGACCCATCGTGTCACCGGGCGCGAGAAAACCGGCGTGCTCGTGCATGTCGGTGTGCCCGAAGGCGAGCCGATGCCGCAGGTAGGCGATTTCGTGACCGCCACCATCACCCACGCTGGGCGTCACAACCTCATCGCCGATCCCGATCCGAAGGCGGGGCAGACCTATGCCGTTCGACACTGAACAGACCTCTGAGAAAACAGACAAAACAGGAGACGCCGATCCTGCCATGCAGCGCAAGGTCGTATCCATTGTCGGACCAACCGCATCCGGCAAAACCGGGTTGGGCATTGCCGTCGCCAAAGCGTTGGCGCGCAAAGGCGAACAGGCGGAAATCATCAACGCCGACGCATACCAGATGTATCGGGGCATGGATATCGGCACGGCCAAGGCAAGCCTTGAGGAGCAGGCGCAGGTCAGGCATCATCTCATCGATATCATCGAACCGGACGACGCCATGTCCGTGGCGAGGTTCCAAGAGCTCGCCCGCGAGAAAATAGCCGAACTACAGGCCAGGGGAGTGCGTCCGATCCTCGTCGGAGGCTCTGGCCTGTACGCACGGGCCGCCATCGACGACATCTCCTTCCCCGGCACCGATCCGCAAGTACGCAAGGCGCTTGAGGAACGGGAAAAAACCGAAGGCGCGGGCGCGTTGTTCGACGAGCTGAAAGCCAAGGATCCCGAAGCGGCGGCGCGCATGGACCCGCACAATCCGAGACGAACCATCCGCGCGCTGGAAGTCATCGAAGTGACGGGACGACCCTATTCGGCAAGCCTTCCGCACTACCGGTACGTCATCCCCACCGTGCAAATCGGTCTCGATCTGCCGCGTGAGGAACTGGACCGTCGTATCGATATTCGCACCAAGCAGATGCTCGAAGGCGGATTCATCGAAGAAGTGGAACGTATCCGTCCCAAGCTGGGCATCACCGCAGCCAAAGCGCTCGGTTACCAGCAGGTCGTCGACTATTTGGACGGGTTGCGTGACCTGAACGACACGTTCATGGACATTGCGCAGAAAACGAAGCGTCTGGCACGCAAGCAGATGGGATGGTTCGGTCGTGACCCGCGCATCCACTGGCTCCAAGCGCTCAATCCGGCGCTGCTAGACAACGCGATGGCCATCATCGAACATGCCGATGCAGGTGCCTATGACGTCATAGACGCACAGGCGGACGCCTACACCCAGCATCATCTCGGAGACCTCGCCTGAAATGAAACTCCCGCTGCCGTATTCGTCGAAGCTTTCCACCTTATCCACGGTCTTCTCCGGCTTGGCCTCCAGATTGACGGTGACGATCTTGGCGGAATCCAATCAGTGAAATTGCGTGTTCACTTAAGTTAGAAAATGTGTGCGATTCGAGGAAGTGCCATGTCATGGCGCCTCCCATGGGTAAAATCATGACCGTTATGGCACGAACAGCATCTTCCAATACGAAATCCGGCGGCAAAGGGTCCACGGGCAAGGCACGTTCCGGCGAGACCAAGGTCATGGACGCGGTCGAGCCGTCGCCTGTGATGGGTGTCTTGACCAAGTACGGACGTGATATCGCATGTTTTATTCTGGTGATTCTCGCGGTAATGTTCTGCGCTTCGGAATGGTTCCGGGTGCAGGGCGTGTTCGGCCGGATGCTCCACGCCTTGGCTTCCGGCCTGTTTGGTCTGATGAGCGTCATCCTGCCGGTCTTTTTGGCGCTGGTGGCATTCAGCCTCATATATGAGACCAAGCGCAAAAGCGGCAATGTGCGTATGGTGGCGGGGTGGTCCATGATTCTGTGGTCCGTCTGCTCCATACTCGATGCGGCGCTCGCGTCCGACGCCCAAGGTTTCGACATGGCGTTGCTGCAGAATGCGGGAGGTCTGCTCGGCTATGTGCTTGGCTGCCCGCTGGCATGGGGGCTTTCCAAGGCGTTCGCCATCGTTATTTTCGTGGTCGTCATTTTGTTCTCGTTGTTGCTGATTACCAATACAGGGGTTCAAGAGATTCCCGACAAAGTACGTGCATTGAAGGTCCGTTTTGGATTCGGTGCAAATAAAAAGGTTGATGACGAGACCGAGCAATTCCCGAACGAAGTGCGTATAGGAGATACCACGCTGTCGTTCGCAGAAGGCGTGCCGGCGCATAATGGAGCCGACGATGTGGCGGCTGAAAAGAAGAAGCCGATGCCGTTCTCCCTCATAAAGCAATGGATATCATCGAAATCCAAGAAGCAGGGCGCTCAGGACGGACTCGATCATTACGACGGTGATGAGGCGTTTCGTAATGCTGCCGAACGGCATGGCGAAACGGCGGAAACCATGCTTGACGAACCATACCAGAGCGTCTCGCGGCCGCGCAGCATTTCATCCGACGAACATTCCGCTCAGGATTTCGGTGGAACCGTCGCCATGCCGCAGACGCCTGTGGTGCGTTCCCTTTCCTCTGACCCAATCGGTTTGGCGAGCGGCACCATGCCGCAGATCCCGGAAACCATTCCGACGGTTGCCGGCCAGGCGGCGTCCGACGAGATCAAATCCGTTGGCGTGGCTGTAGGGGACCCGTGGGCCGTCATCGACGAGGACGGCACGTCCAACGGGTCGCAGGTCATGGTCGATGCGGCGACCAATGAGGTCGTGAACGATCTGGATGCCGGATCGAACGGAGAGGGCGTTTCCGACGAGTCCGGTGAGATTCCGGAGGGCCCCTACCATCTGCCTGATCTCGGCATGCTGAAGCAAGGCGCGCCGCATGCCGTGCACACTCCGGAGAACGATCGTGTGATCCGCGCTCTTACGGTCACATTCCAGCAGTTCAATGTCGACGCTAAAGTCATCGGCTTTCTGCGAGGCCCATCCGTGACCATGTATGAGGTGGAGCTTGGTCCGGGTGTGAAAGTGGAGAAGGTCACCAATCTGCAGAAGAACATCGCCTACGCGGTGGCCAGTTCCGACGTGCGCATCCTGTCGGTGATCGAAGGCAAGTCCGCCATCGGCATCGAAATACCGAACACCGACCGTGAAACCGTGGTGCTTGGCGATGTGCTTCGTTCGGACAAGGCGAGAAACGATCCGAATCCGATGCTCACAGGCGTGGGCAAGGATGTGGAAGGCCATTTTGTAACGGCGGACCTCACCAAGATGCCGCATCTTCTGGTGGCAGGCGCCACCGGTTCCGGTAAGTCCAGCTTCATCAACTCCATGCTGACATCCGTGATCATGAGGGCGACGCCGGATCAGGTGCGCATGATCATGGTCGATCCGAAGCGAGTGGAACTATCGGCATACGCGGGTATTCCACATCTGCTCACGCCGATCATCACCGATCCGAAGAAGGCTGCGCAGGCGCTCGAATGGGTGGTCAAGGAGATGGATGCTCGTTACAGCGATCTTGAATTCTTCGGATTCCGCCATATCAAGGACTTCAATGCTGCCGTGCGCGCCGGCAAGGTGCATGCCCCTGCCGGATCGAAGCGCAAGGTCGCTCCATATCCGTACATTCTGGTGGTCGTCGACGAGATGGCCGATCTGATGATGGTGGCCAAGAATGATGTGGAAAGCTCCATCCAACGCATCACGCAGCTGGCACGAGCTGCAGGCGTGCATCTGGTGCTCGCCACCCAGCGTCCATCGGTCGATGTGGTCACCGGCCTGATCAAGGCGAACATTCCTTCGCGTTTGGCGTTCGCGCCCTCGTCGGCCACTGATTCTCGAGTCATTCTCGACTCCACTGGCGCGGAAACTCTGATTGGACAGGGCGATGCGCTGTTCCTGCCGATGGGACAGGCCAAACCGTTGCGTGTGCAGGGCGCATGGGTCGACGAGTCGGAGATCCGACGTGCCGTGGAATTCGTACGCACCCAGCGCAAGCCACATTACCGTGAGGATATCGAGGAAATGGCCAAGGAAGCCGACAAGAAGGCCATTGAGCCGGACGAAGACATCGGCGGCGATATGGATGTGCTTCTGCAGGCGGCGGAACTGGTCGTCACCTCGCAGTTCGGTTCCACGTCCATGTTGCAGCGCAAGCTGCGTGTCGGATTCGCCAAGGCTGGCCGCCTTATGGATCTGCTGGAGTCACGTGGCGTCGTGGGGCCGTCCGAAGGGTCCAAGGCGCGCGAGGTGTTGGTGCAGCCCCAGGACTTGCCGCAGGTGCTCGCCTTCATCAAGGGTGAGACCTCGTCGCTGAGTTCGGGAGTCTCTTCGGCGGCGGATTCCGAAGCGGCGATGTGACTGGGGAACGCTCCGTATGAAACGCAAATTGGTAAGCAAGTAGAAGTGTCAGGGTAACGTGAACGGTATGGAAAAGCAAGAAGAACGCAAATCATCGTTGCTTGACGGCTGGAACGCGCCGCCGAACCTTGTCACCTTCTCTCGTATCATTTTGGTCATCGTGTTTTTGGCGCTGTACGCCAAAGCCGGCGCGTGGGGCGTGGACAACGTCACCATGCGTTGGGTTGCCGCTGTCATCTTCATCATCGCGGCATGCACCGATAAGCTTGACGGCTGGATGGCCCGCAAATACAACCAAGTCACTGAACTTGGCAAGCTGATGGACCCGATCGCCGACAAGCTGCTCACCTGCGGCACACTGATCGTTGCCGCCATCTTCAACGAATTTGGCAATCCGGTGCTGGGATGGGTCGTGACCGCCCTGTTCCTGATTCGTGAGATCGGCATCACCGTCATGCGCTTCTTTGTGATCGACACGGGCGGCAAGGTCATCGCCGCATCCCAGGCAGGCAAATACAAGACGCTCTGCCAGTGCATTGGTCTGGCCATGCTCATGCTGCCTATGTGGAGCTTGGCGCCGGAAGGGGTCAACGACACCCCGATGTGGATGACCGTCTACTACACCATCACGTATGCGCTGATTTATCTTGCGCTGATTCTCTGCCTGTATTCCGGTGGCGAGTATCTGGTCAATACGTTCGGCGGCCGTAAGAAGTCCGCGGGCAAGTCCGGAAAAGAAACCAAGTAAGGCATTCATGACTGAATCTATGAACCAGACGGCTGCCGCCAACCAATCGCAATGCGATGAATTGGCTGCGGCCGTTCTTGCATATTGCGAAACCAACCATTTCAAGATCGCAGCCGCCGAATCGTTGACGGGAGGCCTGTTGGCCGACGCTTTCGTGCGCGTGCCGGGAGCGTCGAAGGTTTTTCTCGGTTCCGCGGTGACGTATGACATTCGTGCCAAGGCCTCGATTCTTGGCGTAGATGCGGAACTGCTGCGCAGCGAGGGGGCTGTCCATCCTGAAGTGGCCCGCCAGATGGCTGCCGGAACGGCGAGGCTGTATCGGCAGGCGGGGGGGGGGGGGGGGATTATTCC
>OGQE01002621.1_pt1 | contig 12947 bp, 9 predicted proteins | sample 1553131 | NCBI WGS metagenome assembly OGQE01 (sample SAMEA2579929, study PRJEB22360) | human gut metagenome | biome: human gut; feature: human-associated habitat; material: faeces | place: Denmark | collected 2008/2010
AAGCCGAAGGGGCCGTGTGGGGGGGACGGCCGGCCCCCCCCCCCGCCTCTTCGAGCTTTCCACGGTGGGAAAGCTCTTCTTTTACGGTGAGGATGTCTATCTTTATTCCTGCATGATACATGGCCAGTATGGCGGCATAGATAACCTGATGGCGCAGGACGTAGAACATTTCGGGACGCAGCTTGTCGGCTACCAGTGGTATGGCTCCCTGTTCTATCAGGCAGGCGCCGATGATAGCTTCTTCTATTTCGGGAGCCTGTGGCGAAACTCTGTTTTCGGTATTCATATTATCAGTATTCGTTAAGAAAAGCTTTGTTGGATAAATAGCTGGCGGCATGGAGAAGGAAATTGATGTTCGTTTGGTGGAAATAATATTCCTCTATCCTGTCGATGGCGAGTTGCTGTTCCTTGTCGCCCAACTTTTTCCATTCGCGTTGTGCTTTGGCGATATTCTCTTTGGGGAGCTGTGTGATGCTGTGGAATTCATTCCAGAACAGGTGAAACTTTTCGTTGACGGCTTTCTTTTTCTGCTTGTCGCTATCGGGAACTCCCATCCATTTATCGTATTCGACGACACGAATATGCAGGGAGGAATTGTTGGGGTGAGAGATGATTTCTATAATTCCCAGCGTGGCAAGCTCGTGTATGAACCTGAAGGCTTTTCCGACAGACCAGTGGAAGATGTGGCTCCAGTCGCGATAACTAAACAGGCTTTCGCCTCTTTTACACAGGCAGTTTTTATTTTGACGGTCGTTGTAGAGTGTATCCGAATAATTGACCTTCATCAGAATTTTCAGGAGAGCTTCTATTTCTCCTTCTTGCATGTGTCGGTCTTCTATCTGCTGCTGTAGTAAGGCTTTAGGGATAATGAGAAAACCATGTTTCAGCATGGCTTGAAAATTGAAATTTTTCATTGAGTGTTATTTAAATTTTCTGTAAAAGTACGCTATTCCCGTGCGGTTTGCAAGGGGTGTGTCTGTTTGTGGACGGGTGTGGACGAAGAAGAATAGTTGTGGTACGTAAGTTGTTGTATTTTTGTTTTCTTTCATGGGGCGAAGAAGCGATCAGGAGATGAAACGGATGCTCTGTTTGTGTTTGATAGAACTTCTGCCGGAGATAAACAGAGCCTTCGTTGGGAGGATTCGGAGGCTCTGTTTGGAATGAAAAAAACGGTCATTTTGCCGAACGCTTTGTGGAACGCTTTTTTCTTTCTGTAAATAGCTGTATAAATGATAGTTATCTTCTTTTCCGAAAAAAGTGGTGAACGCAAAGTGGAATACATAATAAACAATAAAAAGATAAATGATATATTTAAAAATATATAGTTCGATTTTCTTTTTATTCCTTGTCGATGTTTTCGTTTTCTACTACGTAATTAAACGTTGGTCGGCAGGTCGATGTGGGGAGGTCCCCAATGGCGGTAAAGGATTAGTTGCATTTCGGGACTGATGTCGATTGTTTGGCAGGTGTAATACGCGGCAGCCAGTTGTTCGTTCAACGTCTTGTCTGCTTTGATGCGTTTGCGCATTTTTTTGCTGGCGGAAGAGGCGTTTGCCAGATCTGGAAAATATTCTTTCGCCAACTCGGAGAAATACTTGAATCCATTGATGCTGTAGTGTTCGGCAGCTGGTTCATTGTTGTTCATAACTTTGTTGTTTTTTAGTAATTAAAATGATTATTTGTTTAAAAAACTGCGCAAATGTATAAAAATAAATTTGATAGATAATGTGAATATTTCAGTTTTTAATATTATAATTTTATATATGTAAATCTTTGTATATATATTTTCGTATTTTACTAAAGTAAATTGTGAAATTAGTAAATATTAATTATTAAATTATTTTTTAATGAAAAAGGAAAGTTTTACTTCGTTTATGAAACAAGTGGCTGTTGATTTGCAGCAGAGTGGGAATTTAGGGACTGCTCATGTATATAGAAGTAGTTTGAATGCGATTCTTACTTTTCAGGGTTCCGGTTGTTTGTCGTTCCCGGAAATAACTCCGGAGTGGTTGAAGCATTTTGAGGGTAGCCTTCGTGCTCGTGGGTGTAGCTGGAACACGGTGTCTACGTATCTTCGCACGTTGCGTGCGGTTTACAATCGTGCTGTCGATCTTCGGAAAGCGCCTTATGTGCCGCATTTGTTTCGCTCCGTATATACAGGTACGCGGGCGGACCGTCGTCGGGCATTGGATGCGGAGGATATGAAGAAGGTATTTGCCCGTCTGTTGCAGTCGGATGCGGTTACTCCTGCCATGAGGGGTGCGCAGGAATTGTTCATCCTGATGTTCCTGCTCCGGGGGCTGCCTTTTGTCGATCTGGCTTATCTGCGTAAGAGTGATCTCCGGGGGAATGTGATTAGCTATCGTCGTCGTAAAACGGGGCGTCCACTGTCTGTGACGTTGACGTCGGAAGCGATGTTTCTTTTACGGAAGTATATGAGTCGCGAGGAGCAGTCGCCCTATTTATTCCCGATTCTTCACAGTGACGAAGGTTCGCCAATGGCGTATAGGGAATATCAACTGGCTCTGCGCAATTTTAACTATCAGTTGGAACTGGTGGGAAAGCTGCTTGGACTCAAAGACCGGTTGAGCTCATATACCGCACGTCATACTTGGGCGACGACTGCGTATTATTGCGAAATTCATCCGGGCATTATTTCCGAAGCAATGGGACATTCGTCTATCACTGTAACGGAAACTTATTTGAAACCTTTTCGAAGTAAGAAAATTGATGAAGCAAATAAACAGGTGCTCGACTTTGTAAAACGCTCGGTGATGGGTGCAAGTGCTTGATTTTTACTCTGTTACTTCGTAGGTAACGGGTTGAAATATCGGTGCAAATATGAGCATATTTCTTAAAACAACCAAACGAAATCATACATTTTTTCTAATAAACTACTCAAAAGAGGAATTAAACAAATAAAACACACGGATTCTTTGTATTAGGACTTTGTTAACTTCTAAATTTTGCAAAAGATTTCCCTCCCTCTACTGCCTTTCAGAAGCAGGGGTAAAAATGTTTCATTGCTTATCGTCTTATTTTTCAGTATTGACTACTCCAAAAGAGCAGGTACAAAGGTTTATCCGTTACCTACGAAGTAACGGGCGGCTATTATTGAAACTTAGTGTTTAATAATATATTATTAATGTAATTTTTAAGTAGTTATGAAGAAAAAATTTGTTAGGGTAATGCTTTTTGGGGCATTGACGCTTGCGGTTAGTACAACTGTAACGAGTTGTAAGGACTATGACGATGACATCAAAAATCTGCAAGAGCAGATTGATAAAGTTACGTCCACTAATCCGGTGAGTACAGAGGACATGAAAGCGGCCATATCTAGTGCCATTCAAACTTTGCAGACTCAATTGCAAACTGCTATTGATGGTAAGGCGGATAGCAAGGCAGTACAGGATTTGCTGAAAACAGTAGAAGCGTTGCAGACTGCGTTGGAAAACAAAGCAGATGCAAGTACTATTAAAACATTGGGCGACCAGATTACCGAACTTTCAAAACAAGTAAACTCAATCGAGGGAACTTTGAACGAAACGAAAAAAGATCTGGAAGCTAAAGTTGCCGACCTGACAGAAAAATTGGCTGGTGCTGCATCTAGCGAAGACCTGAAAAAATTAGCAAATGAACTGGCAGAAGCTAAGAATGAATTGAAGGCTGTAAAAGATATGGCTGACAATAATGCGGCTGCTATTGTTGAGATACAAGCTAATATCTTGGAACTGCAAAAATTGGATGGCAGAATCACCGCATTGGAAACATTCAATCAAAACGCTGCATCGAAGGATGATTTGACTGCTTACGTAGCCCATTCTGAACTTGCAGGATTGGTTGATAACGAAGTTCTGGAGTTGCTGAAAGACAATGGCTCTATTGCTAAATATGTAAACGAGGTTATTGAATCACAGGTATTGGCGGAAACCTCTGCTATCAATCTTGCTATCAAAGGTGTAGACGATAAATTAGCAACGTTGAGTACTAGTTTTGAAACTTATAAGAGTGAACAGGCAACTGCTTACCAAACTGTTACCAGTAATATCACTACGCTTACTACATTTAAAACAACTATCGAAACAGCTTTAGCTGGTGGTGGTTATGAAAATTTTGCGGCAGTATTGGCTGAAATCTCTACGATCAAAGCTAGTTATGGCTATTGCGCTACTAAAGCAGATTTTGATAATAAAGTAGAAGCCTATCTTGCTACTTATAAAAGTGGGGTAGATGGAGAGTTTACTGCATTAAAAACTCGTATCACAGCACTTGAAAATCAGATTCAGAGCGTAGTTTATGTTCCTGAATATGAAGATGGTAAAATCATCTTTATGTCTTATTTCTACGATAATAAATTGGTAGCTGAAACGAAACCGATCCAGATGAAATTCCGTATTTCTCCTGCAACGGCCGTTGCCAACTTCGCAGAGAATTATGCTCCTTCGTTCGACGGACAGGAAATTAAGACCCGCACAGCCGAGATTTATAACATTGAGAAAACGGAAGTAGACGAAGCTACAGGTATCGTTACTTTTACTATTTCTACTTCAACGGACAAGAGTTTCGCTGTTAGTCTGAATCTTATCGCTAAAGATCAAAGCAAGAATCTGACTAATATCAGTTCGAACTATTTCCCGGTAATTTCGGATTATAGAGCGATTACTGATGTAAAAGTGGAATCACCGAATAAAGAAATTGATTATATTCTTTATGATAAACCTCTATCAGTTGTAGATTATGCAACGGGAGCTGTTCTTCAGATTACTGGTAAAAATAGAGCTGGTGATGATGTTACTAATGAGCCAATGGCAAGCAGTGTGAATGCCGAGAAGTTCGTAGTATCATATAAGGTAGAGGGCGATGATGCGGCTTCCTATACCATTGAGAAGGGTGTACTGAAGTTGAAAAATTATACTGATGCTTCTAATGGTAAAATAGCCAAACCAAAGGCCACTGTAACAATCACTGGTACTGATTTCGAGAAAGTTACTGCTTTTGCTGATGTTACCGCTAAAGCGGCATCGACAGATCCGGAAGTTTCTCCAACTATTTCGGCAGTTAAATTTGATGGAACAAAAGAACAAGTAGCTGATGTGACAGTTCCTTATGGTACAACTGGTGGTAGTACTGATATTGGTATTAGTCAGGAAGTTTATGAAAAATTGCCAGCAGAGAATTTTGCCTTTAAAGCTGCAGAAGGAGTATATTTGAGATTTAAAGCTAATACCACTACAAACGAATTGGAAATTGTAGTTCCGAAGGGTACAGTAAAAGATACTTATGTACCGGAAGTAAAAGTAAAGGTATCTGATGTACAGAACTTCACTTTGAAACCATCAATTACAGTTGAGGTAACAGATGCTGATTACACATTGACGTATGATGATAAGATTATTACTGGTGGATCAAGTTTGGCTTTGACCGCAAATCTTCTTCCGGCAGACAAGCCTACATCTATGAATTTCATGATGGAAATCCCTTCTCTCTTTGCGAACTATGCAACGATTGTGGACAATGCTAAGAAGGTAGGTGCTACTGTTCAGTTCTCACTGAAAGAGGCGATCACTGGTGTTAGCCTTGCAGATAATGTCTTGAAAGTGGATAATACATACTCTAACCCTGCTCCTGCTAAGGCTATAGTAGTTGTTGCTAAGGTTATTGCTAAAAATGCGGCTGGAGCAGATATCGAATTAGTAACTTCTAAGGAAACAACCTTTACTCTTGCTGATCTTAGTGGTGAATGGACTGCTCCGACTGCTACAACAGTGAAGATTGGTAGTGATAAAGTGGATGCAACTACTCAACTTGCAACAGGAGCTATATGGAAAGCTTCTAATAAAGAGAAAATGTGGGAAGCAGGTAAGGAAGTAAAAGCTGGCGACAAATGGGGAGCAGCTCCATTAGGCATATTCGGATTTGTAGCTCCTACATTTGAATTGGCTGATGCCGCTAATGCTAAATATGTTACTTTAGATAAGAATACGGGTGCTTTGACTCTTACCAATACAGGAAAGCAGTTGAAAGCTGAAGTTAGCATTATTGTTAACATTGTTGCCGAATCACGTTGGGGAACAATTACTAATTATGCTGCTGGTAAAACGGTTACAGTGAAAATAGATCCGACAAAAGAGTCAACTAGTATTCCAGACTAAAAACCCTTCTTCACCTATGTGTGAAAAAGATATTTTTACCCCAGAACAAAGCGAAGGACACAGCTTGTGAAAGTCCATCCTTCCATCTTTGTTCTTCTATTAGAAAAGGGATGCCACCCTAATTTCCCACTGGCATCCCTTTTATCTTTACTCTTGGAACGTCTTTTTTGTTGTACTAGAATCAAATTGCTAGTCCCTCATTTCCCTATAGGTAAAGGAGGCGTTCACAAGATATAGAAAACCCGAGCTTGCGAAAGTCCGGGTTTTTGTTATAAATCGACTTTGATAGCTTTCTCTATAAAAACATCTTCGTTTTCAGTTTTGTTCGTATGATGAGTTTTTAGATGAAAGAATACTTGTATCTTTATTGTCGAATAAATTAATAAATTGAGAAAATGTTGAAAGTAGTAACATTTATGAAGCAAGTAGCCACGGGGCTACAGGTGGAGGGAAACTTCGGTACTGCACACGTTTATCGTAGCAGTCTGAATGCCATCATTGCTTATTGTGGGAAAGCGGACTTCACCTTTGAAGAAGTGAGTCCGGAGTGGTTAAAAGGATTTGAAATACATCTTCGTAGTCGTGGTTGTAGCTGGAACACCGTTTCCACTTATCTGCGTACGTTTCGTGCGGTTTACAATCGTGCCGTCGATCTTGGGAAAGCTCCTTATGTACCTCATCTGTTCCGTTCTGTTTATACCGGTACTCGTACCGATCATAAACGTGCGTTGTGTGATGAAGATATGAAGAAGGTGTTTGCCAAATTGTCTCGTACGTCAGGTGTGCCATTTGCTGTATGTCAGGCGCAAGAGTTGTTCATTCTGATGTTTTCGCTTCGTGGTATGCCGTTTGTCGATCTCGCTTATTTGCGTAAGAGTGATTTGCGTGATAACGTAATAACATATCGCCGGCGTAAAACAGGGCGCCCGTTGTCTGTGACGTTGACTCCCGAAGCGATGATCCTGGTGAAGAAGTATATGAATCGCGATCCCTCTTCTCCCTATTTATTTCCATTGTTGAAAAGCCGTGAAGGAACTAAAGAGGCGTATCGCGAATATCAGTTGGCATTGCGCAGTTTTAACCAACAGTTGATGTTGCTAGGTGAATTATTGGGATTATCCGATAAATTGAGCTCGTACACCGCCCGCCATACCTGGGCTACGACAGCTTATTATTGTGAAATCCATCCGGGTATTATTTCCGAAGCGATGGGACATTCGTCTATCACTGTGACGGAGACTTATCTGAAACCTTTCCGGAGTAAGAAAATTGATGAAGCAAATAAACAAGTTCTTGACTTTGTAAAACGTTCTATTGTAGGTGTAAGTGCTTGGAAATAACTCTGTTACTCTGTAGGTAACGGGAATGAATATCGGTGCAAATATGAGCATATTTCTTAAAACAACCAAACGAAATCATACATTTTTTCTAATAAACTACTCAAAACAGGAATTAACCAAATAAAACACGCGGATTCTTTGTATTAGGGCTTTGTTAACTTCTAAATTTTTGCAAAAGATCTCCTTTCCTCTACTGTCTTTCAGAAGCAGGGGTAAAAATGTTTCATTGTTTATCTTATCATTTCCCAGTATTGACTACTCCCGAAAAGCAGGCACAAAGGTTTCTCCGTTACCTACAGAGTAACGGGCGTGCTATTATTGAAACTTAGTGTTTAATAATATATTATTAATGTAATTTTTAAGTAGTTATGAAGAAAAATTTTGTTAGGGTAATGCTTTTCGGGGCATTGACGCTTGCTACTGTCACTTATGTAGGCTGTAAAGACTATGATGATGACATCGACAATCTGCAAACGCAGATTGATGCCAATGCGGCAGGTCTTGCTGAACTGCAAGCAAAAGTGAATGCAGGTAATTGGGTAACAGACATTAAAAGTATCACTGGTGGATTTGAAATTACTTTCAACAATGGAAATAAATATTCTATTGTGAATGGTAAAGATGGATCTGTCGTTGAAATTGGAGAAAATGGAAACTGGTTTATAGACGGTGCTGATACTGGGAAACCGGCACGAGGTGAAAAGGGTGAGACCGGTGCTACTGGTCCTGTTGGCCCCGAAGGTCCTGTTGGTCCTGAAGGTCCTGTTGGTCCTGCCGGTCCTGCCGGAAAATCTCCTTTTATTGGCGATGGAACAGGTGAATTTGAAAAAGATTATTGGTATTTTTATGATGACGTTACAAATAAATGGGTAAAAGGTGATTATTCGTCAGCCACTGTTTATGCTGTACAGAATGAGGGATTACCTAGCTTCACTCTACATGTAAAAGATAAAACTACTGGAACTGAATTAACAAGTATTTTGCCTACTGCAGCTTTGATTAGTAGCATTGAAGGAGTGAATATTAATAATGGTAAAATCACTACAGGCGGAACAAAGGAACTTAAATTAAGTTATGCTCAATGCAAAGCTGATTTCACTTTTGGTATGGGTGATGAGAAAAAAGAATTTAAGAAAAATGACCTGTTAATAACTAATTCCGGCGTGTTGAATGCGTTGATTAATCCGGTAGGTCCTGACTTTACTGATAGCAAATATCAAATCTATTTGATGAATTCTCAAAATGAAGCTAATTTTGTTATCTCTAAGATCGAACAAAATAAAACTGCAAAACCATTGACACGTGCTACCGAAGCTAAAGTGAATCGTGGTGTTTACGACCTTACTGTTACACTAAAAGATGGTTTGAATCTGGAGAATGCCCTTCCTGCCGATGAAGCATACGCATTCTGTACAAAAGACGCATGGAACAATGAAATAATCTCTGCTTATGATGTTAAAATCAAACCAGAAGCAGTTACAAGTGCTACTAAACTGGTAGATGCAGCAGTGTCCGCAAAAGTTGGTGAGGTACAGGTTTTGGATGACTTGGCAGCTGCAGCTACCACCACTCCTATGGATTTGAGTACAGTCTATGCATATTATTATAAGTTGGCAGCCGATGCTCCTGAAGGTGTAACATTGGGAACGAACGAGGCCGGCAAACAAACCATCACTTCTACCAAAGGGCAAGAAGCAAAGGTTGAAGTCTGCTATATAACTACAAATGGTATTCCTTTTGATGGAGAAGCTCATGAGGGCATTGATTATTCTAGCGTCGGTGGCTCCTCTGCTCCGGCTAAACTGACTGTCACCTTTAAGCAAATAGAAACAAAATCTTTGGCAGCACAGACGGTAGTTTGGAATAAATCAGAAAAATCCGACATTGTTGTGTCAGCAGCTAATATTAAGGCAATCAAAGACGCTATTACAGCTGCTAAACTTGCTAGCTCAACTGCTACGGTTAACGATGGAGACAAAGTGAAGTTCAGTGGTATTGGTGCTTCTGGTGATACTAAATATGATAACCTGAAACTGACAGTAGCCGCTGCATACAAGGGTACTATGGAAGTCGTATTGACAGTTGACGTCGACGCAACGAAGCAAATTATATTCAAAATGCCGGTAACTGTTGACTATAAGATGCCTGTATTTACAAAAACTTCAGGTATGTGGACTGAAGATGACGAGGTATCTCTTCTGATTAATGAAACTAAGAATGGTGATAAGATTCAGAGCATCAGCCTCGAAAGAGAAATGGGCTCAATCTTTACTACATGGAGCGCTATTACTGAAGGAGTTAATGCAGGTATATACAACAATATTACGTATGCTATAGACAAGAATGGTGAAGATCCTGTAGGAAGTGAATCTAACGGTAAATTCACAGTAGACATGGATCACGCTAAAGACAATATGGCATTGACCGTAAATGTAAATTGTCAACCTAACGATGCTGCTGAACCTGCTTCAATTGCTAACCAAAAGGTGAAATTTATCTCATTATCAAAACTGCTTACATCAACATTTGGTGCAACGGACGCTAAAAAAGGTATCACAACAGCGTATACAGCTGAAACCATAGATGCAGAGATTGATGTACTGGGTGACATTGTATGGAAAGACAGAAAAGGTAAGAATATGTGGCCGACTGCAAATGGTGAAACTTATGACACTAGTGTTTTGACTACCGCTGACGATGTTCTTGCTCTTTATGGATATTCTATTAAGGTAGAACTAAGTGATAAAGTTAACTTCGAGTTTGATGCTAATAAGAAACTGAAATTAACAACAGTTGGTAAGGCCTTGAAGGGTCTTGTGCAAGATTTGGTAGTGACGGTTACTATTACTCCTTCAATCAGCTGGAGCGCAACATCTCCTGCACCTGTGGTGAAGACAGTAACATTCCCTACTGCTCTCTTTGCGGATTAATTTGAAATCCTTTAATGTTCTATTAGATAGTTCCTCTATATTTGCCTCTGGCAGAGGTGGGAGCTATCTCTAGAATGATATAACATAATAGGAGAGCCCGTGCTTGTTGAAGTGCGCTCTCTCCATAAATATGAAACCCTTCTTCACCGAAGTGTGAAGATTATATGTTGAGAAGTGACAAAGCGAAGAGACACAGCTTGTGAAAGTCCATCCTTCTATCTTTATTCTTCTATTAGAAAAGGGATGCCTCCCCACATTTCCCACTGGCATCCCTTTTATCTTTACTCTTGGAACGTCTTTTTTGTTGTACTAGAATCAAATTGCTAGTCGCCCATTTCCCTATAGGTAAAGGAGATGTCCCCAAGATACAGAAAGCCCGAGCTTGCGAAAGTCCGGGCTTTTCGTAATTTTGTGCAGTCATCATCCCCTTATTTTATCGTCCCTAAGTTTCCGGGGAAATGTGCAGAATGAATGATTGAAAAGAATCTTTTAACCTGCTATGACAAAGAGTTCTATTAAAAATATATATCTTTGCAAGAAAGGCATTGATTAATAAAAGAAGAGAATATGAGCCATAAAATTTATCCGATCGGCATTCAGAATTTCGAAAAAATTCGTAATGACGGTTATTTCTATATTGATAAGACAGCACTGATGTATCAAATGGTAAAGACTGGAAGTTATTACTTCTTGAGTCGTCCGCGCCGTTTCGGAAAGAGTCTGCTCGTCTCCACCTTAGAGGCCTATTTTCAAGGAAAGAAAGAACTGTTTGAAGGGCTGGCTGTGGAAAAACTGGAAAAGGACTGGATAAAATATCCTATACTGCATCTGGACCTTAATATCGAGAAATATGATACATCCGAAAGTCTGGATAATATACTTGATAAATCGCTGACAGCATGGGAAAAACTATATGGTGCCGAGCCGTCCGAACGTTCGTTTTCTTTGCGTTTTGCCGGTATTATAGAGCGCGCCTGTAAGTTGGCGGGGCAACGTGTGGTTATTCTTGTCGATGAATATGATAAACCCATGTTGCAAGCCATCGGTAATGAGGAATTACAAAAGCAATTTCGGAATACATTAAAGCCTTTTTATGGAGCGCTTAAAACAATGGACGGTTGCATCAAGTTTGCATTCCTTACCGGTGTGACAAAGTTTGGCAAAGTCAGTGTGTTTAGTGACTTGAACAACTTGGACGATATATCCATGCGAAAAGATTATGTTGAAATCTGTGGGGTTAGCGATCAGGAACTTCATGATACTTTGGATGCCGAGCTTCATGAATTTGCGGACGTACGCGGTGTGACGTATGATAAACTCTGTGCAGAATTGAAAGAATGTTATGACGGCTATCACTTTACACACAATTCAATCGGCATGTACAATCCGTTTAGTTTGCTCAATGCTTTTAAGTATAGAGAATTTGGCAGCTATTGGTTTGAAACGGGCACACCGACCTATCTGGTGAAATTGCTGCAAAAACATCATTATGACTTGGAGCGGATGACGCATGAAGAAACCGACGCCCAAGTATTGAATAGCATAGACTCTGAATCTACTAATCCCATTCCGGTGATTTATCAGAGTGGTTATCTCACTATTAAAGGGTATGATGAAGAATTTGGAATGTATCGGTTAGGTTTCCCGAATCGTGAAGTAGAAGAAGGATTTGTCCGTTTCCTGCTTCCTTATTATGCGAATGTAAATAAGGTAGAATCTCCGTTTGAAATTCAGAAATTTGTTCGTGAAGTACGTTCCGGGGATTATAATTCTTTCTTCCGTCGTCTGCAAAGTTTCTTTGCAGATACCACCTACGAAGTGATTCGCGATCAGGAATTGCATTACGAGAATGTGCTTTTCATTGTCTTTAAACTGGTCGGCTTCTATGCCAAAGTGGAATATCATACAAGCGAAGGGCGCATCGATCTTGTCTTGCAGACAGACAAATTCATTTATATCATGGAATTTAAACTGAATGGTATGGCCGAAGAAGCCTTGCAGCAGATAAATGACAAGCATTATGCTCTTCCTTTCGAGATGGATGAACGGAAACTCTTTAAAATAGGAGTGAACTTCAGTGCGGAAACCCGTAATATTGAAAAATGGATAGTTGAAGAAAATAGATAAAACAAAAAGGCGACTCGTTTTGACCGGGCCGCCTTTTCTGTCTATTTGATTTCGATTTCTTCCTTCATATCGATTTCTTCTCCATGTGTATCATAGAACACATATTGCAGAAATGCGAGTTTTTGACTTGGAATAATCTTGATACCGAATCCGTATTTCATTTGCCACTTCCGTTTCAGAGAAACGAGTCCCTGATTGATATAAGCGGCAACATACGGATGGACGTGTAACGAGAATTTCTTAACCTTCAGTTTATTGACCAGGTAATCAATTTTACTCTCCAAAGTGTCCGTAAAGAGAATGGACGACTTGATAGTGCCTTTGCCGAAGCAAGTAGGGCAGGTTTCGGTCGTGTTGACGTCCATTGCCGGACGCACACGTTGGCGTGTAATCTGCAT
>OGQE01002622.1_pt1 | contig 12945 bp, 10 predicted proteins | sample 1553131 | NCBI WGS metagenome assembly OGQE01 (sample SAMEA2579929, study PRJEB22360) | human gut metagenome | biome: human gut; feature: human-associated habitat; material: faeces | place: Denmark | collected 2008/2010
CCCGGATGTACCGTCCCCTATCTTGGCGTGCCCACCGCCGATAACAGCTCCGTTTACAGTTCCGCCAAAAATCGAAATTACAGTATCGCCGTCAACTGAACTCTCTACCGTTCCATGCTTGCCGTTAACTTTGCCACCGCCGACAACGTTACCGTTAATGGTTCCTGCTTTAATGGTGACGGAGGTTCCTTTCACGGAAGCCGATGCATCACCAGTGTCCTTTTGAGTACGCACATAACTGCCGCCAATAACTTCATCACCCAAGACAGCATTCGCGGCATCGATGACTATTTCACTTGTTCCGCTGATCGTAGAGGATGATTCTTCGTCTTTCTCCAGCAGATTCAGCAGACTGCCGCCAATGACAGATTCACTAGTCTTAATCTCCCCAGACCCCGTGATGGATACCGAGGTACTGCCGTTGATCTTACTTGAAGTGGCGTTTTCGCCAGAGCCGCCGTATGTCAATAGATCCCCGCCGACTACGCGGCCAACAATGTCGATTAAGGTCTCCGAGGTGTTGTTAATAGAAACAGAAGAGCCTGAGGATGTTGTAGCAGATTTCATCCCTATAGCGGCGCTCCCTCCGAAGACGCCGAATTTAGACGACTCAAACTTTCCTCCCTGAATTTTTAGTTCGCTGATTCCTGAAATATTCTTAAGTATTGGTTTCTGCCCTTCCGTCGACCCGTAGTTATCAGCAACGCTACCGCCAAAAACAGCGCCATAAAAGGTTCCGCCAGAAATACTAAGGGAAATATTCCCAGTTTCTGCAGTAGTTGAGGCCGGAGTGCCTTCACCCGGATTACCTGTGGATTTCACATACGATCCACCAATAGCACTTACAGGATATTCACTCGTTGAACTTTGGTTGCCAATAGAGCCTCCTGAAATCACAGCCGTCACATCCCCTGTAATCAAGGTGGTCTTGTCCGAATTGTTGGCCTTGCTGCCGCCTATAAAGTATTCAACACTTCCGCCAGTCATAGTGACTTTGGTATCGCCGATTGTGACGTTGTGAGTGCCTTCTTTATAGGTTGGTTGTTTGATGTGATTGCCGCCAATTAATTCATCGAATGATCCGCCCGTGAGTGTGATATTGGTGGAAACTGACCCGTGGTTGAGGTCAGTATTCTCCTGAACATTTTCTTCCTGGTAGTACCATCCGCCGGTCAACTTCCCTTTTTGGTTGTCCGACTTTTCATCGTATGTCGTCTCTTTCCCCATGGCTTCGTTGTGAGGATTAATGGCAGCAAATGCAGGTCCCATTGCCAATGCTGTCAACGAGGCAGCAATAATCGTTTTCTTCATCAAGCTCTCCAGTGAAAACAAGGGTTGCAGTCTTTTTTACCCCCCCCCCTTCTTCTGTCAAGCGCCTTGGTTTTCCTGATGAACTCGGGCGTACTCTCGGACGAAGAAAAAGAGCTTTCCAGCGATGAAGCAAAAACCATTATGATTGATGTTCCGTGAACATCAATCATATTGATTATCCGCTAAATTTGATTGTATTACAGTAATCAAATGAAAACTATTGGCATTGCCTCTGCGCAATGGCTGTCGTTTAGCGGATCTGTCTTTAAGGGCCCGTTTGGTATACGCAAACAAGTGATTGTATACACTTGAAGCTGTATGATTCATCTTCGTATAACCATTGAGCTCAGACTACGTAACTTCTCTCACTTTTCCAAAATTAATCATGAAAAAAGCACTAATCGCCATTACTGCATTGACTGCATCCGCCCTGATCGCCGGCTGTGCCAATGTCCCCCGGGAAGCTCATCGCATCAATTTGATCACGCTCGATGAAGCAGAGGCCAACCACTGCAAGAGCCTCGGCTGGGTTGGATCGGTTTCGGTTCTCCTCATCAACGGCAAAGCCCGCAACACGGCCGTCATTCTGAAGAAAGCTGTCAAGATGCCCGGCGCGACGCACATTGCCTATACCAAAGGCGAAGCCGGCTATGCCACGACTCGCGCTCAGGTGCTGAGCTGCCCGAACCCCGACCTGAAAACAAAAGATCCGGAAACGATGGCTTATCAGCGCGAATACCTAAAGCACAACTAACGCTGGAATCAATCTGCTCGACCGCTTTCGCGATCAATCAGCTCTTTCGGGCCTGAGTACGATTCAAAACCATCCGCCCGCTGATTTTCTTCAAATCAACGGGCGGATTTTTGTGAAATTCAGCCTTTGCAATGAAAAGCGAATTCCGGAGACGAGCTCAGTTTGATACGGGTCTCCAGCGGAGAGACAGGCTCATTAATCCTTCTTTTTACGGTTGGCGAAGAAGTTATCCTTTTGGATATCTGCAGTACGGATCGTGAAGACTTGATTCATCAAATCTGCGGTCAGCGCCTCTGCATCCGCTATCACCTGAATGTTGAAGTCGTCGAGCGACTTCTGAGCAGCCGCAGGATCCTTTTTCAAGGTCTTGACATAGCTGTCCTCAAAAGTCTTCATCCGGCCTTCGACCTCTTTTTCAAACTCCGCATAAGCCTTCTTCACAACGGGGGCGAGCGTCGGATAGTCCGTCATAACAAGCGTCTGAAGCTTGCGGAACTTCCAGTAAAGGCTCTTGTCATCGGCCTTGTCGGTACCCATGCCGAAGTGTTCCGGATAGGCGCTCACGCCCGAATACACCGGGAAATAGACTGAGAGATCAGCCATGCCCATCGCCAGATAAGTCACTTCGCCGATCGCACGCGGCAGCCATGGGCGCACCTGCATCACATGAGACTCATAGGTGCGGAAGACGCTCACCGGGCGGTAGGGTTCGTCGCCGCGAAGCCCCTTGGTGTACGGATCATGAGACTGCAGCTCTCCGGACTCAAAGTGATTGCGCATGATGGCCTTCAGGTCAGCAATGGTGACCTTCTGGTCGGGCGCAGCCCATACCGGGAAGCTTCGGCCGGCCTGCACCGGCTGCTCGAGACTCGGCGTCAGCAGTTTTTGAATCTGCCAGACGCGCGGATCGTTGTAGTCGCGGTCACGATCATCATCGCGGCAGTACGCCTTGGAAAAATTGAATTCTCCATCTTTCTTCGGGTCGTAGAAACCGTTCTTTACAGCGAATTCAACGAGAGTTTTGGAAGCCAAAAAGTCCGGGCTCTTCGGATCGTACTTCTGCAGACGTCCTTGGTTGCCGGAAGCAAAGTATTGGTTTTTCGGTGCGCGCTGAGCGAGCCACTGGTGGCCCGTGCCCGTTTCGAAGTACCACACTTCCTTTTCATCCATCAGCACAACGCCGAAACCTTCTCCGGCACCCTTGGTTTCAACGATGGATCCGAGGAGCTGCACGGCCTCGCGAGCCGTTTTAGCCACGGGCAGAAGCACGTCCGGAATGTCATCTTCGGTGATGCCGGTGTCCTCAACATAGGGATCAATCTTCAGAGCATCATCGCGCGCAAAGATCGATTCCGTTCCCGAAAATCCGACGCCCGCTTCATTCCAGCCCGTTGCACCGTGCACTTGGGTCTGCCAATTCGGCACTGTGGTGAAGCGCATGGCATTTTCCGGCAGCGGATACTCAAAATTGTTCGCTCCGTGGTGATCGGCTGTTCGATACATGCCTTTCTGCCCTTTCTTGGCCGGATGAATCACCAAATGCTGCGCTTTCAGTGCGCTGCTGTCAGCCGAGCGGGCAATCAGGATTGAACCGTCAGACGTGGCCTCTTGCCCGACCACAACCGTGGTGCAGGCCAAAGCAGAACCGGCGATGAGCGAAGCAATGGCACCGGCGAGCGCAGCAATGCGAAATGATTTCATTAAAAATTCTCCTCATATGGTGGATCCCGAATCAACGCACTCCCCTTGGTCATCGCAAATGGGCAGGGAACCGCACTGCGAGGGGACTGCAGCGGCAAAACCTCAGTCGTGCCGCACTGTCAACCAGGACCCCGCAAGGCTAATGCTTCTAGGTAATTTGTCGTATAAGGACTTCTCCGGTCTTGCATATTGCGGTGACTTCCATAGAGCGCTCTCAAAGCAATGCATTAAAAAAAAAGATCCTGCAGACGATCAATTTGTCTGCAGGATCTTGATTGAAATCTCTCCGAGAGGCGTGCAGCGCACGCCTTCAAACCGAGAGTGTGTTATTTCGCGTAGGAAGCAGCCGATTCAGCAGCCACGACACCCGACACGATGGCCCACGAATTCATCATGGCGGTCATGGAGTCAGCGCCGTTCGCGCCGCCCACCACGCAGCCCGCGCCATAAAGACCCGGGATGGCAGAACCGTCCTTCTTCAGAATACGCATCGCGCCGTCAGCCTTGAGGCCGCCCAGCGTGGTCTGATAGCGAACCTTCTGCTCCACAATGCGCCAGGTGCCGCCTTCGGCAAGACCGCCCGTCAGACGGCGGCTGAAGTCCTTGTCGGAACCGGCCTTCACCATATCGTTCCAATGTTTAACGGTCGCCTCAAGTCCTTTCGGATCAATGCCCATTTGTTTGGCAGCATCTTCAAGACTCTTCGAGACCGCCATCACTGGATGACCATTGTTGACGATCTTTGTCCATTCGTTAAGCGACTCAGCACTGGGCACGAGATTATCTTCCAAAGACTTCGCAACGTACTGCTTCCAGGCAGCCTCATCCATGACGATATAAGCAATGGAGCCGGGCTGCTCGATCGTCTTATCCGTCAGAACGCCCAGTCCGACATTCTCATCGACGAAGCGCTTGCCGTCACGGTTGACGTAAATTGCGCCGCTCTTTTTCATGGTGTCGGTCGACGAGGCCGTTGCGGCCAAGCCGTGGTGCGGACGCGTTTCAACGCCCTGCGGATACTGCTTCACAAGGTCCATATTGATGGTTGCAGCACCGATGGCTTCACCCATCTTGAGACCGTCGCCCGTTTCGCCGTCCACGCCATAGAAAAGGAAGCTCTTCATCTTCGGGGGCAGCAGCGACTGATCCGCACCGTAGCCGCCGGAGGCGAGAATAACCGCCTTGGAGGTGAGCTCCACCGTATTGCCGGCAGCATCCACAGCCTTCACACCGACCACTTTGCCGTCCTTTTCAATGAAGGACTGAGCACGGGTTTCAAGCATCAGCTTCCCGCCCATATCGAGGAACTTTCCTTTCATGAGATTGAGGAAGTTGACGGAGCGTCCCTGGACGCCCAACTGACGGTTTGCGGAATGATCCGGGTACTGCGTGGCGGCCGGACCGTACGGAATCTTCATGTCGTAGATCAGCCAGTCGAATACGCCGCCTACCTTCTCCGTCACCATCTTGACGAGCACCGGATCATTGCGGTTCTTGCCGACGCGGAAGATGTCCTTATAGGCAAGTTCAGGCGAGTCCTTCGTTTCCTTCATGACTTCGCGCTGGTAGCGCGAGCCGGTGGCGATCAGCGTGCCGGCATTGAGCACCGTAGCGCCGCCGATCGTCGGCATCTTTTCGATCAGGATGACGCTCTTGCCGAGCGTCTCGGCCTTAACCGCTGCAGAGATGCCTGCGCCGCCGGCACCGACAACCACGATGTCAGCAGATTCCTTGATGACTTTATGAGCTGTCTTTTTCGAGACAACGGCAGCCGCAAATGCTGCCGGATCTCCGCCGCCCGCTTTAATGGCTGCGGCAACCGCTGCTTTGATGCCGTTGGTAGTGAGTGTTGCGCCGGAAACTGTATCAATGCCAGTTGTCTGAGCCTGAACAATCTCGCCGGGCACGCGGGCGAGTGCCGCATCAGAGATACCCGGCGTTTCGCTGTGTTTTACGACCTTGACGGCGGTGATCTTTCCGCCGGCAGCAGTCAGTTCAACAACGATCGCCCCGTTGCGTCCCTGTCCTTCTCCCGTCCAGGTGCCGTCTTTGAGCTGCGCCGCGGCATTCGCGGCAGAAAAGCCAGTCATCGCGGCAGTCAGAGCGGCAACAAGGCAAAGCTTGCGCATCATCATGATTTTTCCTCCTCACAAATGAGTGAAGTTCACTGCGGACGGCAGGGCCTCCGCTCGAACCTCATAACGAGGAAGGCTAGTGGAGACGTTAAACTCGGCATATCGAAGAAACCCTTACTCCGACACCGCAAATGCTCAAAATGAAAATAATCTAGGGTAGATTACCTACTCTTTTAGGGTTGCAGAACCTCTTCTTTCGCCTGCAAATCATGACGTCTTGACGGCATTTCCATGACGAATCGCCGCATGTCATCAAAATGTCATAAATCAGTAACAAACGCGTCACCAAGCTCGGCAACAATGCAGGCTTCGTAAACCTGATGAGCGCTCAAATGGAGCAATACTATATTGTGATGCTGGCGTTTCTCGCCGTCATCGCCGTCATCGACCTCTTCGTCGGCGTCAGCAACGACGCCTCCAACTTTCTCAATTCAGCCCTCGGCTGCCGCATTGCAAGCTTCCGCACCACAATGTGGGTAGCCAGCCTCGGCGTTCTGCTCGGCGCCACATTCTCTTCTGGCATGATGGAAGTGGCTCGTTCGGGCATTTTCCATCCTCAGATGTTCTCCTTTTCGGAAATCATGGTGGTGTTTTTCGCCGTCATGGTGGCTGACGTCATACTGCTCGACGCATTCAACAGCCTCGGACTGCCCACCTCCACCACTGTTTCCATCGTCTTTGAGCTTCTCGGCAGCGCCGCCGCTGCAGCTGCTTGGAAACTGCTCGATGCCGGACAGTCCCTGGGAGATCTCTACACCTACATCAATACGAGCAAGTCCCTCGGAATTGTTTCAGGCATTCTCATCTCGGTTGTTGTTGCCTTTATTTCCGGCGCCGTGATTCAGTACCTCGCGCGACTCCTTTTCTCCTTCCGCTTCGAAGGCATGTACAAACGCATCGGCGCCGTTTACGGCGCCTTTTCTATTACTGCCATCATCTACTTCCTGGTCATGAAGGGCGCCAAAGGCGCTTCCTTTATGCGTGCGGAGTGGATCGACTGGATCAACGCCAATACTTCGCCCATTCTGATCACACTCTTTGTGGGCTTTACGATTCTCTTCCAGATCTGCATTTCTTTCTTCCGCATCAACGTTTTCAAGATCATCATTCTCGCGGGTACTTTCTCACTCGCCTTCGCATTTGCCGGCAATGACTTGGTGAACTTTGTGGGTGTGCCGATCGCAGCCTGGGACAGTTTTAAGATCTGGTCGGCTGCTCAGAGTCCAGCAGAAACCTTCATGATGGGTGATCTGCTTAAACCTGCTACGGCAGCAACTTGGATGCTTCTCGCCTCCGGCATGGTAATGGTCTTCACGCTTTGGTTCTCCAAGAAAGCCCACCGCGTCATTCAGACCTCCATCAATCTCGCTTCTACTCAAACGGGTGAACAGGAGCAGTTTGGCGCCTCACTGCCCGGCCGCATGATCGTTCGTGCCGCCGTCGGCATGGGTACCGTTATCAGCCAAATCATGCCTGGGTTCCTGCAGCGCGGCATCGCCAGCCGCTTTGTGCCGGCGCCGCAGGAAAAAGGCACGATTCCGCTGCCCTTCGATTATGTTCGCGCTTCGATCAATCTCGTGCTGTCGGCCGTATTGATTGCCTCTGCTACTAACCTCCAGCTGCCGCTCTCAACGACCTATGTCACCTTCATGGTCGCTATGGGATCGAGCTTTGCCGACGGCGCCTGGGACCGCGAAACGGCTGTCTATCGCATTTCCGGCGTGCTGACCGTCATCAGCGGCTGGTTCATCACCGCGCTCTGCGCGAGCTCCCTTGCTGCAGTTGCCGCGACGATCGTCTTCTGGGGCGGCGAAACGGCTGCAGTCATACTCGGGCTTGCTGCCATTGCCATTCTCGTGCGTTCCAACCTGAAGAAGCACGAAGAAGAGTCGCTTGCCAAACAGTCTGCGCAGCGCTTCACAGCGCCGGCCATCCGCACCATCATTCACAGCAAGAGCCCGGCCAACCTCTGCCGCACACTCGACCTCCTTGACGAGGTTGTTGACGGCCTGCTTGCCGACCGAGAACTCGCGCTTCGCAGCGCAAAAAGCGAAGCCTCGGAATTTTTCGACCAGCTGAGCAAAGACCGAAGCGTTTACTACCGCATGGCCATGATGGATAAGACGCCATCAAAGGTCGACTTTAATGCTCGCTACTGCTACTTCCGCGCTTTTACCAATATGCGTGAAGTCGGCCGTTCACTGCAGAGTCTCGCCAAGCAGTCTCTCGAACATGTCGCCAATCGTCATCGCGTCTTCAAGGGCGATCTCGCCGATGAACTGCGTGCATTGACGGCGGAGCTGCGCCGGATTTCGAGTTCAGTCGACGGCAAACCGGATCTCGAAGAACTGCACCTGAATGCCAAAGCTGCAATTGACCGTATCGACGCCATGCAAAGCGAACTGATGCGGGCGATTCCAGACGGCGAACTTTCAATCCGCGGCAGCGAGCTTTATCTTACCTTCCTGCTTTTTGCCCGCGACTTCATCAATCACTATGAAATTGTTTCGATGCTGGCCGCCCGCATTGATTCTTTGGAACAGACCCCGTCAGTCGTGACTGCCCCAAAAGAAAAAATTTCATAACCTGACCTTTTTTCTGATTCACAACGCCGCATTCTTTTTCTAAGAGTGCGGCGTTTATATTTTTCTTGCATCATCCCGCGACCTAATGAATAGATTTGAAAAACCAAATGAAGCTCCTTCGGGTGCCTCGTGCGAAGAAAAGAAACATAGAGGTGGATCGCCCCGAATCGATGCCTGCCGAGCCCTCCGTGTGTTCCTGCGTCCCTCGCGGCGTTGGAATCGTGGCGGCATTGAATCAGGGAGCAGACGCCGCGAGGGTCAGCGAATCAAGAAGCTCCGGCCTCCAGGCCTGAGAGTGATCACTGCCGAGCAACATCTGCCGCTACTTAACCGCCCTCATCGCCGAGGGCAGTTTTTCAAAGGCCGCACAGCGCCTCGGCATCTTGCAGCCCTCGCTTTCGCAGTTTCTCGTCCATTTGGAAACCGAAGCCCAAACAGAACTTGTCGATCGTTCGGCCAAACCGCTGAAACTGACGGCTGCCGGAGCGCTTTTTTTGCGTACGGAGAAGCAAGTCGATCTGCTCCGAGAAACTGCTGCCAAGCAAATGCTTGGCATCAAGGGTGGGGTGCGCGGACACGTCACTGCAGGGGCCAGCGACTACCGAGAAACTTTTTGTCTAGCCGAAGTGCTTCCAGTTTTTCATCGGCTCTATCCCCTCATTGAAGTCTCCCTAACGGAAGGACGCACCAAAGAACTCGAAAAAATGGCGCTTGAAGGCGCTGTCGATTTTTCCTTAGTTATCAGGTCGGTATCTCTCTAAGGCTGCGCGCGCACTGATTCGGGTGATGACAGATGTCGCGGCCAGCCGCTTTCAAAACGGTTAGATCGCTTCTTAAACCTGCCATTGGGAAAAGGGATGACGCACTAAGTTTGAGTTGAAGTAGCGAGGATCATTAGAAACCTCTCGACCCAGCCAGTCCGGCCGCCCAAACGGAGCGTCCTCGTCGGGCAGTTCAATCTCGGCCACAATCAATCCGGCATTTTCGCCGAGGAACTCATCAATCTCCCACACCAATGAACCGGCAGGGATCTTGAAGCGGCGCTTTTCGATCAAAGGTTTTTCAGCTAAGCCGCTGAGCATTTTGTCAGCATCTGCAAATGGTATTTCATATTCAAATTCAGAACGTGTCACACCGTTTGTGATGCCTTTTACCGTCAAGAACCCCTTTTCGCCTGCGGTGCGCACCCGGACGGTTCGCTCCTTGGCGCTGCTGAGGTAGCCCTGTCGGTAAAGCACGCCTTGAGCGAGCGTTCTCCAGGCATTTCCATTGACTAAAAATTTGCGTTCAATCTCTTTGCTCATCGCGGCTCTCAATGTGTTTTTTTGGGTCGTCAGCCGGCTTGGCCTCATATCCGGTTCGCTGACGAACCCATGAAGAGAATAGAAGATTCCCTGCTTTTTCGCCGGCTCAAGGGCTCCCACTGCCCGGCATGAAAGCACTTGGAACACTTCATAGGGCCTGCAGTGCCCTATTTATAACGGCCAAGCGCACGTCAAAGAGACCTTTTCAGAAAGCAGAGCGCTTGGGCGCCAATCGCCCGTTCAGGCCATTCTCAGCCATTCTCAGCGCCGGCGGCGAGGATCCCAGCCTCGTCCGCCGTAGCATGCCTGAGCATCTCGTTCATACTTAATGTCCTTGGCATACTGCACCCAGGTTTCCAGGAGACTGCGCGTGATGCGGTTCCCGTGATATTTAGGCCAGGCACGCTTGAGAAAACGCTTTACGGCTTCTTCGCCGGACTCGGAGAGCGTTTCGTCATAGGCCACATAACCCACCCAGAGCCAAAGCATGCGCAGCACCGCTTCATCATCTGCGGCCCTTGCGGGATCGCTCGGCATCGGCTGGCGCAGCGCACTGACCGACAATCCTGTGCGGCCGTGAGCAATCGCCTGCAGATGAGTGATAAAAGAGGCCTCAGCACGACGCCGCGCCTCTGCCTCATCCTCTGCCCTCGCCAAACGCTCCGGCGGCAATGTCCGCCAAAGTTCAAAAAAAGAAGTGGGGCCGCCGTCCTGCAGCGCGCCGCAGCCGCAGGCACCAATACCGCCACTGCCAGTCTCGGTCGCCGAAATGCTTTGCCGCCAGGCGCAGCGCCTCCGTCCTCCGGCGTTCAGCCGCCGTTGCGCGGGAAGCATCCGATATCCGCTTTTCTTCGTGCTGCAGCAGTTTTTCAAGTGTCGGACGTGAAAAGCGCCAGAGCCAAGGCTCCATTTTTTCGAGCCAGCTCTTAGAAAAATAAACTGCCGCTTTTTTCTCCATTCGCGCAACGGCACGCGCCGCTGCCCCCGTTACGACACGGACGGCACGAGTCAGGCTCTTTAAAAGCGCTCTTTTCGTCTGCATAGACCGCCTCTTTCCTTTTGACAATGCTCATGAGCATTGCCATTACCTTCAGAAACAGTCTAGCACTCCAAATTCACAGCGGCATCGGTCAAATCGTAATTTCTTGTTGAATTTCAATGAATTGCGGTTATTTCTAAGGTTCATTCTCATTAGCAGCATCCGCATGAGAAGGAGCGGCAAACGCAAATTTCGATCCGTTCTGTCATCCGAAAAAAACGCCCGCTGCAAAGGGCTGCAAGCGGGCGTCAGTTCTGTTTATAAAGCCTCAGTCACATGAGGCTTTATCACAGATGAAGTTTATTTTCTGCTTTAGCTGAAGAACGGCATCAAGAGACGCATGATCCACATGGAGAGGAGCGCGTTCACAATGGAGTTCAGCATCAAGAGCGGCCAGTAGCGCTTCGGGCAGTCAGCCACGCCAAGCAGACGTCCCATGTACTGGATCTGCGAGGCCATCAGGAAGATTGCCGGCAGAATGACCGTCACGCCGTCAGCATCAAGAACACCTTGAGCAAGCAGACTCGCTGCCATGCCGGCGCCGGCTGAAGCCGACAGCCAAGCGGCCAGCAGCACCGTAATGGCTTGACCCGGAAGGCCAAAGAGCGCCATGAAAGGACCGCAGTGCTGGCCGAGGAAGTCCATCACGCCCAGAAGGGTCAGCATGTGCGCGAAGACGAACGCCATCAAAACGTTCGGCGTCAAATTCAAAAGGGCGATATTAATACCCTTGCGAACGCCGACGATGAAGATGTCAAGCGGATTAGTAGACGTGGTCTTCTCAGTCATTTTCGAAGTCCTTGCGGTAGACCGTATTGAGGACGCAGCGGACGAGGAAGCCGCCGACGAACTTGAGCACAATCATGAGGATGAGCGGCACGATGAGCGGGCAAAGCGTCGCAGCGAAAAGCGCGGAACCCGAAGCAAAATAATTGCCGATCAGACCTGCGCCGGAATACTGCCAGGCGCAGACCACAATGAGCCCTTTCTTATCGAAAAGACCGCGGTCGTACATACCCTTTGTCAGCGCAGCGCCGGCATCGGTGCTCTGCAGGTCGGTGATGAGTGCAAGACCCGTCGAACCCGGAACGCCCAGAATCGGATTGAGAAGCGGCGTCATCAGCTTCTGTGCGGCACGCATGGCACCGTAGTAGGTGACAACTTCCATCACGCCCAAGGCGAGCATTACGGAGGGGAAGAGCGAAAGTGCAAAGAGGAAGCCCTGACGAGCGCCAAAACCGCCCTTGCCGATATAGGTCAGGCCGTCGATCTTGCCGAACCCGCCAGCGAGCGTCGTAAAGTCAAACGAACCGAGCCATTTGTACCCGTCAATGTTGTAGAAAAGCCCCGAGAAAAAGAGGATCGTGATGATCAAAGCCACATAGGCGCCAACGCCTACATGTCCCACATCCTGATCGTCCTCACTCGCAGCGGCCTGATTGTTCTCAGTCATGGCATGCCTTTGTGGGGAAGTTGGAGTGTTTGAAAACTCGTGATTTTAACGATCTCTCACAAAAACATCTAAGCAATTCCCCTAATTCAGTTACCCAACATCAATGATTAAGTCTACCTATCAGATGCACCCTATAAAAATAAGGATGGCCGCTCAGTTTGCACGAGCGGCCATCTTCCGAAAACAACTCAACAGAGAGTGGAAATCCTTAGTCGAGGAACATCCTGCGTCAGACAGTCACCCTCACCCGAAGAGTTTGGCAAAGAACCCCTTCTTCGGCGCTTCCTCAACGCAGGCAAATGACGTCACCTCATAGCCTGTCGGCGCAATGGCGTCGCGCACTGCCTTTTCATCGAGCGGAAGCTCGGTAATGATTTCGGCACATTTCTTGCTGCGTGAGGCCTTGACCTTATTGACTTCAAAAGCCTTTTTGATCGTGCTGCAGATGTGTTCCTCGCACATCCCGCAGGCCATACCTTCAATACCAACGATGGTTTTATACATTTGCTTATCCTCAATGGACTCAGTCGAACACGCCGCCGGCCGTCTCCGCTGCCTCCGGGAGAGACCGCAGGCCTATTCGACTCAATAATATTGAGAACCATTCTAATCCTCGCTGAAGCCTCTAGCTGACCTCATCGGCCTCATCGGCAGCATCGCCGG